>NNBV01000589.1_pt1 | contig 15654 bp, 14 predicted proteins | sample 1173771 | NCBI WGS metagenome assembly NNBV01 (sample SAMN07173938, study PRJNA388173) | plant metagenome | isolation source: symbiotic tissue sample KVS11 | place: Norway: Troms, Kvaloya island | reverse complement strand
CAAGAAGCGATCGCCTCCTATCGACAAGCGATCGCCATTAAACCCGACTTCCACTTAGCTTGGTATAATCAGGCGTTAGCGCTGTTTTATTTAGAACAATTTGCCGAAGCGATCGCTTGTTATGACAACGCTTTGCAAATTAAACAAGATTATTGGGAAGCTTGGATTGGTCGGGGAACTGCGATCGGTCATTTAGTCGATTCTGACGTATTGCAGAATTTGTCGAGTCGGATCACAGCGACAAATCCCGCCTTACAACAGGGCGGCTACGAAGGAAAATTAGCCAGCTACGAGGAAGGGTTAAAGCATCTGCGAACAGATACCCATCCAGAAGGTTGGGGTAGATTACATTTTGCGATCGCGAATACTTATTACGAACAAGGCAAAAAACATACCAATACCCGCGATTATTGGCGCAAAGCTGCATCTGAGTACCATCAGGCGCTATTAACTCTGACATTAGAATATTTTCCTCAGTTGCACCTAGAGGTTTTGCAATCTCTAAGCAAAGTACTGATGGGTTTGGGACAAACAACACAAGTTCAAGAATTACTGCAACGCGGTACAGATTTATTGCGACAATTACTGAGTGAAGAAACTCGCTCAGACGAAAGTAAAAAACAGCTAGCTCTAAAATTTGCAGGCTTTGAGCAATTGGCAGTAGATTTAGCCGTAGAGTCAGGTGATTTAGTTGAAGCCTGGGAAATTGCCGAACAAGGTAAAAATGCTTGTTTAAACTGGCTGCTTTATGGCTGGAATGATAATATTTACTCGCCTCATTATGGCGCAATTCAACAACTATTCAATCCCACAACAGCAATTATTTACTGGCATATTAGTCCAGTTGCCCTACACACATTTATTCTCAAAGACCAAGCGCCATCACCGATTCTCCTCTTTACACCCATGCAAGATTCTGGGGCAATACCTTTAGGAGAAGACGCTATCCGTCTAAATGAATTGCCCCTACCCGAAGCAGTGCAACGCCTAATTGAATTTGAAAATTGGCTAGAAGATTGGCATCAACAATATCAAGAATATCGCAGTACAGCCCAAGACAAAGAAAGTAAAATTCAGCATTCTTGGCGAGTTGATATGGAAGAGAAGCTGTTGCAACTGTACGAAATCCTGAATATTTCTACAATTGCCCAGGAACTCGAAGGCATCAGCCAACTGGTTTTAATTCCTCACCGTGACTTGTACAGATTACCCATTCATACCCTTTTCCATCTCTCTTCTCCATCCCAGGAAGAGTTACCAAATGTAGAGTCAAATTTCACCGTTACCTATCTACCTAGTGCCCAAGTAGGTTTATCAATCAGAACTGAGGATATTTGGCAGTGGCAAAATAAGTTATTGCTAAGTGTTGAACATCCTGAAAGTACAGGTTATCCCACACTTAAGTTTGCCAAACTGGAGTCTGAAGTTGTTAGCCAGATGTTCAATAATATCCAGCGAATTCAGGGTTTAGAAGCTACAAAAAATATTGTCGAAAATGCCTTGTTGGATAATTACAACATCTTGCATTTTACGGGTCATGTCACTAATAATTTGGCTGAACCTAAAAAGTCAGAATTAGCATTAGCAGGTGAAGACAGACTTACTCTAGATGAAATCTGTCAACAAAATCTAGGAAGTTACAACCTTATTACCCTCTCTGCCTGTGAAAATTTAAGTACTAGCAACTACACTATCAGCAGCGAATATGTGAGTTTAGTTACTGGTTTTGTGAGTCAAGGTGTTCCTCATCTGGTGAGTACTCTCTGGAGTGTAGAGTCTTCGGCTAGTGCGTTGGTAATGATCGAGTTTTACCGACGATTACAGCCCAATAAATCAGCAGTTACTGCCTTAGCTGAAGCAACAAGATGGCTGAAAGAATTAACTGCTGGTGAACTGACAAAATGGTATGAAGATGTCTTGAATAATCTGCATCCAGAGGAAGTAAGGATTCAAACTTATTTAGCGACGCAACTGTATAGAAATAGTAAAATGCCATCAGATAAAAATCTTTATAATCATCCTTATTACTGGGCAGCATTCACGATTACGGGTAAGCCGAATTAATCCTTTACAACTTAGTCAAATTGAGGAAGAATTCTGACTCCTGAATTCTATTTCGATAATTCGTAATGGGGAGGTTTATCAGCTTTGTCTAAACCTATAATCACCGTTCGCCTAATTACACGCGACGAACTTCCCCAACTTCTGGCATTGTATCACCACCTAAACCCCGTCGATGCACCTCTACCTGCTGACGATATTTTACAATCCATCTGGGATGGGATTTTATGCGATCGCCATTTGTATTACATTGTGGCTGATCTTGCTAACCACTTAGTTGCAACGTGTAACTTAACCATTGTTCCCAACTTGACGCGTGGCGCACGTCCATACGGCATTATTGAAAATGTCGTCACTCACCCCGATTATCGACGACAAGGATTCGGTACACAAGTACTGCATTATGCCTTAGCTTTGGCATGGCAGCAGCAGTGTTATAAAGTGATGCTTCTGAGTGGCTCAAAACGCGAAGAGACTTTGCACTTCTATGAAAAAGCAGGGTTCAAGCGTGGAGTAAAAAGGGGATTTGTTGCCCTACCTCCAGAGGAATTGTGAGCAAGATTGATACAGCTTAAACATCCTCCAAAAATCCTAGTTTATCTTTGGGTTCATTTTCATAAAATTGTCTTTTGTAAAAAAATAATTCTTAGCAAAAAATTCTGGGGCAATCATGGTCGAAAATTTTGATTGCGATCGCTACTTTCCAGTCTAGTATTTTCAAATTTACCCTCATCACACAACTATCTAAAGAGGGAAATTTTTTCCTCAAAATCTAGCCTTTAGTTAGTTGTAGAATCTCGATTAAAAACTAATAATACATCATAGTCGCCAAGACACATTTTATTTATTATTGAATTTTGCAAAGTTAACGTGCTTCATTTCTGGTTTCCATATCGAGGCGAACCAAATAATCATCTGGATATTTGTATTCACTTAATCTTGCATCCAGTATTTCCCAATAGTCAACCCAAGAAATTAAAAAGAGGATATTTCCATGTCTAGTTTGTTTCGTTGGTCATCAGCTAAGGTTGCTTTGCTAGTTCTGGGAATGACAGCTGCGATAATCGCTCCCATCGTAATTTCTACCCCAGCTTCATCTCAAAGTACTACTCCATCTACTACCCCATCAACTACTCCATCAACTACTCCATCACCTGCGACACCAGCACCAACTTCAACAGTTAACTTATCTGATGTTTCCTCAGATTATTGGGCGCGTCCATTCATTCAAGTTCTAGCTGAAAATAGCGTCATTAGTGGCTTTCCTGATGGCACCTTTAGACCGAATCAACCTGTAACTCGTGCTGAATTTGCCGCCTTGATTCAAAAAGCTTTCAATAACCAAAACCGAGTTCGGCAATTAAGTCCAGGTGGATTTAGTGATGTTCCTGCTGGCTATTGGGCAGCTTCTGCAATTCAAAACGCCTACGAAACTGGATTTTTAGCAGGCTATCCTGGGAACGTATTTAGACCAAATCAAGAAATTCCTAAAGTGCAGGGGATTGTTGCTTTAAGTAATGGCTTAGGCTTGTCTGGTGGCGATACAAGTACTCTTAGTACTTTCTACAACGACGCCTCAGCTATCCCAGACTACGCTGTTGGCAGTGTAGCATCAGCAACACAAGGTAATCTTGTTGTCAACTACCCAGATGTAAAACAACTCAATCCGCAACAATCTTTGACTCGTGCTGAAGCAGCAGCACTTTTATATCAAGCTTTAGTTAAGCAGGGACGGGTGCAACCTATTGCTAGTAATCTTCCAGCTAGTCAGTACGTTGTAGCAGGAACTCCCGCCGCTACTGATATTGTTTCTCTTGCTGCATCCAGTAATTCTTTTACAACTCTGACTTCTTTATTAAAGACAGCCGGTTTAGTAGATATTCTTCAACAGCCTGGCCCTTATACAGTCTTTGCTCCCACCAATGATGCATTTGCTGCTTTGCCTGCTGCTACTTTACAACAGTTACAGCAACCAGAGAACAGAGAAGCATTAGTTAAGATTTTGAGATATCATGTGGTTCCCGGTGCGGTGACTGCTAGTCAACTCACGGCTGGGGAACTGAAAACCGATGAAGGAAGACCTGTAAATATTCAAATCGATTCCGCTAACAATCAAGTCGGGGTGAATAATGCCAGAGTTCTCCAAGCGGACGTTAAAGCTAGCAATGGTATTATCCATGCAATTAACCAAGTCTTGATCCCGCCCGATGTTAACATCAGTCAGTTAAATCAACCGCCAACAGGAAGCACAGGTACAACGCCTGATAATACAGTAGGTAGAGCTACTCGTGGTGGTAGAAGCTATATCGGAGGTGGTGGTAATATTGGTTTGAGCGGCAACGATACAGCTTTGAGCGATAGTAACTTTGCAGTAATCAGCAAACTTGGTCTGACAAACAATCTATCAGTGCGACCATCGGTGATCTTTGGGGACGATACAATATTTCTAGTTCCTGTGACTTTAGATTTTTATCCTCGTACAGCAGGTTCCGTGGGTGAACGAACCTTTGCTATATCTCCTTTCATAGGTGCTGGTGTAGCAATTGAAGCTAATCTCGATACTGATATTGGATTACTGCTAACTGGTGGTGTAGACCTTCCTGTAGGTTCTCGATTTACGGTGACAGGTTCCGTAAATGCTGCTTTTCTGGATGATACTGATGTAGGGCTACTATTAGGAGTTGGCTACAATTTCTAAGTAATTTGACCTCTCTCCTATAAAAGGCTACGGTCTACACAAAAATCGAATTACCCCCCTTAATCCCCCCTTAGAAAGGGGGGAAAAAGAAAGAAATCTAGTTAAATCTATTTCCCTCCCCTTTATAAGGGGAGGGTTAGGGTGGGGTAAAACCCAGATGAGTAAACTATTTCAGATTTGTGTATACACCGTGAAGCGTCATATATTAAGGTCGCTTGATGGCTAAAGTAAGCCCATCGGCGATGGGTATAAGGGAGAGTGTTACCCGTTCGTCATAATGTAACTTTTCGTTGAGCGCCCTGATTGCTTGGGTGCTTTCATCTTGATTTTGCTCATCAGCAACTTGTCCTGACCATAAAACATTATCAATAGCAATTAATCCACCTGGACGCACTAATTGCAGCGATCGCTCATAATATCCATCATAATTTTCTTTATCAGCATCAATAAAGGCAAAATCAAAAGTCTCGGCTTGCCCAGTTGCCAATAGCTGATCTAAAGTTTCCAAAGCTGGTGCCAATCGGAGATCGATTTTATCGGCAACCCCAGCTTCTTGCCAATACCGCCGAGCGATCGCAGTAAATTCTTCACTCACATCACAAGCAATAATCTTCCCATCAGTCGGTAATGCCAAAGCTACAGAAAGTGAGCTATAACCCGTAAACACTCCAACTTCTAGGGTTTTCTTCGCTCCAATTAACTCCACCAGAAGTCTCATAAACTGTCCTTGTTCTGGCGAAATCTGCATTCCACTCCGGGGATGGTTGGCGGTTTCTTGGCGTAACTTTTCAAGAATTTCTGGTTCTCGCAGCGAAACAGATAAAAGATAATTGTAGAGTTGATTATCAAGACCTATAGACTGTTTTGGCATGGTAGATGAGAGAATTAAGAGAATCTACAGTTATACTATCGCTGATAAGTGGAATCTCAGGAATAACATGGTGCGGTTAGTTTTGACAGCAATATTGCTGGTGCTAGTGACAGCTTGTGGCAGTATTGGACTGCTACCGACTAGCGAATTAGTGCAAAAAGCGATCGCACTTGGGGTAGAGCAAACTCAACAAAAACTTAGCCAACAGTTGGATCTAGATTTTCAAGGATTTGAAATCAAGCGGCTATCAATTACCCAGGAACAACCCCTGACGATTGAAAATTTACCAGCTTTCCACGTGCGGGGAACCTACGACTTGATTCTCAAGCTACCAAAACGGCGCTTGACGCAACCAAAACAACCCTTTGACGTTTACTTGCAAATTCAGCAAGAAGGTAAAACTTGGCGATTGCTACTTCCAGAAAAAGGTAGTAAAAATACTCAACCAGTTTGGCACAGTTATTTAGTTGAGTAAAAATGTGTCCTCAAAGTGCTTTTTTGCGGTTGCGTAAGAATTGCAAACCAGTAGCGTAAACACCAAATGCCAGTAAACCTGACATAAAATTGGGTTCAGGAACACTAGCAGTAGATACAGAATTGATACCTACAACAAAGTCTTTATTCGAGTCTACATTATCAGCAAATGAACTATCGCCAGCACCAATAAATATAAATTTTGCATCAATGGGAACTTGCACAATAGCACCATTAAAATCTCCACGTGATATGTAAAAAATACTATTGTCTAAACACTGAAATGGAAGACAACCATTGGGAAGAATTGCATTAATAGCCCCAGGAACTCTATCGGTCGTTGCACCATTATACGTTCCGCTACTTGGTAGCAATCTATTGTCAGTGCTGAAAGTAGCCCACATTGCACCAAAGTATTCGTTAGTGGGATCACCAAAGGGTGAAAAACTGCCAAACCGTTCCAGTTTAATTGTATCCCCTGAATTAATTCCCAAGTCTGTTAGAGAAAAAGGTACGCTATCAGGACTAAATGTATATGAAGAAATAAAACTTGCACTGGGGTCGATATTGAATTTAGCTGCAAAGGCTTGAGCAGAATCAATTTTGAATAATAGTATTAAGCTGAAGGCAGTTTTAGCTGTTACAATTGATAATTTAGTGAATAATTTAGGAATTTTTTGGTTTAAAAAAAAGATTGACATAGGGATTTCTTACAAATTGTTAATTACTGGAGTCAGACAGAAAGTGAGGTATCAAGTAATAACTCAGGTATCTTAACTATTTAATTTTTATTTGTGAGTAAGTAGACGCAATTAAATATAAGAATAAGATGTCATTGCGAGCAAAACGAAGTGAAGCGTGGCAATCTCAGTCTTTGCGATTGCTTTTCTTCGAGACGCTCCGCGAACACTTTGTTCGCAATGACCAACTATCTTATATTTATTTAGATCCACCTACTTATATTTAAATACTTAGTCGTCAAAATATCTTATAAAAGATAAACTTGTCAATCTACCAATAGCTAGTTGACAATTAATCATCGATATTAGATGGTAGTTTTCTATCTAAGTTTTGCTTGATGAATTGAAATTTTTTTATCGGTAATTAACACTTAAAAAGTTCAAGAAATAAAGCTAAGTTTGTCGCAGTTATGGAAGAACTACATTAAGGGTTTTTAAATTTTGAATGACGTACAGTGGAATATGTGCTACTCAAAAAACTATCACAAGGATTCTGAACACAAAAATTTTTGAGGTTTGAATTCCGCACAGTGGGATATGTGCTACTCAAAAAACCATCACACGCATTTACGTATAACTGCTAGGGCACAGTCATGATCGAGGTATAGTTTAACCGGAGACAGGGGAAGATGTATATTAACTTTTTCATCAGTTCCATTGCTGGAATTGTGGTTGTGGTGCTAGCGGCTTTTGGCTTATTGCAATGGTTGCATATCCCTGCTGGTAACTTTCTTGATTGGGTGATTGGTGGTGCTAGTTTTTGGTGGCTATTGGTAATTGTTACTGTCCCGTGGAATGTGCATTTTCAAGCCAAAGAAGTCTTAGCAGAAGCTGCACAATCAACTGAGAAAGGAATTCCAGTCGATGAGAAACAAGTGAAGTATGTCACAGTATTGGCAAAGCGATCGCTCTGGGTTGCCATTGCATTACACTTATTCTCAGCCGTTGGTCTTTATACCCTTGCTGTCACTGGTATTAGTACGGTGGGATATATAAGTTCTGGTGCAGCTTTATTATTAACAATTCTCCGTCCAGCGATTCGAGCTTATGAGTATTTATACGCGCGGTTAGCGATGATTCGCCAAGAATGGAAGTATCCGCGCGAAGATATTTTTGAATTGCGCGATCGCTTCTCTATATTGGAACAAAAAATTCAGTCATTGGAAGATCAACTCAACCCAGAACAACCTTATTCCTTATCCGCGACTCAACAACGCTTTGCTGAAGAGACTCGCAGAGATTTAGCTCGAATTGCGGCTAACTTAGAAGAATTACGGGCAACAAATCAAACGGAACATGAGCGTTTGGGGAGAGAAGCCAGAAATGCGATCGCGCAACTTTCCACCGACGGGCAATTTCTCGATCATGTCCGCGAAATTATTCGATTTTTTAAGACTGCTTAATTATTGCTCTCAGAGGTTGTTTGAAAAGTGTTTCGCTGTGACTATAGGCACTTGATGAAAATTCTAGATCACAAAGATGCGATAAATCATCACAAAGACGCGATGAATCGCCGTCTCTACAAAAAACTGATTATTGTAGAGACGGCGATTTATCGCGTCTTGTCTTAACAATAGCGGTTCTCATTTATATGAAGTACATTTTTAAACCTCACCGCGTGTTTTCTGACGCAAATACGGGGTGAAGTTACGACTGTATATGTTATAACTTTGTACGGATGATGTTTGGTGAAGCTCACATAACTTCAGGAGTACTAACGGTGAATCAGATCCAACTGACTTTAACTATTGGTTACTTATTAATGACATTCTATTTTTTAACTAATTGGTTAATATTTTCTCTACGTCATCCTGCTTCCACTCCCGAAGATAAATTTTTATCGGTTGTGATGTTTGTGGTGACAACTATCTTCTGGCCTCTAATGATTCCGATATCTTGTTTAGAAATGGTTCAACAAAAGCGAATAGATTTTAGTAAAATGATTCCTGTTATTTTAGCAATATTCGTATTTAGTATTTCATATTATTTCACCGAATAATTAATAACTCCTCCTCGTAAATTGCATAGATATTAAAGAGCAATACGGTTCAGTTAAAGCCAAAAACATTAAACTGCATAGGTTGGGTTGAGGAACGAAACCCAACATTTATCGGGCTTTGTTGGGTTTCACTTCGTTCAACCCAACCTACGATTATCCTTAACTGAACCGTATTGTATTAAAGAGAAGCCGGAGGTTTAACTTGTTCCCCTCCGGCTTCTTTATGTACAACAATCTTTACTTGTTAGGCAGTCTATTTATTAAACTTGGAATTGATTAACGGCGTCTGCTGCCAAAACCACTTGAGCGGCGGGGTGCTGTACTACGCCCACTACCAAAACCACTGCCAGAATTGCGTCTGGTAGTGCTGGAGTTACCAGAGGGTCGCAATGTACTACCACCAAACCCAGAACCAGAAGGACGGTTATTACCTGTAGTACTACGTGGTGTATTGCGTACATTTGAATTTCCAGGATATGACCTTCTAATTGTTCCTGTATTGCGGAACGCAGTGCGATTTGTCACGGCTGCGGGTGGCGCATTGTAGCGACTTTGGTAGTTCTGAACTGCTTGGCCATAGCTTCCGCCATATCCACCGAAGCCACTTAATCCTTGTCCTGGTTGATAGACAGGGGGTACATAATACTGGGGTCTAAACAACATACTACCAATTGCCTGTCCCGCCAAGCTACCAGCCACAGACCCAGCAAACGGTGCCCAGAAGCTATTTTCTCGACGGACTACAACCGTCTCTTGTTGTCCGGTTTGGGGATTGGTTTTATTCTCGGTAACGTTGTGAACGTACTCAAGTTTAAAGTCTTCTGTCAGGTATAAAATCGGTTGTCCTTTTTCTACCTTCAGATAGGTCTTCTTACCTTGCTTGATTTCATCATCAGTTAACCGTGCCATTTGCAAATTTTCGGTTGCAAAGGTTGGGGGATTATTGTTAAGTAAAAACAAGCTGTATTCACCAGTTGCATCGTCATAAGTAGCTTGTTGTATTTTATACTCTCCATCACTCAGCTTTGTGTTAGTAGAGGTTTGGCTAACGTTCTTAGCGGGAGGAGTAGTTTCGTTTCCCCCACCACAAGCGACAGTTGTGACACACAAACTCAGAGCTAAAAAAACGGCTGTAAATTTACGTACTATGGTCATGATCATTGGATTATTGTCCTATCTCTGAGCTTAACAATTTCTCGATGTGAGTAGTAAGTACGGACTACCCAACACATTATAATGGAATCAATTCTGGGTAATATTGCAACAGTTGGTCACTAGTGAGTTCATCGCCTAACTGTGCTGGGGAGAAATGTACTTGGATTGCCTTTAATCTATGTTTATAATGCAAATTTATCAATGCTTTTAATCCTTCCTTGAGTGCCTGAACGTTAGAAAGATCGGTTTCTAATTCTGGTACTTCTCCTTCATAAGCTACTGTAATCATCACAATAACGTTGCGAGTTACAGGTATAGATAAAGGTTCATTCAATCCAGAGTCAGAACTATAATCTGGTTCACTGAGATATCTTTCGGCAGAGTCAGTAAATAATTCATTCACGTAATCTCCCGCCTCACCTTCACTCCAAAATACATCACCTTCGTTAGCAGCAGAAAGCCAATATTCATCGTATTGCAGCAGGGTTTGGCTAATTTCTACTAATCCTTCTCCCAAAACTTCTAAGTCGCCATCAACATCGATCGCGTCTCGTCCAGCACTATTTAATACTCCCAAAATTGGCGCTACTTCACCTCCCCCTAAGTGCAGAAATAGTCGAAAGACTACATAGCGAGTTCGACCGATCATTTTATTAAATAAATTAGCCATTTTCGTCCTCCAATTTTTTTGTCATTTGTCATTTGTCATTTGTCATTTGTCATTTGTCATTTGTCATTGGTCATTGGTCATTGGTCATTTGTCATTAGTTTAATGCTCTATGAGCAATACCCTATGTCCCATGACTAAGATAGTGAAATCCTTTGACAAAATCTATTACCATATTTAACGAAGGCAATATATCATATTTTATTGATTCATTAGATATATCATCATAAGTTGAAGCATTGAGAGCAGAGCGATTAATAAATCTTTTCCCAAAGTTGGGATGGTCATAGACAATCAAAGTATGGGCACTGGAATTCGTTAAAATTATTTGGGTCGGGGCTTTACAAAAATTTAACTTTGCGGCTACTTCAATATTTTTTTTCGTCTGTTTAATTGTTGTAGCCTGACCCCTCGCTTGTTCTAAAAGAATATTTAATTGCTCTATAATCTGGGGCGATTTTAAATCTTGTTTTGGAACAACTTCACTGTTAATCATTTCCATCATACTGGAAATATTCTTTTGGATAGATGGCGCATCTAGAAAGGGAAGAATCACAATATAAGCAGTAGATAATAATGCTTCGTCGCTATCTACATAAAATGTGAAAACAGTTCGACGACGCCCACATTCTATGCTGGGGGGTTGTTTTAGTCCCCGGTATTCCTGAGCAATTTGGTAGTAAGCGCCTGCGATCGCAAAATTGGCTTCGTGTTCTAGGGCTGCATCAACAATAATCCGAATTGTTGGCGGTGTTTCGTTAAAAAAATCTCGTGACTCTTCAGAATGGAAGTTTTGGATAATGGAGCGATCGCCATTTGGGCTAAGATCAACCCATTCACAAATCATCGCTTCGGTTTTTAAACCAAACCTGGAGGTAGCATAAAGTTTTGCCCCGGTTAAAGTTGCTCCTGTTAAGTCAGCACCGATCCATTCTGCCCTAATCAATTTTGCCTGAGTTAAATTGGCGTGGACTAAACTTGTATTTGTTAAATTGGCATTGCTTAAATCTGCACCAATTAAATCAGCCCCGCTCAATTTTGCGCCGCTCAAATCTGCCCACCGGAGATTTGCGCCGCTCAAATCTGCCCACCGGAGATTTGCGCCGCTCAAATCTGCCCCACTCAAGTTAGCATGGCTGAGATTAGCTTGTCTGAGTTCAGTTTCTCGCAAATTTGCACCGCTAAGGTCAGAACGACTGAGGTCACTGGCGTTTAAGTTAGCCATCTCCAAATTGGCCCCGGTCAAGGAAGCGCCTCTCAAGATAGTCTCACTCAAATTAGCGTGACGAAGATTCGCTTGGCGGAGTGTCGCCTCTCGCAAATCGGCACTGGTAAGGTCAGCCTCCGACAGGTCGGCGCGACTCAGATCAGCGCGAATTAACTCGGCGCGGATCAACAAGGCTCCTTTTAGTTGAGCGCGGCTCAGATCCGCTCGAATCAAATTAGCGACGTTGAGACTGGCGTTGTTTAAGATGGCGCTGCATAGATTCGCGCCACTCAGTCTAGCTACATTCAGCTTGGCATTGCTCAAGTTAGCTTCACTCAGATTTGCGCCACTCAGGTTGACTATACTCAAATTAGCATCGCTAAGATTTACGCTACTGAGTTTAACCCCACTCAGGTTAGCTTCCGCGAGGTCAACGCCACTAAAGTTTAAGACTCCTGCTGCGTATTGTTCCAGTAATTCCTCTACAGTCATCTATGCTACCCCTTGGATGCCAACTTTAATAGTTGGTAAAGTCATAAAAAACGGAATGTCAAAATCAAAAATGAATATTGGGATTTTAGGATTGGGATTGATTGGCGGATCTTTGGGCTTTGATTTGCGATCGCAAGGACATCATATCTTAGGAGTTAGTCGCCGTGAAGCCACTTGTCAAAAGGCTGTTGCACTCGGCAGTGTTGATGAAGCATCAGTTGATCTGAGTCTATTAGCAGCCGCAGAAGTTGTATTTATTTGTACACCTCTAGCCCTTATTGTTCCCCAATTTGAGCAGATGATCGCTCATTTGTCCGCCGCTACGGTGGTGACTGATGTGGGTTCGGCAAAAGCACAGATAGTCAAGGATATTTCCCCCCTTTGGGATAATTTTATTGGCGGTCATCCAATGGCGGGAACGGCAGACAGTGGAATAGAAGCTGCACAACGGCATTTATTTGTTAATAAACCTTATGTTTTAACACCGATAACTACAACACCAACTAGTGCTATTACGGTTGTGGAAGAAATTGTGCGATCGCTCGGAGCAAATATCTACTATTGTCAACCAGAGCAACATGACCGCGCTGTTAGTTGGATTTCCCATTTACCTGTAATGGTCAGTTCCTCGTTGATTGCTGCTTGTTTAAGTGAAACTGACCCCGATGTTTTGGAATTAGCCCAAAAGTTAGCTAGCTCAGGTTTTCGAGATACCAGTCGTGTGGGTGGTGGAAATCCAGAGTTGGGTGTGATGATGGCGCGGTATAATCGTCAAGCATTGCTGCGATCGCTGCAACAATATCGTCACAATCTCGATGAGTTGACAAACTTAATTGAGCAAGAAAATTGGACTGTTTTAGAGGCAAAGTTTAAATCAAGGCAACAAGCACGACCTGATTTTGTTAAATAGTTATCGGGTGCGTTTAGCTATTGATAACGCACCCATTTTCACATTTGCTCAGTTAATTGTTGAAGAAGAATTCAGGAGTTAGAACAGGAAACTGAGGGATTTATACCTGCTATTAATTATTTTGTATGCTGCTCGTTCCCTGCTTGTTCCACAGGAAAGATGTAGTGGGATTCTTAAACCCATTTATTTATTCGCCAGTTAGACTCAAATTCAATTCTGAATTCTGACTCCTAACTCCTGAATTCTGTTTGATAAAATCTTTAAAAAATGCTACTTGACAGTTTGAGAGTCACCAAACCGATGTATTATACAAATAAATTTACAAAAATCAACAATGGTAGAACGCCCAATCAAGAAATCGGAACGTCAGGCCCAAGGAAGTACTGACAAAAATTCCGAAAATTCGGATTCTATACCTCCTATTGAATCCAACCCCAAAAGCTCAAAACCGAGCCGCGATCGCTCTGATCGCTCCGATCGCTCGTCTGGTAAAGGGAAAAAAGGATCATTTGGGGATGAAAACAGGCAGCCGACGAATCCTGCATTAGCACGTGGCCCAAAACCTGTTAAACCTCCAGTCAAAGTCGTAACAGAAGAACTTGAAACCGAATCAGAACCACCTTCTGAAGAGTCTCAAGACTAAAATTACAAGTGCCGCCTGTGATGTGGGAGGCTATAAGCAGATAAAGACTGGGATTGCTGACTCCAAAGGTAGCGATCGTGCCCCACATCACCATAGGGTTTGAAAGTGAGAAGCTCTCTAGACTCACAACTAAAGTTTAAAGTTTTTTCTGTTCCCTGTTCTTTGTCCCTTATAAAGATTTAGGGTTTTTAAATACAGGTAAAACTATTGCTTAACTTAAATTTAATTTAAATTACCACAAATAAATTTTATCGCTCTTGCTGTAGGCTGTATTTATTTGCCGATACAGATAAATAGCTCATAGTGAAATAGATCATGTTGTAGTAGCATAGCAAGGAATTTAGACCTTATTTTCTAAGCACCTTAGGCTTTTAAGCTATTGACAAAAAGAAATACTATGAAAGCTTACGAAATTCAAAGCAACGCCGGAATTGATGCCCTTACATTAGTCGATCGCCCTGAACCAAACCCCGCACCTGGACAAGTTCTCATTCAAGTTAAGGCAACATCCTTAAATTACCGCGATTTGCTTGTCATAGAAGGAGCTTACGGTGCAGGACAGAAATATCCGTTAATTCCCCTGTCTGACGGTGCGGGGGAAGTTGTGGCGGTGGGGGAAGGTGTGACGCGGGTGAAAATAGGCGATCGCGTGGCTGGTAGTTTCTTCCAAGACTGGATTTATGGCTCTCTAACCAAAGAGAAAATGAAATCCGATCTTGGAGGCGGTATCGATGGAATGCTGGCTGAGTATGTCGTATTACACCAAGATGGTTTAGTGATATTACCTGACTACGTATCCTATATTGAAGGTGCAACTTTACCTTGTGCAGCAGTCACAGCTTGGCATGGACTAGTGACAAAAGGCAATATTGGCGCAGGTGATAGTATTTTATTACTCGGTACTGGGGGAGTTTCGATTTTTGCTCTCCAGTTTGCCAAGATACGTGGTGCTAGAGTAATTATTACTTCCAGCAGTGATGAGAAGTTGGCACGAGCCAAAGAGCTTGGTGCTGACGAGACAATCAACTACAAAACAACACCAGATTGGGAAAAGCAAGTTTATCAATTAACCAATCGAACGGGTGTAGATCATGTAGTTGACGTAGGCGGTGCAGGTACTCTGCCAAAATCATTACAAGCTGTCCGCATTGGAGGACGTATTAGCTTCATTGGCGTATTGTCAGGCAGAGGAAATGAAATTGACCCTATGCCAATACTTTTTAAGAGTTTAACAGTCCAGGGAATTTATGTTGGCAGTCGGGAAATGTTTGAGGCGATGAATCAGGCGATACAACAGCATCAAATCAAACCAATTATTGATCGAGTTTTCCCCTTCACAGAAGCACGGGAAGCTTATCATTACCTCAAAAGTGCGGCTCACTTTGGTAAAGTGGCGATTAATTTAGTTCGTAATTCGTAATTCGTAATTTAACTCGTAATTAAATATCAATCCAAATCCCGATAGCGAAGAGCTTTGGACTTACAGCAAATTTCAAGTTGGTGAGGTACACAAGCTAAGTCTGTTACCCAGGCATAATATAGCGGTTCCCATTCAGATGCGGTACAAGGTTAAATTGCAAGGTGTAGGGAACATGCCGTGCCGCTACGGGTGTACCTCACGTCAACAAGAACGCTATATCAAGTTTGGATAATTAGTTATGATTAGGGACTGACAATTTAAAAAATACTCAACTACTTCTTGTGGGGTGGGCGTCTCGCCCGCCCGTAGTCAAGGGC
>NNBV01002243.1_pt1 | contig 15801 bp, 16 predicted proteins | sample 1173771 | NCBI WGS metagenome assembly NNBV01 (sample SAMN07173938, study PRJNA388173) | plant metagenome | isolation source: symbiotic tissue sample KVS11 | place: Norway: Troms, Kvaloya island | reverse complement strand
TTTGCAATTCCATCCTTACTGAAGGAAGATGGCCATAGATGAATTAGGTCAGTTTTATAAAGGATACCAGAGTTCTCCACCCTATGATCAGTTGCGCACCGATATAAGAGTGAGTGCAGTAGGAGCTACGATTCAATACATTTTCAATTACGATAAATTTTCCTACCGTGCAGCATTCCTTCAAAGTGAATGGCAAAAGCGTTCGGCAGGAAGTTTCCTGGCAGGGTTTGAAATTTATGCAGGCGCAGTGAAGGCCGATAGCTCGCTGGTTCCTAATCAGGAATTTGCCCGGCAGCGATTAAAAGAATCCAAATTCCTGGAGTTTGGGCCAAGTGTAGGATATGCTTACACCTATGTTTATCGTCAACATTATTTTGTTACGGGTTCGGCATCGGTAAGTCTTGATGTTGGTTTCAATACCACATTAGCAGAAGATAAGGCGAAAGACAAAGAAGCAGGTTTTAGCCCTAACACTTTGCTTAAATTTTTTGGTGGCTACAACTCCTCCAAGTGGGCGATAACTGCGGTCTATATTTACAACACACTGAACCTGGTTCCTAATGAGCAATCCCAAAAGATTTCCATGAGCACCGGAAATTTCAGAATTCATTTTGCCTATCGGTTCAAGCCAAGCAAAAAAACGCGCCAGTTTTTAAAGCCAGTGGATGATATCAAGAAGATTGATGGGTAAACAATAAGTTACCGGCTAATTACAATATTTGTATTTCGGGTTCGTCTTCAACAATCAGAACCCATTCATGAAAATACTCAAACGAATCATGCTCATTTTTGTCCTTGTGGTAGCAGTTCTAGGCATCACCACTTTTTTGTTTATGCAACAGGCTGTTTTTGGAAAAGACCCTTCCGGTGAACGCCTGGAGCGGATCAAAAAATCGTCACACTATAAAGACGGAAGCTTTGTAAATACACACGATACCCCCATGCTTTCGCCTGATGCTTCCTATCCGAAAATGATGTATAACTTTTTCTTAGGTAAGCCAAAGAATGCAGAACCCGACATCACTATTCCTTCCGTACAAACAAATCTCAAATCATTAAAGGAAGCGACTCCTGTTATTGTCTGGTTTGGTCATTCCTCTTACCTGATCAAAATCAATGGAAAGAATTTTTTGATGGACCCGGTTTTGAGTGGCAATGCATCACCGGTTTCTTTTGTTGGTAAAAGCTATCCCGGAGCAGATGTGTACAGCACGGACGATTTCCCTGAACTGGACGGAGTCATTATTTCACACGATCATTATGACCACCTCGATTATAAAACGATTGTAAAACTGAAAAGTAAAGTCAAACATTTCTATACTGCATTAGGTGTGGGTGCTCACCTGGCACATTGGGGCATCGAAGAAGAAAAAATCACAGAGTTCGATTGGTGGGAAGATATGGACTTGGGTGACAGCATGAAGATCACCGCTACACCGGCCCGTCATTTTTCTGGCCGTGGTTTTGGTCGGGGTAAAAGCCTGTGGGCCTCTTATGTGATCCAGTCACCCACTCATCGGATCTACCTTGGGGGCGACTCGGGTTATGATGATCATTTCAAAGAGATAGGTGAGAAGTTCGGGCCTTTTGATATTGCATTTTTAGAATGTGGTCAGTACAATACGCAATGGCCCTTCATACACATGATGCCGGAGCAAACCGTACAAGCCAGTATCGATTTGAAAGCAAAAGTATTGATGCCCGTACACTGGGGAAAATTTACATTGGCACTGCATCCCTGGAATGAATCGATAGAGCGTGCCACCAAAGCAGCCGATAGCCTGCAGGTGAAACTCACTACTCCAAAAGTAGGAGAGCCCATCATCATCGATAAATTATATCCTTCCGAAAGATGGTGGAGAAAGTAGTGAAGAGTTAACCATAAAAGTTAATAGTATTCTAATCGTGTTAAGGTCTGCGCAAATCCGCGCGATCTGCGGGAAAATTTATCTATGAACGACCATTAAACTTTTAACAATTAGCGATCTTTACGCTTCGTTATGGAGAAGATTCGTGTATTATTCGTTTGCCTTGGCAACATCTGCCGGTCACCTTTAGCAGAAGCTATTTTTAAACATAAGATCAAAGAACGCAAGGCAGAGCACTTGTTTGAAGTGCATTCCTGCGGCACAGCCAACTACCACATTGGCGACAGCCCTGACAGCCGCACTATTGCCAATGCAAAAAAGAACGGAGTAGAGATCGATCATGCCGGCCGGCAATTATGTGTTGCCGACTTCAATAGCTACGATTACATCTTTGTAATGGATCAGAGCAACAGGAAAAATGCATTACGCCTGACCAACGATGCTAATCATCATACTAAAGTGATTATGATGCGCCAGTTCGATACCATAGGGAAGGGAGAAGATGTGCCTGATCCTTACTACGGAACAGAAAAAGATTTCCAGGAAGTATTCGATATACTGAACAGAAGCACAGAAAATCTGCTGGAAGATTTTCTTAAAAAGGAAAAACAGAACTGACTTAGTTTTTTATTAGAACCTGTAGTGTCGAGCGGGAAGATTGTTCCAGGATAACTCCCTTCTTTGACCTGTACTCGTTAAACGTTTTCTGATCGTAATTCTTTACAGTAATCAGCGTGAGTCCTGTATTATAATACACTTCAAAGTGATTACTCAATCGCTCAATAAGCGGCAGTACTTTGTTCTCACGAAAGTCCACACAGAAGGAGAAAGAAATCGCTGAGTTCTGCATCACGTTGATGTGCACACCTTGCTCCGCTACCAGTTGAAATACCACCTGGAGCTGCTCTTCACTGAAGAATGTATAGTCGGTGACCTTACAGGAAATCAGGCACTGATTATCTTTAAATACAATCAGTGGGGGAAGCTGAAATACGGAGCACTCATGAATCTTGGTGCCGGGCAGAGAAGGATCATCAAAATTTTTAACCAATAGTGGAATACTTTTATTCGCCAGTGGCTTTATGGTTTTAGGATGAATAACGGAAGCACCGTAGTAGGTCATCTCAGCTGCTTCTTTGAAAGGTAGTTCTTCAAATACCACTGCACCTGATAATCGCTTCGGGTCAGCGTTCATCACACCGGGCACATCTTTCCAGATGGTGACAGATTGTGCATGGAGGCACGAGGCAAAAATGGCTGCGCTGAAGTCAGAGCCATCGCGCCCCAGCGTTACTGTTTTATGATGGTGATCACTGCCTAAAAATCCTTGAGTAATAATCACCTGATCATTCAATACAGGAAGAAGCGACTGACAGTTCTTTTCGGTTTCTTCCCATTGAATTTTTCCTTCGCGCCAGGAGGAATCCGTACTCACAAGTTTTCGTGCATCTACCCATGCCACTGGAATATTTTGTTTTTCCAGGAAGGCAGCCAGAATTTGAGTGGATAAAATTTCTCCGAAAGAAACTACCTGGTCATACACCTCATCGTACTCGCCCGGCTGAGCCAATTGTATTTCTATCTCTTTGAAATGAGATTCTATCATTTCAAAAATAGAATCACCGCTATCAAAAAGTTCAAGCAGGATGTCGTGATGATATTTTTTGATGAACGAAAACTCTTTCAGATAATCGTTATCTGTGCGGTAGTCATTCACCAGCCGTTCCAGCGCGTTGGTGATTTTGCCCATGGCAGACGCCACCACTAAAAGAGGAGTGGTGCGATGGGTGCTGATTAATCGGGTAACGTTGCGCACCGAAGCCGCATTCTGCACCGATGCTCCGCCAAATTTGAATACCCTGATGTTTGATTTTGACATATTCAACAAATCAGGATAAGGGAACTGCTTTTATAAATTAAGCTTTCTTTTCTTCTTCCGCTTCTTCGAATACTTCCGGAGCATATTTCTGAAGCTGGCCGTACCACTTTACCAGTTTTTTCAAATCAGAAACATATACACGCGCTTCATCAAACTCAGGCACTACCGATTTCATGAATGCTTTCAATTCTGCATTATCCGAATTGGCATCTACGCCCAGGTCGTTACCAAAATCTTTATTGATTTTTTTAAGTACTTGCTCAAGCGGCACGGTGCCTTCTTTGGTAGTAGTATAAATAGAAATTTCGTGAAGCAATGAAATGCGGCTGCTGGCTGAAGCAACGAGCTTGGTCTTTGCCTCGTCCAGTGATTCCAGCACTACTCCTGATTTGGTAGGCGCTAATACTTTAAACAAACTTCCTTTTCCTGCCAGCGAGGCAATTTCTGATAACTTCATGATCACATTGAATTTAAGGACTGCAAAACTATAAAATTTCAGCCTCCGGTTTTAATGGCATTTTCAATAAAATCCAAAACTTCATCGCGGCCGATTTTCTTTTCGGCTGAAGTGGTAATGAAGGGAGGCATTTCTTCCCAGGTTTTTAACAAGGTTTGTTTGAACCTGATTTGAGAGGTGGCCAGTTGTCCCCGTTTCTGTTTATCACTTTTGGTGAAAAGCAGGGTAAAAGGCAGATTTTTTTCACCCATCCATTGTATAAAATCAAGATCAATCTTTTGTGGCTCCAGGCGTGAGTCGATGAGAATAAATGTGCAATACAGGTTTTCTCTCTTTTGTAGATAATTTTCGATCATCCCTCCCCAGCTCTCCCGGGATGTCTTACTCACCCCCGCAAAGCCATAGCCCGGCAGATCGACCAGGTACCAGGCGGCATTGATCAGATAATGATTAATCGTTTGAGTCTTACCGGGTTTGCCCGATGTTTTGGCCAGGTTCTTATTGTTTACCAGCATGTTAATAAGAGAAGACTTTCCCACGTTTGACCTGCCAATGAAAGCAAATTCCGGCTTATCGGGGGTGGGGCAGTGCGCCAGTTTGGTATTGCTAATGGTAAATTCTGCTGAACGAATGATCATGAAAACGACTTAAAGTATTAATTTAACAGCAAAATACTAAGAATGTAAGGTACGCGTACTTTATGATTCAAGGTAATGCCTTTACTTATTGTTAGATTTTGTTAAATTGCCTGTCTTGAATTGTTTGAAAAGTATAAATGAACCCGTAAGTATAAACCTATTTTTTGCGATGCGCAGTATCAAGCGAATACTGATTTTTTTAGCGGCCTCCATTATTGCACCTCAATTCCTGTTTGCACAAACACAGGATAAGCAGTTGTCAAAGGAATATCAGGAGCAGGCACAGTTGATGATGGATGCCTCTCAGGCGTACGATGATATCCGCGGTGTTATGATTTCAGCGGCCGATGCTGATACTTCAAATATCAGTGCCAATTTTCAGGCAGGAGAGCTACATCTGAAGACAATAGGTAAAGATTTGGCGACCAAATATTTTTTAAGAATCTATCGCCAGGACCCGGATTACCGTTTTGATCTGGAATACTTTATTGGAAGAAGCTATCAATATGGATTGGCGTTCGACAAGGCTATTAGTTTTTATACGTTGTATAAAGAGAAGTTAACTAAAAAACCCAATTATGCCGGCAAAGATAAGGTCGACATGAAAGACGTTGACCGTAGAATTCTTGAATGTCAGAATGGAAAAGAGTTTGTAGCCAATCCTAAGAATTTTTCCATTGTAAATATCGGGCGTGAAATCAATTCTGAATTTGATGACTACGGCCCTGTACTTAATGAGAGCGAAACGGAACTCGTGTTCACTACCCGCAGACGCGATGGTAATTTGAATGAAAACGTGGCAATCGACAACGTTCCATTTGAAGATATTTTTATGTCTAATAAATCAGGTGGTGCGTGGGCGAGAGCCAAGAACATGGGTACGATTGTTAATACAGCTACCAATGAATCAAGCCTTGCATTGTCAGCAGATGGTAAAACTCTTTTCATATATCGCGATGAAGGACTGGGCGACATTTACATTAGTGAAAAAGCAGACGATGGTACATGGAGTGCGCCGGAAGCATTGCCAGGAGTAATTAACTCTTCGTACCGGGAAGCATCCATCTCTATCACCAAAGATGAAGATATTCTTTATTTCTCCAGTACACGCCCGGGTGGCTTAGGGGGATCTGATATTTACTCGTGTACCAAGGACAGCAAAGGTGAATGGAGCCGTGTTAAAAATCTTGGCCCCGGCATTAATACCGAACTTGATGAAGATGGACCTTTCATCTTCTACGATAGCAAGACACTTTACTTCAGTTCTACAGGAAGAAAGGGTATGGGTGGATACGATATTTTTAAATCCACGCTGATCAATCCGGATAAGATGGAATGGAGTGAGCCGGAGAATCTGGGCTTCCCGATCAATACGCCAGATGATGATGTGTTTTATGTAAGTACCAAAGATGGAGTAAAAGGTTACTACGCTTCCGTTCGTGATGATGGAATGGGCTACCTCGATATCTACATGATTACTATCCCTGAGGAAAAGAAAGAGGAGCCAGCGGTTGCTAAAACCGAACCTGTAAAGGAAGAACCCAAAAAAGAAGAGCCAGTTAAAGAAGAACCTAAGCTGGTAGAGACAATAGCCAAAGAGGAACCAAAGAAGGAAGAGCCTGTAAAAGAGGTTCCCCAGAAAGAGGTTCCTGTAAAGGAAGTACCGAAGAAAGTGGAAACTCAACCAATCAATTACATTGTTACTGTTGTTGATTCTGAAACGAAATCTCCCCTGGATTCGAAAGTAAGCCTGAAGGGATTGAAGGACAATGTTGTAGTCGGAGTTTCACCACAGGGCACAGGAGTGTTTCAATTCAATATCACATCGGCACAGGCAAAAGATTATCGTCTTTCTGTTGAACGTGAAGGTTATGTATTCCAGAATTTATCTGTTCGTATAGAAGGAAAACAAAAAGAAGCAAAAACGGTTAATAGATCTGTGGAGATGCGCAAGCTGATGGTAGGAGTTTCCTCCGTTCTGCGTAATCTCTATTTTGATTTTGGAAAGGCTACATTTAAAGATGAGTCATACAATGAGCTGAATAAACTAGTGACGATGATGCAGCAGAACACTGGTTTGAATGTGGAGATCTCCGGTCATACCGATGCTGTCGGATCGAACTCATTCAATAAACAGTTGTCTCAGCTTCGTGCCAATGCGGTGAAGAACTATGTGGTGGGTAAAGGCATTGATGTGAGAAGAATCACCGCCGTAGGCTATGGCGAAGAGAAGCCACTGGCCAGCAACGATGACGAAGAGGAAGGACGAGAATTCAACCGCAGGGTAGAGTTTAAGGTGTTGAAGTAACCGATATTGTGAATCAGGTTCTTTTTAATGAATTTTGAGCATGGGCCAACGGTTGTTCATCGTTGGCCTTTTCATTTGATAACATGGTAGTACCCTATAAAAAAGAGCAGTCAGGCAAGAAGGAACAGGTAGCCCAGATGTTTAACAGCATCAGCGGCCGGTACGATTTTCTTAACCATTTTTTAAGCCTGGGAATCGATATTACCTGGCGCAAAAAGGCGATCAAAATGTTAGCGCCTCTCCATCCCAAATTGATTTTGGATGTAGCTACCGGAACAGGCGATTTTGCCATAGAAGCTTTGAAGCTCAATCCTGATAAAGTCATTGGAGTGGACATCTCTGATGGTATGCTTGACGTGGGAAGAAAGAAGATGATCGAAAGGAAATTCGACCATAAAATAGAGCTTCTTAACGGAGATTCGGAAAACCTTCCCTTTGAAGAAAATAAATTTGATGCACTCATCGTTGCATTTGGTGTACGGAATTTTGAGAACCTGGAAAAAGGACTGAGTGAGATGCTGAGAGTGATTAAGCCAGGAGGCCGGGTAGTCATTCTTGAATTTTCCAAGCCAGCTCGTTTCCCTTTCAAGCAGTTCTATAACTTTTACTTTAAATTTATTTTACCAAAAATCGGAAGATGGGTCTCGAATGATCAGGCAGCCTATACATATCTCCCTGAATCGGTACAGGCTTTTCCGGATGGAGCGGATTTCGTTCAGATCCTTTCCAGGTTGGGTTATAAAAACACTACATGCAAGCCACTTACATTTGGAATAAGTTCGCTCTACACCGGAACAAAATAATTCTGGTACTGGCTTTGGGCATTACTGCTTTCCATGCAGAAGCGCAACGCTATACATATGCCACTCAGAATAATCCCAATTATGATGAGCGCAAAATCAGCTATGGTTTTGTTATCGGATTACATACTTCTGCCTACCAGGTAAAGTATGCGGATCAGTTCGTTACGCAGAATTTTGATACCGTGCATTCGGTGATGGCTCCTTCTTCTTTCGGATTCTCATTGGGGTTTCTGGTGAACCTCCGCCTCAATGAAGTGCTTGATTTACGATTGATGCCGAAGGCTGGTTTTTATAATCACAAGCTGGAATACAATTATACCAACGAAACCAAACAAGAGCAGTTGGTTGAAACTACGGTTTTGGAATTTCCATTGTTGCTTAAATATAAATCGGCACGCAGAGGTAATGTGCGCATGTATATGTTGGGTGGTATGACACCCGGCTTTGAGTTGTCCGGAAAAAACGATGTGCAATCAGGAACAACCAACCTCGACATCAAGAGTTCTAATTTTAGTCTTGATACGGGTATCGGTTTTGATTTCTATTTTCCACTCTTCAAGTTTTCACAGGAAATTCGTTTTTCTAAAGGTGTATCAAATATGCTCGGGCCTAATCCCAGTATTTTTAAAGATCCATTGAAGCGACTGAATACGAATACCATTTCTGTTTATTTCATTTTCCAATAAGTTCAATAAGGTATCATCATGCAAAAACGAATAGCACTGATAACAGGTGCAACCTCCGGCATTGGCGAAGCTACAGCTCATCTGCTCGCCCAAAATAATTTTAATCTGATACTGTGCGGAAGAAGAGAAGACAGGTTGACGAAACTGAAAGAAGAGCTGAGTTCTTCTACAGAAGTGACTACACTTTCTTTTGATGTGCGGGATAAGCAGGAAGTGAAAAATGCAATTGCATCTCTTTCTGCGCCATGGAATAAAATTGATGTGCTGATCAACAATGCAGGTAATGCCCATGGTCTTGATCCGATTCAAACAGGAAGTCTTGATGATTGGGATGCGATGATGGATATCAATGTGAAGGGATTACTTTATGTTTCGCATGAAGTACTTCCTGTTATGGTGGAGCGTAAATCAGGTCATATCATTAATATCGGATCGATAGCCGGAAAGGAAGTCTACGCCAACGGGAATGTGTATTGTGCCAGCAAAGCAGCTGTGGATGTGATCACACGAGGTATGCGTATCGACCTGAATGCATACAGCATTAAACTCACCGCTATTCATCCCGGCTTGGTGGAAACAGAATTTTCTGTAGTACGATTTAAAGGTGATGCTGACAGAGCATCTAATGTTTATAAAGGATTTGATCCATTACAAGGAAAAGATATTGCTGATCTGATTCTTTTCGCATTAACCCGTCCCGCTCATGTTGTAATTGCAGATTTAGTGGTATTACCAACTGCGCAGGCGAGCGCTACGTTAGTTAAAAAGGATCTTTAAATAAGTTGAAGAAGAGTGACTTCATCTATTTCATGCTTGCCCTCAAAAGCAATTTTCTTTGGCTGAATAGCTAACTTCTTGTTGAATGCTTCTAATTCATTCAATCGCTCCTGATTGATAAAGGGATCATTTGTTCCATAGATCTGAACGATCTCTTTCGACTGGAGCAGCTCTTTCCCTTTATCAAAATTCATATCAGTAGGAAATACACCTGCCCAAAGTATAAGCCGATCGAAATGGATATGGCCATTTACCGCCCATCGGGAAACAGTAGCTGCGCCTTGCGAAAATCCAAGCAGGGTGATTGACTTGGCTTTATACCCGCCCATCTCTTTTTGATATACAGCATCCAGATAAGAAATATAATTATCGATATCCATCTGGCGATTCTCTTTCGTCATCCACGTAGCACCCACGCGGTCTGAATTTCTGAATCCACCTTCCTTCAACTCATTTACATAAAATCTTGAAAGACCTTCAGGCGCAATGATGCATGTGTTTCTTTTTTCAAGCGCACTAAACTTCCGAATGAAATAATGCGCCAGTTGCCCGTATCCATGAATGACAAACCAGATGTGTTCTGTGGCAGCATTGATTTCACCCAGTTTAGAGTAGCGTGCTTTAAAGGAGAACTCCAATTCGTTTTGAATCATAGTGAGAATGGGTTTATAAAAAATTAACCCCGTGAGTTTGGGCTCACGGGGTTAATGCATAAAATATTCTAAATGATTAGCGCTTGAAACCAAGTGCGCTACCACCACACTTACCACCACCATCAAAGGTATATTGGATGTAGTAAATACCGGTAGCATTGCATGGATAGGCAATCGCTGAAACTAACTGGCCATTGATTTTGCTTGAAGCTACTTTGTTACGGTTAGAATCAAACAAGCTCACCACGATACCATCAGTAGCAGCTCCATTAGCACAAAGGTTGATCATGTATTGCGTTCCTTTGGTGAACACGTAGCTGTATTCTACTTTGTCTTTTCCACCACCTTCGCCATCTACTTTGTAGCTCTTCAGGAAGTTGAACCCTTCACCTAATTTTGGAATACATGCATTACTGAAACTGTCAGCGTTACATTGACCAATCAGGTTATAAGATGTAAAGCCGGAGATGAGCAGCAGACATACAAGTGCACTTATCTTTTTCATAATGTATAAATCGTGTGTATTACTTAAGTCTTGTTGTTTGATCAATTAATAATCTTATTTCTAAGGGTATTAGTCAGCGCGCGGATGGCTTCCACATCAGCATCGGTAATGTCAATTGTAGTGGTGCTGTTGTCTTTGATCATTGCAACACCGTTTACAATTTCCATGGTAGACTCCTTATAAGTGTAAGTGATATTGATTTTATCAAAAGCAGCTTTCAATTGCTCCAGATCCTTCAATAAGGATGCCATATTTTCATCGTCTTTATAAAAAGAGAAAAGCAATACAATCTGCTCAAGAATAATCTTTTGTTCACCGATTGTTTCCTTTAGCGCTGCATTTTTTGGATTCCTGGCAGCTACCTGACAAGTGATCTGCATGGCTTCAATCCAGCCACCGGTAAGAGAAAGCACGCTCAGATTAGAGCGACTTTGCGTCTGCAGGTAGTGATTGATGTTGTTAAAGTTCTGAGTAGTAATCAGAAGCAAAGAGTCAAGGTTTTTGCTGTTGGTAGCTAATCTTCCGATGGTTTCAATATCAAAGAACTGGCCAATGTTTAGTCCGTCGGCGATTGACTTGATCGAAGCAAGGTATTTGATACCATCTTCATTACGTTCGTAGATATTGGTGTATCCCAAATCGGTACCGTAAACTCCCAGGTTAAGGGCTTTTTGATAACTGCTGTTGTATTTGGAAAGATTGTCAGGCGAATTAAGGAACGATACATCGTACTTGGTTCCGGACTCTTTCAGGAGTACCGAAATTTCCAACGGGCTGGGAATGGATTGCAGAACACTACCAATGACTTCTTCATCAATAGTAGGGCCTTCTGTTTTGGCCGAATCCAAACTTGCCAGGAATTCCTTTTCATCAGGTTTTTTTCCTGAACCGCAAGCGGCTAAGACCACCGCCAAAAGAGCTATAAATGCTGTTCTCATACCTTAAAATTATCGTATGCAAAATTAAAAATTCAACCCGCCTTACCAAAAACCTTACGTCCGTTTACTTCTTCTTAGGAATGTTAACTTTTTCGAAAGAACTAATCAATTTGCGTAAAAGCTCGAAGTATAAGGTCAAATAAAGGCCAATAGACATTAACCAGATAACCAATATATTGAAAATGTAAGTACTAATGTTGACTCCAAATAGATTCTTCTCAGGAAAAAAGAAAGCCGTGCGGTAATCCAGCACCGAAGATGGCTTGGGATCCTGGAAAATCGGGTTGATTTGCTGTATTAGTTCACCCTTGTATTCCATAAGGCGTTCCTTTGTATTTACATTTTTCACCAGATCGGCCAGGCTCTCGTTGTAATACTTGTTCTTGTAACCGTTGACCGAATAACCCGGTGTATTTTTTTCGAAATAGGCCATCGCTTTTTCCTCGATACTTACATTGGAATTGTACAACTTTTGATAATGCTTCTGATAATTATCAAGATAAATCTGAAGAGATTGACCTATCTCTTTGGTGTATTTAGCAGGAACCAGTACTTCTTTCAAATTTAATTTCTCAGCGCCTTCACGGAAGGGTTCATCACCCAACTCATCGCGAAGTATGGATAAGTTATAGCCGACAATTTTCTTTATAGAATCGACAGGGCTATTGAAGTTATCCAGCAGATAAAGATTCTTGCGTTTCAGCTCATCACCCAGGTAGCCTGCTTTAAAGTCAGCTTTAGATCCGTCACTGTTAAACTGGAAGTAGGGCTGCTCATATTCATTGTTTTTGAATTGATAAACCGCCATTGCTTCGTAGGCCCAGCGTGAAGCCATCATGTCGGCTACCACCGGCACTTTGCCTTTGGTGCTGATCAGGTTATTCAATTTATCAAACGGGAAAAGCAATCCGCTCAATATCATTTGAGGGATGAGTAGTAACGGAATCATCACATACACCGTCACGGCTGAATTAAAAGCAGAGCTGATGTTCAGCCCAAGTACGTTGGCAAAGCAGGAAGTACTGAACAGCACCAGCCAGAAGGAGAAGGTCATTCCTTTTACTTCCAAAAGAAGATGGCCTATAAATACATAGGATAATGTCTGAATAGCAGACAGCATGAACAGGATACCTAACTTCGAGAATAGATAACTATTCCAGCTTAAGTTCAGGAACGATTCACGTTTCAATATTCTTCTGTCACGAATGATTTCTTCGGCACTTACCGTAAGGCCCATGAACAATGCCACAATGATGGACATGAGCATGAAGGCAGGGAAATTGTCGTTGAACCGGAAAATGTATTCTTTACCACCGGGAGCACTCTTATACTTGATGATGAAAGCAAGTATGATGGCTAGCAGCGGGCCTTCCAGCAAGTTGATGAGCAGGTATTGCTTGTTGCTGAGCTTGGCAAGAAAATCACGGGTGCTGAAGATCTTAATCTGCTTGATCCAGTTCGGAATTTTTAAGGTAACAGGCGGAGCTTCTTTTACATCCTCGATGCGATTGATTTTAAATCGCTCCTTGTACATTTCATTCCACTTGATAGGGGTGACCTTGCGCTTGTTGGTTGGTTCACCATATTCATCTACTACTTTCGCTTCGATGATGTTGAATATCTGTTCCGGGTTTACATTACCACAGGTTTCACATTGTCCGCGGTTACTGTCTACCTGGTGTGTTGATTTCTTGAAATAAGTAACCGCTTCTACCGGAGGGCCGTAGTACGATGGATAACCACCTGTATCCATGATCACCATCTTGTCAAACATCTTGTAGATGTCTGACGAAGGTTGGTGAATAACCACAAAGATCAGCTTGCCTTTCAGCGAAAGCTCCTTTAATAAGTCAATCACGTTCTCCGAATCGCGCGAAGAAAGACCAGACGTGGGTTCATCTAAAAAGAGAATAGCGGGCTCGCGGATTAACTCTAAAGCAATGTTTAATCTCTTACGCTGGCCACCGCTGATGGTCTTTTCCAATGGGTTGCCCACTTTCAGATCTTTGCGCTGATCAAGACCTAAGTTTTCAAGCACTTCCATCACGCGTTTCTGCAATTGCTCTTCCGTATAATCGGCAAAGCAAAGTTTCGCGTTGTAGTATAAGTTCTCGTAAACCGTTAATTCCTCTATAAGTAAGTCGTCCTGAGATACAAATCCAATGACACCATGTATCTGATCTTTCTGGCTGTGGATGTTAAACCCATTGATCAGGATTTCTCCTTTACTTGGTTTCTCCAATCCTGCAAGAGCAAGCAGCAACGTGGTTTTACCGGCACCGCTGGCACCCATAATACCGATGAGCTTACCCGGACCTTCTGAGATTACTACATCGCGCAAGCCAATAGCACCGTTGGGAAATTTGAATTCCTCGATGTTGGCGTTGAAGGAGAGCTTGGTGGTTCTTAGTTCTTCGTTGAAGGCAGAAACAAGATCACTGTAGTAGTGCGCATCACCTGCCTGTGTTTTGATCGTGCTTCCATGAGAGAACAAATACACCCGGTTGGATTGCATGATGAATCCATTGAGTATGGTTGCTTCTTCACCCAGGTATTTGGTGAAATACATGTCTACGCTGCTTACCCGCATGAAGACCAAGTGGCCTTCCAGGTGTGCGTGTCCATGCTTTTGCAGTTCGGCCGATTTAGACGGAGCCGAATTGACTAAAAGAATATCTGGGAAATTAAGTTGTGTTACATCTTCGCTGATCACGAACGACTCAATGAGCCGGTACTGATCCTGAACGATGTTAAATACGGTCGAGACGGTGTTTACAATCTCCATGCGCTGAGGAGTAAAGTTCTTATCTGAACTTACCAACTCCAGCAACTTGATCAGTACAACGGTCTTTTGTTTTTGAGTAAGGGTTTTGTTGATCTTCTTACAGATCCCCAGTGTTTTAACAGAATCCTTTACGGAAGTGAGTTTGTTCTTTTCTTCTTCTTTTCCATATCCTGAAAAATCGTCATATAACTGAACGTATTCCTTTACGGAATCCTGATCCAGTTCCTGCTGGAAGAATCGAATTACAAATTGTCGCTCGTTTTCGGTAACACCACCATCCTGCTTTGTTATGATCGCAAAAAGCTGGGTTAGCGCTTTGAGTATTTCCTCACTCATTGGGTTTTGTTAATCGTTAAAAGGTGGCAAGTTAATAGTCTGTGCTGACTATTAACATTTAACTATTAACGTTAATAGGTTTTGAATTCAAAAGGGATTTCAACTAACTCGGAGAACTCTTCGCCAGCTTCTTCCATATCTTCGTCATCTTCGTGAAAGTACCACAGTATTTTCATGCCTTTGATATCTTCCAATGCAGAAAGCACATCCAGGATCAATTTCGAAGAAGCTGTATTGAAGTATTCCAGTTTAAAAACAAATTCGGTTGATGCATTGGCCTCGGCTCCGTATTTTTCAAGCCACTCTAGCACAGGGCGATAAAATTCAGCTGAATCTTCGGGGAGTGAACGACCTGAAATTTCAAAAATTCCGTTCTTCTTATCCAACATGATTTTCGGTGTATCCTCGGTTCCTTCAAGATTTAAGATTTCCATGATTATCCAGTTTATAAATGATAATGTTTTTGTTCGATTGTAATTATTCCTTTTCGCGTGATACGTTTACTTTCAGACAGAAGAAAGCATACTCTTCATTCATCTCAGGAAACTGAAACTCCAGTTTTTCGCCTGACTTACGCGCCATGTCTACAAAGCCAAGTCCTGCACCTCCCTTTTCAGAGATTTGTGTGTTCTTGATAATGGCTTTATACATTTCTTTCAGACCTTCTTTGTCCTGGGCATTTAAGTCTTCCAGGTTTTTGGTAAGCCCGGCCACGTCTTTCTTGGCAATGGGGTTGCCGGTAAGAATGCTGTAGCGGGTATCTTCTTTAGAGATCATAAAGATAGCACTTGAGCTCACCAGCGATCCTGCTCTGGTTCCCTTCTCGCTACTATGTTTTACAATATTCTGAAGTGCCTCCACCATCACATTGAAAACCTTTCGCTTGATGCTCGAGTCTTCTCCGGAAGAGTCGAGGTTACGCTCGGCCATGGCCAGAATCGATTTGGTAGTTTCCTGGGTGAAGTCACCTTCGTATACCAGAATCAACTTCTGTGTCATCATGGTGCGATGCAGGTCGTAAATGAAATTCATTGCTTTAGAGTTTGAAGTCCGAATTTAGAGTTTTTGATTTATTAAAATAATTGTTTTGTGGTCTTTTCCAGTAGGAATGCGCTTTTAAAACTTAATTCCGATCAGCAACACGTAGTCGGTTTGCTTGTGTTCTCCG
>NNBV01001756.1_pt1 | contig 15804 bp, 10 predicted proteins | sample 1173771 | NCBI WGS metagenome assembly NNBV01 (sample SAMN07173938, study PRJNA388173) | plant metagenome | isolation source: symbiotic tissue sample KVS11 | place: Norway: Troms, Kvaloya island | reverse complement strand
GTAGTCACTTCGCTGCAAGGCTTCTCCACCCCTGTTGATTTGAGAGACATGTGTGATAAAGCCATCTGGTGTAGTGTAGTGTAAAATTTCACGGTAAGCTAACATGGCGTTTTTCAAAAAACGTTTATCTATGATACGTTCATGACTGGCCAATGCAATTGCCGAAGCAATACCTGCCGTAGCTGATGTATCAATTTGCAATTGGGGCTGATCGATAAAGCAATGCCATAGGCCCTGTTTGTTTTGATACGTAATTACTTTCAGTAACGTATTTTTAAATTCCAGCCTCACTTCTTCCACTCCTTGCAAATCAGAAAAATTATTCTCCTTTAACTGTATAAGTGTCTTTATCATACCCAACAGATACCAGGCTACACCACGCCCCCAGTTGGCAAACATTTTCTTACCTGATGCATTTGCCTGCTGGCAGATAACTCCTTCGTTTGACAAATAGCGGATACGAAGACGCAGATGAGAAATGGAGAGTTCAGCCAAAGTACGATCGTTACGTTTGCATGCCACTGCCATCATCGGATAGGCAAGCGTATAACATCCTTCAGTAGAAATGACACCTTTACTTTCGATAAAGTCTTCACCGGTTTCCAGTGCCGACCAATACGCTACCGCTTTAGTTATCGCCAAATGCTCAGGATAAATATGTACTATAGCAGCTACCGGAAGGAAGTCTTCAATACTATTAAACCTGCCATCAATTGGTTCCGTAGTTGGATTTTCATACGTCAAACCTTTTGTATCGCTGAGATAAAGAGAAAGATGTTGTTTTAAAAAATTACCCGCCCGCTGATCACCTTTCACGAAAAGTGAATGTAAGCCATCCATTACACTTCCCTCCATCCACCCAAAAGGACTCAATGAATTGAGTGAATAAAGATTGCCCAAAAGCGCTTCTTCATGGTCATTGGAATGACCATAAAAAATCTGAGGAAAAAGTCCGTGTATATCAAGGGGCTGATCTTTTGAACTAAGAAACCATGCATCGTGCTGGCCATGTATCATGCGTATAGAAATACCTTGCTGTTTTATGTACGGCATCCACTTGCCTTCTATCTTCAACTGAAAAGGCTGGAAGGGATGCGCATACTTAACATCAAGCATTCCGACTATTTCTCCTGTAGCTGGCAACGATAATTCAAATCGCTTCTCTTCTCTAAAATCTATAGCAGCCGTAAGCCGGAAATAAAAATCAATTTCGCTATCGGGTAATTGAGAAAATATTATCGTAGCAGGCTCGTGTGTTACAGGAAAGGCCGAGAGACCCATAGGTATGCGCTTCGCCACATCCAATTGGCGTAGTGCAGTATTTATTGTGAAAGGAAAAAATCGATGAAAGGAATTACTTTCCTCCTCTTCTTTAAATGAAAAAGAAATAAGCGGAGAGAGAAAAATGATACCCGCTAACTTAGATGTGCTTAAAAAAAAATCGCGTCTCTTCATGATAATCAGAAATCAGGGAAGTATGATTAACGCCCCATCCAACCTCCATCCACAGTAAGTATGGTACCATGAATGTAATCGGAAGCAGCAGAAGCAAGAAAAACTGTAGCTCCTTTTAAGTCATCAGCACTACCCCATCGGCCTGCCGGAATGCGACTAAGTATCGATGCATTTCTGACTTCATCTTTTTGCAACGCAGCGGTGTTATCGGTAGCAATGTATCCGGGCGCTATGGCATTTACATTTACACCTTTGCCCGCCCATTCATTGGCCAATGCTTTGGTGAGCGAACCAATGCCCGCCTTGCTGCTGGCATACCCCGGAACAGTGATGCCTCCCTGAAACGTAAGTAGTGAAGCCGTGAAAATAATCTTGCCCGAATTACGGTTAATCATTTCTTTACCAAACTCACGCGCCAATATGAACGGAGCGGAGAGATTGATTTCAATAATTTCATCCCAGTACTCATCCGGATGTTCGGCAGCTGGCTTGCGCATAATATTGCCAGCATTGTTAATCAAAATATCAATGACTGGAGAATTTTTTTTTACTGCTGTGATAAATTCGTACAATGCTTTCCTGTCTTTAAAATCACATTGATAGGCTTTGAAGTGGCGTCCTAATGCTTTCACTTCTTTTTCAACACTGCTGTCTTGCAATTCTAAAGAGGCAGAAACACCAATAATATCAGCACCTGCCTCCGCCAAACCAATGGCCATGGCTTTGCCGATACCTCTTTTACATCCGGTTACCAATGCAGTTTTTCCGTGTAGATCAAATTGTTTCATCTTAAATTTTAGTGAGTAATGGGAATTGAGTATAGCGATCCAAAATAATTTTTATGCCTGGCAATCAATCAGGTATTTCATACCACCGGGGTTGTGATCGATGGTTTCAAATACGCTTTGTATTTCGTCAATGGATGATACTTGCGTAATCAACTTCTGTAAAGGCAATTCCCCGGAAGCGGCCAATGCAATGGCTTCGTTGAAATCTTCGGGTTCATACACTCTGGCTCCGATCATTTTTATTTCTTTCCAGAAGAACTGAAACAAATCTACCCCGCGTGGTTCGCTATGAATAGCCACCATTACAATGCGCCCTCTTACCCTTGGCAATTGTGTCATTACCTGCACACCGGGCACCACACCCGATACTTCAAATACTACATCCGCCATCGCTCCTTTTGTGAACGTTTCTGTCTCTTTTACCAAATCATTCTCCATGGGATTGATTGCCGTTAAGCCCAGCGACTTGCATAGTTCAATACGAAACGCATTGGGTTCAGAAAGTAATACGTTGGCTCCTTTATGCTTCGCCACCAATGCAATCAATACACCGATGGGGCCACCACCAATCACCACCACATTCTCTCCGGCCTTCAGTTCACTCATTCGCACGTCGTGACACGCTACAGCCAATGGTTCGGTTAGCGCACCGAGTTGCAACGAAAGCTGATCAGGAAGGTGATGCAAACTATAAGCGGGAACATTCCAATAAGCCTGCATACCACCTGCGGTATCAATGCCGATAAATTTCAAATTCTTTCCGATATGACGAAAGCCATTATCAAAAGCATGTTCTTCACCTGGCTTCAACGGACGCACTGTCACTTTATCACCTGCCTTCACATTCGTTACATCAGGAGCCACCTCATCTACTTCTCCGGATACTTCATGCCCTATCACCTGCGGTATACTCACACGCTTGTCCATTTTGCTATGATAAATGTGCACGTCTGTTCCGCATACACCGCAGTAAGCGACTTTCAATCGTACCGAACCGGGTGATAGTGGTTCTTTCTTACTTTCTTTCACTTCAAATTTCTGTTCTCCCTGGTAGAATGCTGCTTTCATTTTATGTTTTTTCAGTTAGTCGTTATTCGTTATCTGTTAATCATATCCTGCACCTCTAATCCCCGTCCTGTCCTCACAGGACGGAATAATGCTACTCTCTATCACCTCAGCCCATGTCGTAACAGGACGAAAGGATTTCAGTACATCGCGTTTTGTGAGAACACAAACCACGGTGTTGTTTGTTGGTTAATGGTTTTCGTCAAACCTCCAAGCCTTGATTAAGTAAAAAAACTTAGAGGTTTATGCTAAAGTGCGCTCTAAAATCTGTAGCATGTTTCCTTCGGGATCGTAGAGGTTGCGCACCCGGCCTCCACCGTAGGCGCCGGTTAAATTTCCGCCCCAAGTGACACCAATAGAGTCAAGATGAACAATGGCTTCATCGATGTTATCTACGCGTAGTGCAATGTGGCTCCAACCAGGTGTCCACGTTGTGCGGGTTGGGCGAAGTGTTTCATCTTTAGGCATCACTTCGAGCAACGTGTTATCGGGTGCTATCAGCATCCATACCGGCTTCTCGTGGCGAAAAAATTTCTTATACCCGAATACAGTGCAATACCAGTCAGCTAATTTTTCCACATCATCGGCAGCTACTGCCGGATGATCAATACCTAAAAACTTCATTCTGATTATTTTGATTTTCTATTCACTACAAATATGTTTTAGCACACTCCTATAATCACAAAAAGAACTACAGCAGTGCTTTGCTTAAATTGGTCTTTACAGTATTGCCTGACTTACTTTTTTTTTGTTGATCGTTATTTTTTTCCTGAGAGATTTCCCACTTCTTATTGTTCGCATTTGTTAAAGTGAACTTTTCTTCGTCCCGCTCCAGCGTCCAACGTTGACCACCATTGCTCAATACAAACCTGTTCTTTGTTGTCTCCAACTGCCACAGGTTAATGCTGTCTGCTTCATCTAAAGCAATAGCATGCACTACGGTGCGCGAAGTATGCGATTGTGTTTCTGTAAACCGGAAAAGTAATCCGCTGCCGGACCTTCCTTCACCCAATTGATCGGTTTCCACATGATAGGCATCGTGAGCAAAAGCATTTACAGGATATCCAATCTTTCCTTCACCGGTATGAAATAGTTTCAGGCCTGCATTACCTCTGCGTGCCACAAAGCTATTGCTATGACTATGTATGTGTGTTTTGTTATCCTGATTATTCACTAACCAGTTCCAGATGGTCTTCACCGGTTGAGTTGCTTCAATCTCATCGATTACAAAAAGAACATTACTTCCTGCCAGTATACAAAATCGTTTGAATGATTTGATCGGATCACCATACAACTTCGCTGCATCAGAGGCGATCACCGATACACCATCATCAAAGTACGATAGTAGAAGTTTATTTCCGCGATTGATAGAATCTCCCAATACGGTTCCGTTAATCTTCCTTCGTTGCGGAACATTGGATTGTTCCAGCAACACTGCTTTGGCAATATCTTCTTGTAGGCCTAGAGCATCATTGGCCACCAGAAAAGTACAGGTAGAATGTGTTTGGGAAGCACTCTCTAACCCGTGAACAAGATTGCGATAGCAGCTATGACCAGGATCAACTAATAAACGTTCCTGGTTATGAACTACTAAAAAGCTATTGATGTCGCCATGCAAATGACCGGGTGCGTTTATGGCCTCTCCGCCACCATTGATAGCCACAACAGTTTTCCCTTTCCACGCATCGCGCATAAAACTATGCCCGTTGCTGAATGATTTGGTCAATGGAATTTTTGCCTCCTCTGGAGAAATGGAAGCAACGACATCTGTAAGCAAAGGCAATGTTAAAAAACCCCAATCATTGCGCATACCAAACGAAGCGAGATCGTGCGGACCCTGTTGAGGAACTGTTGCATAATATTTTTCGAACAACCATTTGGCTAGTCCTTTCTCATTCATCACTGCGCTACGCGTAGCAATATGTAAAAGCAAATCACCAGAAGGTCGAAACATAGCCGCACTGTCATTGAAGTTAGCTGCACGTGCACGTGGCTCGTTGCCCCAGTTGTGTAATGGTTTTTGATAAAACATACTGGAAACGATCCAGTCGATACCTTTTGTGTAAGCACCTATTTCCAATGAAGCGGCCAGCACCGGATTTTTACGATGCAATGCTTCGAAGCAGAGCATTAATGCATATGCCAGGTAATTTCCATATTGCAACGATTCGCCGTACGAACCATCCGACTGAAAAGCCTTGAGGCAAAGCTGTAATTGCGGCAGATATTTTTCAAGGGTTTCCTTTTCATCGAATACGGCTGCGGCTACTAGTATACCAGAGGTCATAATTCCGCGCCAGTTGCCGAGGTGATTATTTTTTTCAAGCCATCGCTCGCACAACGGCACTCCTTTGCTTAGCGCTGCGCTCTTAATCAGCAATTGTTCTTTCTTCGAAAAAACATCCGTAGCCAAATCATAAACCACGGCTAACGTCCAACATAAATGCGCTGTTTCTAAATGGCCGATATAAGGCTCGCTATGATCGCGAAAGGAAGGGCCTACCCAATCGTATTCTGTCTTGTTGGCGATTTCCAATGCGGCTTTATTGATCCACTTAGCCAGTTCCTTCTCCGGCTTCAAATAGTGAAGCATAGCCGCATCCGAAAGATATTCCATGGCAGGATAGTACCAGCCCAGCCCGGAAGGCAACTCAAAGAAATGCCCCAGATGAACTCGTTCGTACACACGCTTTTCAAGGGCTGAAAAAAATAAATGAACATCGCCCTGTTCTGAAGCTATGTGTTCCAGAATTTTTATCCGCTCTTTGTCTGTAATAAACGAGTTCATAATTGGCAATTAAAAGTATCCACCTTTGGCGACCACTTCAGTAGGTGTCAGTCCGGACTCCACCATCTCTTTAATGTGCACTTCATTACTTGCAATCTTCTCCGCCTCCAGAAGCACATCGTAAGCAATGTCTTTAGGTATTGAAATCACTCCATCGATGTCACCAAAAATCCAGTCACCAGGTGTTACAATTACTTCGCCCATCAGCACGGGCTTTTGGTAATAATACATGCGGAAGCGACCCAACATACCTGCATTGGATTTATACTTATGAAACACCGGGAATCCTTGTTCCAGGATAGCAACTGTATCGCGAATGCCATTGACAATAGCACCTCTGCATCCGGCTTTGGTTGCAGCTAATGTCATCACTTCACCCCATTGTGATGTAACGGTATCACCGGTGCAATCCCATACCACTACAGAATCTGCTGGTAATGCTTCCAGCATAGACGCGCGGGTTTCCATTTCGCCTTCAGTGGTAATATCAGGGCCGCCCTTGACGGTGAAAGCCTGACCTGCGAGTTTCATTTCTTCGCGCAGCGGAGCAAACTCATTGGGAAGACTTGCAGCATGCATTTTGTACTTGAAACGTAACACATCGTTTACTGCACCAGTAAATAGATTCAAATAGCGCTTCCTCATCTCCTCTATCGTGATGGGGTAAGCCGATGGCAACATCTCCTTTTTTGCTGCATGACCATTTGTTGTTTTCGTATTCATGATATTGTCGTGTATTTCAAACTATTTTATTTTATAAAAAAGAACATTCGATAACTAACATTTGACAATCATTCTACCCTTTGCCTATTGTCAACTGCCCATTGCCTCTTATTCACATCATCCTGCTAAAAATTTCAGATTATCAAAATTGATCTCGCGTATGATCATGTAATCGGGTTGTTGCATCACAAACACAATCACACGCGCTACATCTTCCGGCTTCAAAAATTTATCGCGTGCTACCTGTCGGTCGCCCCAATAGTTACTATCGACAGGACCAGGATTAATATCGGTTACTTTAATGCCGAGCTTTAATACCTGATCGGCAAGGCCGCTATTCAAACCACGCGCGCCAAACTTTGATGCACAATAAACAGGTGCCGTTGGGTTGGTACGCTGTCCTCCCATAGAGATCACGGTAAGAACATGTCCTTGTTTTTTAGGTTTGAAAATTTTTAATGCTTCGCGATTGCAAAGAAAGACACCACGCACATTGGTGTTGAACATTTTCTCATACAACGCCAGGTCGGTTTCTGCCAGGTCAAGTGTAGGCAAACCAACTCCTGCATTATTGATAAGGTAGTCTACTGTACCAAATACCTTTATACATTGTGCAAAGGCGGCTTTCACATGTGCTTCATCGCCCACATCTCCCTGAAAAGAAATCAGATTAGGGCTTTTAATTTCATCGGTAAGCTGCTTGCTGTAACTCACTTCAAATACTTTAGCACCTTCAGTGATCAGCATCTGCGCAGTGGCTTTTCCGATTCCACTGCTTCCTCCCGTAAGGAAAATTACTTTGTCTTTTAATTCAGTTGTCATTTTTTAAGGTTATTGGGACTTTGTGTTATTTAAAATTGAAACCGGTTTACGATTAAGATACCATACTATACCTGATGCCAGGAGACAAATCATGCCCGCGGTAAAAGAAGAGATGCCACTCACTTCCGTGAGCGAAGGAATACTCATGATTATAAATAATAAACCCGTTACTACTAATGCAACAGCATAAAGTTTATTCATAGCTCGCTGAAAATCCCAGTTTTCGATAGGTTTGTCACGCTCTGCAATGGGTGTAGCAAGGCGAATAAAAAAAGATTTGACCCTGGCATTGTAGACTTCGTTCTTACTTTCAAAAAAACCAGATACCAGAAAGATAAAAGTGCACACGAGTATTTCAATCAACGTTCCCAGTTGCCAGGTGATTTGTGGATTCGCATTTAGAATCAATCCTACGATGACACCAACAATAACAGTAGCCATGGCACCCCAAGGCTGCGGACGTTTAAGCACAATACCGAGTATGAGTGGAATCGTCATGGGTATGGCGAATAATCCGGTGAATAACTTATTGGCTTCAAAGGCTCCACCAAATCCACCCACAAACAAAGCACCAACGGTAATGAAAGATCCAAGCACGAGTGTCATGAGGCGCCCCACCCAAAGCATTTCTTTATCTGTTGCTCCCCTGTTAAACAATCGCTGATAAATATCCTTTGTCAACACACCAGCAGTTACATTGTATTCTCCGCTAAGCACGGACATGGTAGCGGCAAACATGGCTGCTACCATCAAACCCATTATGCCTTCGGGCAGAAGCTTGAGGCAGATACTCACATAGGCCATCTCCGGGTTTTCGAGTGTTGGAATAATGGCTTTTGCGGCAATGGAAGGGAATAGAAAAATTACTGGGAAAATAAAAAAGAATATAGCGGTAAGGATCGCCTGCTTTTGCCCAGCCCTTTCATCGCGTACACTGTAGAAGCGCTGAATGAAGGTCCAGTTGCCACTGAATTTTATCAATAACAAAATATGATAAACAATGATGAAAAGCGGAATACCTTTTGGGCCATGTGTCCATTCAAAATTTGCCGGGATGGTGGCGACTAAGTTTTGAAAACCGCCTGTTGCTTTCAACGTAAGTGGTAAAAGTATTAACGTGGCGACAATCAAAATTATAAATTGAACCACATCGGTAATCACCACGGCCCACAAACCACCAGCGATGGTGTAGAGTGCTACAATAACACCACAAGTAAGAATAGAAGTTTCAAGATTTAAACCTGTGGCCGCTTTTACAAAAATGCCTAAAGCATATAGGCGCACCATGTTATCGAGTACCTTAAAAAGTACACCTCCCCATGAAAATACTTGTCGTACAGGTGCATTGAAGCGTGTCTCCAGATATTCCATAGGCGTAATCACACCTGCTCTTCGCCATCGCTTGGCGAAAATAGCAGCTCCTACAACAGTAGGTAACACCGTGCCCCAAATCAGTACTAAGGCAATCAGTCCATCCTGGTAGGCAATACCCGCATAAGCCACAAAGATGAATGTACTGAACTTGGTCATGAAGTTGCTGATGGATCCGGATATCCATGGAATGGAGTTTCCTCCTTTAAAGTAATCGCCAATATTTTTTACGAAGCGCCCCAGGAACAAACCGATGCCTGCCATGAGTAGCATATAAATAGCAATAGCTATATAATCTAGTGTAGCTAACCCTTTCATTGTACAAAGCTTAATTTTTCATTGCCATAATGAGAACTCGTAGCAGGCGTGCCAATCAACACTAACCGTTTTCGCACTCTTCGTTTATTCATCCTGTTCAAGTCTATCAATATTATTATATCCCTAATCATTGATTTACTTTCTGAATTCAATTCCGCCTAAAAACCTGGATTCCGAAGGGTAGTAAGTTCGTATGGTCGGGAGTACTACATGAACATTGTGCACTGCCTTTGGTATGAATACTTCTTCATACTCCAAACTTTTCCTTTCCTTGATACCTGCTCGTCCGTTTACAACCATTTGAAACTCTCACATTATTTAAATCGAATCAAACTTTTATCTGCAATCAGTACTGGCCCATCATACACAGGAATACCTTTAAAAATGAGTTGATCCTCTTTCTTGCTCCATTGCGAGGAAGGAATTTCATATACGCCTCCGGTGATGATATCTACATAAACGGGCTGATCAATGTTTCCATTCGAAAAAGTGAAGTCAAGCGTCTTGATGTCATTCACATTTTTTGGTATCGATTCATCCATCCAAATGGTAAAGAGTTGCTTTTTGCTATTCTTGTGGCGATATCCAAATACAGATAAAGACCTGTCGGTGCCTTTGGAATAATTGATCGTATTGGTATCAGTGGCCTTCATATTTTTATTGTATGTGCGCCTCATCTCCTGAATCCGAACTAATGAGTTATCGAAAATAGAAGCTACGTTTTGTATGGCATAGTAAGCAATTTTAGGACGGATCACTTTTTTTGTCGAGTCGGACTTGATAATCCCTTTATAGTTGAGTTGATTAATGGGGCCATTAGTGTATGCCATTTCTATCAAACCAAAAATACTGCATTCAATGTCGTGACCTAAGTTTCCCAGCATTCTTCGTGTGTCCCATTTGGCTTGAGAAAGTTCTGTCCATTCATAATCACCTAAAGCACCTCTGCCAAAACCTCCGCCCGAAGGAGCTCCATTTTCTCCTTGCCGGATTTTCATACCCGGTGCGTAGCGATGAAGTATTCTTCTAAATGCCTCCACCTCTTCATAGTTAGCATCTGGATTATATACATAATCATGGTAGGTCATGTTATCAAACAGATTCATTTTCTTTTTTTCATGCAAAATTTTAAAAAATGATTCTGCATAAGGAAGGTAGATGTGACCCAGAGATAAACCGGAGATACGTGCTTCGGGTTGTATTCGTTTGATGATCTCTGCTGTCCGGATATTCAACGCGGCAGTTTTCTCAGGTGTGTTGTCATCGTTATCTCCAAAGTTGGGTTCATTCCATACTTCCCAATCTTTCACTTTATCTTTGTATCGAACCACTAATGCTTCCACCCATTTGTCCCATGCTTTCAATGCTTCTTCGGAAGTAGGCATGCCTGCTCCGAGATTAGAGCCACCCCCACCAGGATAATTATGGTTACCATACGAAGTCTGAAGCCAGGGTTTTAATCCGCGCTTCGTAGCATCGTTGATAATATGATCGAGCCACGCCCAGTTGTATATACCTTTTACGCTTTCTGTTTTATCCCATCCGGCCTGCATGCGCAGCATTTTTATACCTAATGGGTTGATGTATTCTTTGTACTCATCGTAGTTGGCAAAATCACGATCCAGTGTTTCACAGCCAATCAACCAGTTGGAAGATTCAATTTCATTGGCATTGGGCGATTGTACAGAACCTAAATAAGGTAACGTTATTTTAAGATCCGTTTTTACACGATCGCGAGAGGTATCTATTTTTTGAGCAGTAGCTATTTGTAGAGTTAACAAAGTCAGCGGAAGTACAATCCAATTCCTAACATGGGTAAGCTCAATAGCTGCAATAGTTTTCATAAATTGTATGTAGTTTAAAATTCCCAAAGTCGATGGTGACAACCCACCGACTTTGGAGGAGAATTAATAACCTGTGTTTTGACCGAGTGCTTTATTTAAATCTGTTTCGCGCTGCGGCACCGGATAGAGGCGGTGAAAAGCTTGTGTCTTATATCCTTTGGCATTCATAACCGTCAGGTAACGATCTGTTCTTACCAAATCAAACCAACGATGACCTTCAAAGGCCAACTCCACATAGCGCTCTTGTTCAACAGCTAATCTAAAATCAGCTTGACTTAATACGGTTTTAGCGGCCAGCCCAGCACGTGTGCGCACTTGATTTAGAAACGGTTCAGCCGATCCTGTTTGGCCTTGTTCATTCAATGCTTCGGCTTGCATTAGTAATACATCGGCATAACGAAGGATAGGGAAATCGGTATCCGAGTCTCCGAAGATCGGACCGTTTTGCCTATACTTAACGCAATAACGCTCGGTGATCGTAACGGCACCGTTCTGGTAAGAGGTCGCCACGGAAGCAATTTTTCGAAGATCGCCCGGCTCATAGGCATTAACCAAATCCGCTGTGGGTCTGAAGTACCCTTCGCCAGCGGCTGTTGTATTGAATAAACTTCCGTTAGCTCCAAATGGAACTGAACTTGACCAAAGCGATCCGCCTTGCCCTACCTGACCCGAACGATACTGAACCGCTAATATGACATCTTTATTAGCATCAAATGAAGTGGCAAAACTAAATACCGCCGGATAGTTATTAGCTGTTACATTAAATCTTCCGGAAGCAATTACCTCAGCTAATTTTTCGGAAGCAAGAGGATAATTCTTTTGTGTGAGATACACTTTTCCCAATAACGCTTTCGCTGCCCATCGTGAAGCTCTCCCTGCATCCGCTGCAACAATAGTTTCCGGAAGAAATTGCTCCGCTATCTTAAGATCGCTGATAATAGTTTCATAAACAGTTGCTGCCGGAGTGCGGGTTAAGTCGTTTGCTGCATATGGATTGCTTACAGTGTTTAACACTAACGGCACATCGCCAAACAACCTAACTAAGTTAAAGTAAAAGTATGCCCGAAGAAATCTGGCTTCACCTTCGTAACGATTCTTTAAATTCTCAACAACTGATGCGCTAACTATTTTATCTAAGATACTGTTAGCTCGTCCAATGCCAATGTAATGATCTACCCAGGCGTTCGTAACTAACGTGTTTGAAATCGAGATATTAAAGTCTTCTATTTCATATTGAAAAGTGGTAAGTCCGTTTCGGGTTTGTCCGATATCCCACGCATCAGAGGCACCATCTGACATCATCAGCAAAGCTGAATTTTGACCGCCATTGGTGTATAAACCGGCATTTTTGAACGTCGCATAAACTCCGATGGCGGCATTGTTAAAATCAGCAGCAGTTTTATAAGCATTGTCAACGCTTCTGGCAGAAGCGGGAACTTGCTCGAGAAAATCATTGCATGCCAACATGCTGAAGCATAGAATTATCAGCAGGAAGGTTTTTATAGAAAGTGTTTTCATACTTTGTATCATTTAATTTTTACAGCGTAAGATTTAAACCAATAGTAGCTGATCGATTGATTGGATACGTGCCCCAATCCACCCCAAAAGCAGTTTGATTACTACCCGCATTTCCTACCTCCGGATCATAGAAAGGATATTTCGTAAATGTGTACAGGTTATTCACTGACACGTAAATCCTGGCACTTTGAATTTTTGCTTTTGAGAGAAGGGTTGGTGAAAAATTATATCCCAGACTGACCGTACGAATCCGTAAGTAAGAAGCATCATAAATATCACGACTGCTGTATACCACATTATTATTCTTACCCCCACGAATAGTGCGACCGTATGAGCCAGTGCCAGGTCCGAAATCACTGGAGCCAGGATTTTCTGCTGACCTCCATCGCGCATCATCAATAAACTTCAGATTATTCTGAACAGCTGAATTATTTGTAGCGAAAAGAGGAGCGTACACATCCTGCCCTACCTGCCCATTTAAGAAAATATCTAATGTGAATCCTTTATAGGAGAAGTTATTGGTGATACCGAAGAAGTACTTTGGATTAGGATTCCCGATAACTTCCCGGTCATTATCATCAATTTTACCATCCGAATTCACATCCTTAAACTTTAGATCGCCTGCACGAGCAAATGGTTGAGCGCCATATTCAGCCGCTTCAGCATCGGTTTGAAACACACCTAACCATTTTCTGCCATAAAAAACCCCAATGGGGGAGCCAACTTGCGTAACATTACTGTTACCACGGTTGCCCGTAGTGCCAAAGATGCGAGCCGTCTCTTCATTCATGGCCAATACTTCATTCTTATTGAATGTGAGGTTCATATTTGTAGACCATTTGAATCCCCCCACCGTATTCTGAGAATTCAGTCCCAGCTCGATTCCTTTATTTTGTACTTCACCCACATTGACTACTGCATTGGTATAACCGGTAGAAGATGGTGTTTGAATATTAAACAACATGTCACGGTTTCGCTTATCATAGTAATCACCGGTAAAGTTCACTCTGCCATTGAGAACAGAGAAATCCAATCCAATATCAGCTTGTGATTGACGTTCCCAACTCAGGTTATCATTAGCAAACGTTGAGGGGCTTACGCCACTCACCACGTTATTACCCACAACGTAATTATTAGTACCTAAAAGACTCAGGGCACGATAGTCGCCAATGGCATTATTTCCCGTTACACCATAACTGGCGCGCAATTTTAGATTAGTAATAAAGGAGACATTGCTCATAAAGCTTTCTTCTGAAATGCGCCAGCCCACTGACGCTGACGGAAATGCACCCCATCGATTATTTTTTCCAAAGCGGGAAGACCCATCTCCACGAATGGTAGCAGTTAGAAGATATTTATCGCGAAAAGCATAGTTTATGCGCCCCAGCACTGAGAGCAATGTGTTTACGTTGATGGACTGACTTCCAGCATTGACAATACCTCCGGTGATATTGGTAATTAGATCATCTGGAAAAGAACCCGCTGAGGCTGTTACAGAATTGTAAACATCTTTTTGGGTAGTAAATCCAGTTACCAAATTGATAGCATGATCCTGATTTAAGGTCTTCTTATAAGAAAGTGTCGTTTCACTTAACCAGTTAGCTGTTTCCGTATTGGTTGCACTGGCTGATGCAGGACCAGTTGCCCCGGAAGAAGTCAACGTAGATGGGTTCCATAATGATGATTTGAAATAATTTAAATCAACACCAAATGAAGTACGTAACCTGAGGTCTTTCAACACTTCATAGTCCAGATAGGCATTACTCAAAAATCGAAACTGCGTGGACGGATTTTTAAGCTGAGTAGCAATCTTTACCGGATTAGTGATTCCCGCATTACCCTCTGTATTTTCTAGCGTGGTTTCATAAAATGATCCATCAGCATTATACACCGGCAATCCTGGATCCATGGCAAGGGCGGAATTAATGATGCCCAATTCACCTGTATGACCGCTGGTTCGTACATTTGCTTGGCTCACATAACTCGGCAAAAGACTTACACCAAAATTTAATTTATTGGTGAGTTTACCATCCAAGTTTGCACGGAAGTTGTAACGCTTTAACCCGGAATTTATGACCACACCATCCTGATTAAAGTATCCACCTGATACCGAATATCGAATGGCTTCGTTTCCTCCGCTGGCAGAAAGCTGATAGTTGCTAATTGCCGCAGTTCTGAAAATAGCGTCTTGCCAATCTGTTGTAGTTAAGTTCGCTGGATTTTTATATTTATCCGAGATATCAAAATTGACACCGGGCCGAGTTGCATTATCATCATTGATGTTTCCTGCAGGATAATTATCGAGATATCCGGCATTGCGGCCATCCACAACAAATTGAGCAAACTCCTGAGCGTTCATTACGTCAAGTTTTTTAGCAACTTGTTGAAACCCGGTGTACATATTAAACTCTATTTTAGGAGCTCCTGATTTCCCTTTTTTGGTGGTGATAATAATTACTCCATTTGAACCTCTTGAACCGTAGATAGCAGTAGCTGAAGCATCCTTTAACACATCAATAGATTCAATATCATTGGGGTTGATTGTATTTAATGGATTTCCAATTCCGGAATTAGTCACTGGATATCCATCAATAACAAAAAGTGGCTGTACGCCACCGCTTATAGAACTCACTCCTCTAATCAAAACATTAACACCTGCACCAGGGGCACCGGAGGTCGATGAAATCTGAACTCCTGCAACCTGACCTTGCAAAGCCTGATCCACGCTGGATACCTGAATTTTCTGAATGTCTTTTGAATTGACAGAACTAATTGCACCCGTCAGATCTTTCTTTTCCAGCTCACCATAACCCACCACAACCACTTCACTCAGTTGCTGAAGGTCGGCTTCCAGGGCTACTGATACGGAAGTCTGATCGTTCACTTGTACCTCCAACGGTTTGTAGCCGATGAATGAAAATACCAAGGTCTCATCTTTCTGCACCTGAATGATGAAGTTACCTTCTGCATTGGTTACTGTACCAACGGAAGTTCCTTTCACCAGAATGTTAACACCTGGTAAAACGCCTCCGAGGTCATCTTTTACACTCCCCTTCAAAGTCCTCTCCTGCGCATGGGCAGTGAACTGAATCAGGTTGGCAAGGATAAGGGC
>NNBV01002530.1_pt1 | contig 15809 bp, 16 predicted proteins | sample 1173771 | NCBI WGS metagenome assembly NNBV01 (sample SAMN07173938, study PRJNA388173) | plant metagenome | isolation source: symbiotic tissue sample KVS11 | place: Norway: Troms, Kvaloya island | reverse complement strand
AAGCGTGGTTCATTCCTGCACCGGCTCCATGAGCAAGCACCAGCAATGCACTCATCTTATCGGGCTGCACAATCTCAGCGGATATTTCTCCCAGCTTGTCAGAAATAAAAATGCGTAAAGCGGTWTTCGCAGACATAATTTATCTTTTTATATCAAAACAAAGATGGGTAAATAATTTATGAAGAAGAACGCATGATTCTATTGCAAATCTGATTTCAGCTAAGCCAGCTAGTAGCCTCGCTGATTTCAACCCAATGATTGAGCGTTCGTTCTACCCCATTGCATATCGGCAGATGTGCCTGATTAGCTCATAATGTTATTAGCAATAGAGAAAAGTTATGACCCAGCTACTTTATAAAGTTCATCTTTCTTGCGCGCTGTACAGAGTGCATTTTATAGAAAAGGTGTAGTCGCGCAAGAAGAAAATCACAGCCATCAAAAACGCCCAGCGTTTTTGATGGCTGTGATTTTGAAAGAGCCTCGGTTTATATCATGATCGCTGGCGATCATGATATAAACCGAGATGGAAACCCGCGGCTTGCTAATTCGATCTGGCGTGACCCCGCGAACAATCGATAAATCGTATTTGAACGGGCAGCGATAATTCATGACTACAGGGGACAAATCAAGACTACTCTTATCAAGTTTAAAGTAGCACAGTTTCGATATGAAAAATCATTATTCCAATCCGTTGTCATAAAATTCAAAATAGAGTATAAAGATCTGATGACAATTCATGGATTAGCTATACGAATACTGAATAGCTACATAGGGTCAAAACAAAAAAAGAGACCGCCCTTTTGAGGCAGCCTCCATCTTCAAAAAAAACCTATCTATTTAAAACTTTTACTTACTGTAGAAATTCAACTTTAAATTCCACTCTTCTGTTGCGTGTACGGCCAGCAGCCGTTTTATTGCTGTCTACAGGAGTAGTTTCTCCATAGCCGGTGGAAGAGATCCGTAGTGGATCAACTCCTTTTGTAATCAGGTATTTCGCAACAGCATCAGCACGATTCTGAGATAAGGTCATGTTCGTTGCATCATTACCAACATCATCGGTATGCCCACCGATGAACATCTTATAACTTGGATTCTCATTCATTACTTTAGTGATGGCATCAAGTATAGGAAATGAAACTGGTTTGATTACCGCCTTGCCTGTCTGAAACTGTATTCCCTGCAAGGCCTTTTGGAAAAGTTGTTTTACTTCTGCCTTCACTTCAGGGCAACCTTTCGCTGAAGCAACGCCAGCCAGGTTAGGACATGCATCTTCCGTATCAATCACTCCGTCTCCATCGGTATCGGCTGTACATCCTGTTGCGTCCACCTTAACTCCTTTAGGTGTATCCGCACATTTATCTGCCGAATCCATCACTCCATCACCATCGGTATCAGGACAACCTTTGAAAAGATCCGAACCTTTAATGTTAGGACAGGCATCTTCAGAATCCTGAATACCATCTCCATCAGAATCAGGACAACCTTCAAAGCGTGCTAAACCTGAAACATCAGGACACTTGTCATCGTTATCGGCAACGCCATCCTTATCTTTATCCGGACAGCCATTCATTTCTGCACTGCCTGATAACAATGGACACTTATCCAGATAGTCAGGTACACCATCACCGTCTTTATCCACCGGGCAACCGTTAGAATCAACTGTTACACCTGCAGGCGTATCTGCACATTTGTCTTTTCTATCCTGCACACCATCACCATCGGTATCTTTTGGTTTCTTCAAATTAAACTGAAGGCCAAGACTGTGCTGTAAATACAAATCGTATTGACCTTTATCAATACCATCCCAGCTATCATCTAAAGGAACCTGGATGGTGTTGGCATATTCTAATCCTACACGATCATTAAACTGAAATAAAATACCCGCACCCAATGAGAAGTTAGCTTTGATCTTCCCATCCATAATGGTGTTGTCATTCAGCGCAGTATAGTTTTTAGAATTGATGTAAGTTCCACCAAGACCAGTTGTTAAAAACGGTGCAATAGCAGAGGTCTCTTTAAATATATATCCATTGTTGAATTTATACCTGAGGTTCATTGTGAGAGAAGAAAAGTTAGCCTGAACGCCAGCAGTCTTATCCATATTCTGATACTTCAACCGGTTAAAGCTGGCCATCTCCATCAGGTTAAAAGAAGGATTCAGGTATTGCTGAAGTGAAAGTGCCGCACCAAACTGTGATTCATCGTAACCGTAAAAGTGGTGCTTGTTACCGTTGATATCTCCATCATACTCTGCTATCGTAGCATGTATTCCAAGAGCTCCGCTCTGCGCAAATGTTTTAGTAGTCATACCCAAGAATAGGATAGCCACTGTAAGTAGTTTTGTAAAATTATTCATATTATGATTGATGTATACTTTTGAAGAGCATAACAATGCCATGACGTATTGTTGAGATATTGAAATGAAAAATCCCAACCAGATACATTTATGAGGCATTGAATTCGAAACACCACTTACCTTCTCTCTTTATGGGCAAACGGTTACCCACCGCGAATACAATACAGAATATTTGTTCACACAAAACAGTGAATCATGTAATTCTTAACTGAATGAATGTAAGACTTAACTGAGTGAGCAATGATATAACTCTAAAATTAATAGAGCGTATTTGATCAGGAGACTGATGAGCAAATTGATAAATACTTTATCGAAGGGATCAGGTAAAAATCAAATCAGGGATTACTAATCATCGTTGCCTCAATCATTTTTGGTTACTAACGATACAGATGTATTTCTGCATTCAATTCTTAAATTCCAATTAGAAATTCTATCAGGATATTTAACAGATCATGCCTGTTGATGAATAATGGGATGAATCATTACACAATTCTTAAAATAAATTACATCATTCACAGATTTGGCGCTGGTGTGTTTTCTTTCAGTTCAAATGCTATTGGGGATCGGCAAAAGATGTCGTTCTTTACTCAGTGCACATTATATTTTTCAGTAACTTATACGAATGAAACTTTACATCAAATACATGGTCAGTATTCGCTGTAAAATGATTGTGAAAGACGAGTTGAATAAATTAGGCATCAACTACCTGGAGGTGAATCTGGGTGAAGTCAACATGAAGGAATCAATTACACCCGAAAAGCGCGATAAATTAAAAAGCGTTTTACTCGCTTCAGGCCTGGAAGTGATGGATGATAAAAAATCCATGCTGATCGAGAAAATAAAAAACGTAATTATTGAAATGGTTCATTACAGCGATGAACTACCTAAAGTCACCTTCTCTCACTACCTGAGTGAAAAGCTGAATTACGACTATACCTATTTATCCAATCTGTTTTCAGAAACGGAAGGAACAACCATTGAGCATTATATTCTCGTTCATAAAATTGAGCGCGTTAAAGAGCTGATCATTTATGGGGAATTGAATATGACCGAGATCGCTTTCAAGCTCCATTACAGCAGCGTAGCACATCTTTCCAATCAATTCAAGAAAATCACAGGTCTTACTCCTTCCTTCTTCAAATCGCTGAAGGACAAAAAGCGGAGTGTGCTGGAGAACTTATAAGCGCTTAAGCCTTACTCACATACGCTGCCTTTCTCAATGCGTGAATAATGTAATTAATCGAAAAAGTTCTGTAACGCTTCCCTGCGGGTCTATTTACATCTTTGTGTAAGATCGAATCCTTATAAAACTGATTTACTTCGGAATAATACCTGATTGAAAAGTTATTAAACCCGGGAACACAAGATATCATCATAAAGTTATGTAACATACACACTGACCGTAATACCGGTAATCCACATGAAAGACGAAAAGAATAATAATACTCCCCTTGCTGCCGAACTGGAAAAATCGAAAATACACATCATTGTTGAAATTATTGAATACATACCTAATGCGGTGGTGAGCAAAACGATTATAAAAAAATCAACCGGCAACATTACCGTTTCTTCCTTTGATGCGGGTGAGGAACTGGCTGAAAAAACTTCACCATTTGATACCTATATCCAGATTATTGACGGAATTGCAGAAGTGGTTATTGCCCGCAAGGAATACAAATTGAAACTGGGAGAAGGCATCATTATCCCGGCACACACCTCACATTGCTTTAATGCTACACAGCAATTCAAAATGATCTCCACTATTATCAAGAGCGGGTATGAAGATTAGCAGCATCGCTCGCTGATTCTTTTCCATTCTCAAAACTTCGCTTCAGATCTTTCATTCCTGGTCATCCCTGCATTACCATGCAGTAAAGTGCGTAAAAGAGTGAATTATGTAATCTTTTACAAAAATCCTGTAAATACCTATTTGCCGGATATCCTGAATTTAGGGTATTGTCTACACGAGATAACTCAACACCTACACACATGAAAATAGCACAACGCATTTTACTTGTAGAGGATGATAAAGACGACCAGGAGTTCTTTATCGATGCCATGAACGAAATTGGCAATATATCATTGTATGACATTGCCAATAACGGAAAAGAAGCCATAGACCGGTTAAAACAATCCCGGCTTTTACCAACACTGATTTTCCTTGACATCAACATGCCATTAATGAACGGGATGGAGTTCCTGGAGCTGATGCGCAAAGATCCTGAGATGAAGAATATCCCTGTCGTGATATTGAGCACGTCTGCTGCTCAAAAAGAACAAGCCAAAAACCTGGGTGCTAATGCCTATATTAAAAAATCATCTGATTATAAAAGCGTTCGCGACAAGTTAAAACAAATGATCGATCTTGATTTCATCACAGATAGCTTCATTGCAAGACAGACTTTTACAGCAGAGCTTTCGGGCCATGCCGGCTTATACTGAAATTAAAAACGATACATGATACACCCTGATTTAGTTGCCGTTATTTATCAACGTATCGGATTGGTTTATGAGGCGATTTCCAATAACCAGGCTGCACTAAATAAGACACGTGCACCGGAAGAAGGTCAGAAAAAATTAGATCATATCATTGCCCGGGCCAACGCCTTTCGTATTTCCGTTTCAGAACATGTAGAGCTGCCCCATACACAGTTTACTACCATGATGGCCGATGTAGAGGACGCCTGCCTGAGATTTGAAAGTGAAATAAATACTTCTGTCTGAATCATGATCGCTGGCGATCATGATAATAACAAAATCTCTTTCAATCAAAGCGATCATAAAAAAATACCCTAAAGGTTTTAAAAACCTTTAGGGTATTTTTTTGGGTTTAATTTTTTTTGCGCGACTACACCTTCTCTACAAAATGCTTTCTGTATAGCGCGCAAGTAAAGATGAACTTTATAAAGTAGCTGGGCATCTCTTCTCTCTATTGCTGATGACAATTATGTGATTATAATAATTGTCATCAGCAACCATCCTCTTCAGTTTAGCGATGGCTTGATCCAATCAGGAAATTCAAAATTCCGGAACTTATTAATTATCATTGCCGCATGGCATGGCTCGAAAAACAGTTGGTGGTGAAGAGATCACAGATACCCGGATCGGGAAAAGGTTTATACACGCGGGCCGATATCCCCAGGGGAACGCGCATTACGGAATACAAAGGACGCATTCAACTTTGGAAAGACGTGAAGCATGAAGACGGGCACAATGGCTACCTCATGCGAATCAACAGGCAGCAGGTAATCAATGGATTGAATTACAAAAAAACACTTGCCCGCTATGCCAATGATGCTGTCGGTATAGCTAAAATCAAGGGTTTACGTAACAATGCAGAGTTTATCACCGATGGAAAACGATGCTTTCTCGAAGCAAAACGAGCCATTGGTAAGGGCGAAGAAATCTTTGCAGGCTACGGAAAAGAGTACTGGACACTTATCCGCAAGATCAGGCGTGAAGCAAAAAAAGTATGATTTTAGCTGGTAAGTGAAAAAAGAATATATATTTGCGCCATTATTTTTAACAAAAACGTTAACAAACAACCACAAATGACAAAAGCTGAACTTATCACAAAGATTGCTGAAGACGCTGGTACAACTAAAGTACAAGCTACTGCTGCCCTTGGATCATTCTTAGAAGCCGTTACTAAGACATTGAAAAAAGGTGACCGTCTTACTTTAGTAGGCTTTGGTACTTTCTCTGTATCCAAGCGTGCTGCACGTATCGGCCGCAATCCATTCACTGGTGCTAAATTGAAAATCAAAGCGAAGAAAGTAGCTAAGTTCAAGGCAAGCAAAGAACTTTCAGGAAAATTGTAAGCTGAATTTAATTTTTCATTTAAAGCCCGTTACTGAAAAGTGACGGGCTTTTTTATTTTTTTTTACAAATCGCAAATATCTCGCTACTCATCGCCTGGGTTTGGCGAACGCTTGTATTCAACTTTCAAATGGTCTAAATTCAGGGGAGCTTACACCTGCATCTTTGTCCCACGTTGCTGACGAAATTTAAAAGCATGCACTTTAATAACCTACAATACAGCATATGTTTTATAGCTGTTGTTGCCAGCCGTAGGGTCTTGCAGTCACTCATTCCTAATAATTGTTCGTCTGAGAAACTTTCACTTTACCCTTCTTTGTCCTGAATGATTCTTTGTTCTGATCAATGTTTTCGAAGTCAATGATTAACGAGTCCAATCCATCACAAGAGTGAATATCCGCGGGTAATACCTTTATAGGATTTGACAACAATGATAACTTTCTTAAGTTCTTCAACTCACAAAAATTCTCAGGAAGTCGTTCAATTCTGTTCCAGTCCAAGTTCAATATCTCAAGAGTCCTCAACTTAATCAAATTCGAAATGTCTGTTACTTGATTCTTTCGTTTATAACTCCAGAAGGACGATAAGTCCAATTCCTTTAGTTTTTTAAGATTTCCAATTTCACTAGGAATAGTTGATATGTTGGAACTTGTAATAGAAAGCGATTCAAGGTTATTCAATTCAGTGATTGCGATTGGAAAATCACTGAATCGGTTGTCGTCCAAAATCATTATCCTTAGATTTTTTAGTTGACGGATTTCAGGGGGAATTGAATCCAAGTGAGATAGTTTCAAATTAAGAACTTCTAAGTTATTCAACGCAAGAATCTGTGTGGGAAATTCATCAAAGTCGTTATAACTAAGGTCGAGTGTTTTTAAATTAGTAAGATTGCCAAACGATTGAGGTAATTTATGAAGACTTAAATTTGATAAATCTAACTCCTCCAGATTTCTCATCTCTCCAAAAGAATCTGGTAAGCTATCAAGTCCGTATGTCAGCTTATGGCTAAACAATTCCAATTTTTTAACCTTCAATGGTTCTTTTAATGCAATCCTCAAATTGTCATAAATACCACGATGGTCCACAAAAAATGCATCAAATAAATTCCTATTAATTGAAAATGTTATAGTGTCCTTTAACAATTGCTTTGATTCAGATTTATTTACGTATTTCAAATCTAAGGCAAGTGTAACAGAGTCACTGTTTAAACTTAGCTTCTGAATGCTTCCATAAATCGAGTCCACTTTACAAACAAAGCATCTATAATTCGAGAAAAAAGCTTTTACTTCAATTTCCTTGGAAGGAATTTCGAAATATGTTCCTGTGTTAAATACCTCTAATGAATCTACCTTGAGGAAAATATTTTTGCCGTGAAATGAATGATTTGTAAATCGAACATCGGAAAAATATTCGTACATCAGCAATGTGAAATCACCCGAATCAATTTCAAGAGTGTTCGTAAGATCAGCCTTCTCAATTATTGTCGTTTTCAGTGTCTCATAGTATCCAGCTTTCAGTCTGACTACTTTTTTATTTGTTGAGCACCCACAAATTAAAATCAGATTGAATAGTATTATACCAACGCTTCTCATTTTCTATATATCGTTCTTAATTGACTTGAGTCATGCAAAAACTTGTCCAGACATGAGTTTTTTGTCACATGAATGGGGTGACAAATTTGTCCGACCCTATGGCTGGCAACGTTTAGCTATAAAACGTATGCGTGTAAATACCTACATCGTTGTCCCACGTTGCTGACGAAATTTAACAGCACACAAGTTAAGAACCTACATTAAATCATATGTATTATAGCTGTTGTTGTGTGCCTTACCAATTTTCACCACTCTTTCTTGTCCGTTTGTTTCGTTCTTAAATAGAAGTGCCTCGTTGTCAACCCATGATATCGTGTCTCTTAGATTTTCTGTCAAGTCAATTTCGTAAAACTCAGTCAGAGGTAATTGCATTGGGTCGTCAAAGTGATAAAGCTTTAATACATACGGGCAAGCCCAATAACATCCAGCAATTCCTAAAATGTTTGAATTCGGTGAGAGGTAATAGTCAGTCCCAATGAAGCCATCTTCTCCCGGAGAGTAGCTCTCCATTTTTCTATTTGTTAAATCAATAATTGTTTGTCCTCCGTAGATATCTTCAGCGCAAATTAGATAGTCCACATTGTCCTTTATTATCCATGAATAAAATAATTGATCCCAGTTAACGAAAAAGGAAAATAGATTTTCTTCTGTCTCATTGTCAAAAACGTGAACCTTTGTCACATCATAATTAGTCTGAGGTTTGGTCTGCTTGTGAACAGTTCTTTCTATTCTATACTTTCTAGTTAAAGAAAAATCTATTTCATCGTCCCCAATTTTTGAATTAAGGTCAATGTAAGTCGTTACTTCTGTTCTTATTTTTTCTATGTGATTCATTTTATCCAAATTGGGATGGCACACAACGTTCGCATATAAAGCGTGCCGGCAGTCCAAATTAATAATTAATCATCAAACTCTGCTGGCATGACTTATATGCACTTTTAGCGGCTGACCCTTATTCCACCGAAACCAAATTCGTTTTTAGTCGGTCCTTAACATCTATAACTAAGTCACTGAACATAGTCTTATGTCTAATCACTGCTGTTATCCAATTAAGTCCAAAAAGTACTGCAAAGAAATATACTCCAACCCATACGAGTCTTGTCCCCATACTACCTAGCAAAGACATTATCGCAGCAATTATGGCGAGTCGGTACATAAATATCTCGTATGTCAAAAATGTCTCGTTGTCCGAATTTGTTAAAATAAACTTCCCCTTTTCTATGGGCACCATTATATTCCAGTTCCACCTTGCTCCAAGCAAACTTGACTTGAAAGTCAATGAGTTCTCCCTTATTTTAATATCCTCAGCAGATCTCTTCTCAATTGCTTTTCCAATGTAATTTAATATTAAGGACACCTCATCGTCCGATAATTTTTTATCAAGTCGTCTTGAGTACTTGATTGTCAGCGGGAAACTCATTCTTTACAATTTATTTATTTGTCCAAAGGGCTTACCCATAACTTTTGTGTATATGACTTGGTGCTGGCTAAATTAAAAATTAAATCTCTCCGCTACAGCACCATGGCATATACACGGTGTTGTGCGCTGCTTCATTCATTCCTCATTCTCAATGTCGTCACTTGACTGAAAATTTATTACTTATTACGTCCAACTGTCTAACTAACTCCGGAATTGCTGTTTGGTCAAAACTCATCGTAACATTTAATGTATTTCCAATTCCAGCCTCGTCCATTACTTCACAGTCGACCTCAAAATGACCAAGGCCGTCTCCGACACAATTAATTTCAATTTGTCCTTCAATTGTCGTGAATGTTACCGTATCCTTTAAATTGTCGTAAGCTTTTCTTAACCCATTTCTGAACGATTCGAAGTCCGATAAGGATAAGTCGCAACCAAATTGGCCACGAAAAGCACCGCCTTTAATTGTGATTCTAGACTGTATCCATTTTCTATCCCAGTCTTCGTCCGCATTTGGATGTGTCCACTGTAACGGTTCTACTTTAATTATATCAGGTCCGTCAGTTATCTCAAAGTATATTTCGTCTTCCATGGTCTGCTCTGTCAAGAATGAGTTGCGCACAACGCTTGGGTTTATGAAGTGAGCGGGAGTTTGAAAAACTAAATTGCCAGCTACAGCCCAACGTTGTTTGAAAGATAAAACTTAAATCTTAAAATACACCCCGCCATTTCATAAACCTGTTGTTGTGCGTTCGTGCGTTTTACTCCGCTCTTGTTATTGATTCAAGGTTTTCTCCATCACGTCAATTGATTCCTTAACGGTAATAGAAAAGACTCCCGCTTTTCCGTTGTCAAACGCACTCCTCCATTCGTCATAGCCGTCTTTGTAGTCCGGAAGTTGCTTTGCAGTTCCAATTAATTTTGTTACGCTTTTGTCGACTGCATCTTTGGAAAATGGGAGATGTTGAATTTTATCTGAAAATCCGTTGTCAGCATTTGGGTTCTTGATTTTTAGTCCTCCGACATAGATGTTTATAATTGTCCCAAGTTTCTTATGTTTCTCAACACCAGCAATTGTCAGCGTTGATTTCTCTTCTCCTTTTCTCGTCTGATACTCCCAGATCTGTCCAGCTTTATACTTTTCGTCTTGATCAGCTCAAGAGAATAATTTCGAAAACATAAAAAGTCCAATTAAAAGTCCCATAGGTTTTTAGTCGCTACTTGTCCCAAACGCATGACGCACAGCGCTTAGCTATAAGACGTATGCGTGTAAATACCTACATCTTTGTCCCACGTTGCTGAACGAAATCTAATATCACACATGTTAAGAACCTACGATAAAGCATATGTATTATAGCTTTTGTTGTGCGCTGGTTTTTTATAGCGCATACCCAACCTTGAACAGAATTATTTTTTTCTTTCGAAGTCCACTCTTCAATATTTTATACTTGCTTTGAACAATGTCCCATTTATTCTCTCTTAAAAGTTTGTCGGCCTCCATTAGGAAATCATTCTTCAATTTCTGTAAGTCGTCCTGTTTGTAGTTCGAAGAGTAGCTTATCATCCAATATCCGTCCGTGTTATTCTCTATATCATGTCCAAAGCTGATTGTTGCAATTGGGTTTGTCTGAAGTAAATCAATTTCAGCTTTAGTAAGTTCAGTGATTAGTGTCGGATAGATTCCGTTCCAGTAGTAACCATTCTTTTCGTCAGGATTGTCACAGTTATTGCAAATTGAATACGAGATTAACTTTGCAGTCTTAATTGTTTTCTTTAAAATTTTTATTTCATTGTCTGCGGTCGCAGCGTTAAAGCGGAACTCACATTTTTCAGTTCCTTCGTTTGTTATAGGGAACCTAAGTTGTTGAATGCTCTTGTAGAGATATAAAGTGTCAGGCGAATTGTTTCCCTTTAAATAGTCAAGGAATGAATTGTCCGGAAATTTGAACTTTAATTCATATGCCAGAACATACACGTACCCTTTTATTCTTTGTCCGTCAGCTAATTGAATATCAACTTCATACTTAGCACAGTTTCCAACGTCTGAAAATCCCTGGTTATAGAGTCCGAATGTTAATACTAAAATTATTGTCAGATGTCTCATAATGTCCCAAAAAACTTGCGCACAACGTTTTGCTATGAGGCGTTGGCCTTACCTTAATTTAAAAATAAACAAAAAGGCTAATGCCTTATAGCTTGTGTTGGCAGTAGTTTTTGCTAGTCACGAATCTCTATTTGGCGTCTAAAATTATAGCCTTCCATAGCGTCCAATGGATTGGTGTCACCAGGCAACCACATTCCATTTAAGTCCATTGTGAATTCTTTACATTCAGTCTTCTTGAGTTTGAATATTCTGTCGTAGTCTACAATGATGAATTTTAAGGTGTCTGAGTTATCAGCGAATAGTCCTCCTCTAAAATTATAACTCAATGAATCATTCTTATTTAAATAATATATCTCGTAATCATTGTCAACCGGTCTTGGATTTGGAACTCTATGAACAACATACTCATTTTCACATCTCCAATCGGGTAGGAATTGTATTGACTTAAGTACATTCTTGTCAATTGTTAATTTAATTTGTCTGTCTGTGTCGTTTCTTAATGTTAACCTAAAATCAAATTCCTTGTTGATTCTCACCGTGTCTGGCGTTTCTATAATTTTTGTCACTACGTCAAAATTATCCGCCTGACCACAAGAAGTTAAAATGATTGCCAGAAGTCCTAATATTGGTAATCTCATTTTTCCGCAAAAATTACTGACAACGTTTTGCTATAAGACGTATGCGTGTAAATACCTACATCTTTGTCCCGCGTTGCTGCCGAAATTTAATAGCACACAAGTTAATATAGCAGATGTTAGCGGTAGTGCGTCTTCGTCAACCGAATCTATTTTTTACCCTTAGAATTTCTCGCGCGCAAGTATTTACTAAAAGTGTTGGTGTATCTATCTTCAAACCTTACTATTGTTATCAGGTCGAAAGAAATCTTAGTTGGTTCTTTGTCCAAGTAGCCCTGCGCATCAAAGTACCTTATATAAACTGAAGCCTTCGTCACCTTGGTTATCGATCCGATGTCGAATGATTCGTCACTTGGATCCTCATTTTCAACAATAACGTTTAACCCCAACAGTCTAATTGATTTAAAGATCGAAGTCCAGTTCTTTAAGTCAATTTTGTGTTTACAAACAACTTTGTCAGTCAATCCCTCCGAATGCATTATCTTGTCATAATACTTGTCGTTGTTGTTGAATTGTAAATTCGAAATCGTCTTTAGAGGAAAAATTGAATATCCATCCACATCAAAGTCATTGACCTCTTGTAGCAGAATAAATGTCTTTGAAAAATCAACGACATACCCTTTACTTTGTTCAAGTACGTCCTTTGCGACTTGTCGTTGAACCTTAAGATATTTTATTTTGTCTTTGTGGTATTTTATCTTCTCAATCATGTTCTTCTTTGGTATCAATCAGCATTACCGCTAACGCTTAGCTATAAGACGTATGCGTGTAAATACATACATCTTTGTCCCACGTTGCTGACGAAATTTAACAGCACACATGTTAAGAACCTACAAAAAAGCATATGTTTTATAGCTGTTGTTGGCGCACGTATTTTTTACCGCTGCAATAACCTAACTATAAAATCCAAATCCCCTCTTGTATTAAGTCTTACTCTCTCTTTGTAATAATATGAGTTAGCGAGTCCCAGTCCTGAAATTATAACGCTTACAATTAGCGTCCAAAGTAGCGAGTAATTGTCTGGCTGGACAAAAGACAAAATACCTCCTACCAACAAAACCACAATTGATATCGAAACCGTAATTGTAACCAACATCATGCTGTTCGTCCCAATGTCGTCATCTGTGTCGTCATGGATTATTACTTCTGTTAGATCGTCCTTTGTGGATATAGCAATGTCAAAAATAGGCGAGGGATTCTTTGGATTCCTACTTGCGTTTTTAATCCTTATCCTTTTGTCGCTTACTTGTCCGGAGAAATAATGTTTGTCAAAAAGTAGTGTCTGGAAATCATTCTCTATAGCAAATGTATTCTCTTTCAAAGTCGTCATAATTGCTTCTCTGCCTAACGTTGTTTTAAAATCAAATAGTCTCCTCATTGTCCAAAAAAATATGTGCGCTAACAACCCGCTAACAGCAACACATGCTGTTATTTCTGCTTTAGCAAAACGGGGGCATCTTATATCAAAACTAAGAATTTTCGTCATATCGCAATCTTTTAATTGTATAAGAAATAAGTCTTATGACCTGCGGCATTTCAGGTAAACTTTCGATCTACCACGTGGTACTCCGCTCTGCCCCATCCATCACATGCACACTCCAGTCTGCTGCTCAGCATCGGTGAGTTTAAAGCCCACTGCCTTGCCAGGTATCGGGTGAAGTGCACGCGTTTCTTTCACTTCACCAGTCGCATCACTAAATGTTATCGAATTAAAGTACACCATATAGGCGATGCGAATACAGGCGCTTGGCAAAAATGGGATGGCATTGCAGGCGGCAGAATCGCATTCAATTTAAGCTCCTATCACACTCCCTAACAATCATTAGCTATATACTCCGCTTCTCGTTATTTTTGAAACGATTTTAAAAGTCATTTCTTCATGAGTTCGAACACCATCACACCAGAAAAGGCAGAGAAGAAGCAAACGGGTTTTGCGGGATACATTGTTTCAGAACCGTATAAGCCTAAGAACAAAGTGCGCATTGTTACAGCAGCCAGTTTGTTTGATGGACATGATGCGGCCATTAATATCATGCGCAGAATCATTCAGTCTACAGGATGTGAAGTCATTCACCTCGGGCATGACCGCAGTGTGGAAGATGTAGTGAACACTGCCATACAGGAAGATGCACAGGCCATTGCCATGACCAGCTACCAGGGCGGGCATAATGAATACTTTAAATACATGCACGATCTGCTGCAGGAGAAAGGTGCCGGTCACATCAAGATATTTGGTGGTGGCGGCGGTGTTATCCTGCCCGAAGAAATTAAAGAACTGATGAGTCATGGCATCACGCGCATCTATTCTCCTGACGATGGCCGGTCGATGGGCTTGCAGGGAATGATCAACCACCTGGTAGAAGAAAGTGACTATGCCGTAGGAGAAACGCTTACCAATGAATTAGAGCAACTCGCTTCTAAAAATCCGGTGGCAATAGGCAGGTTGATTTCTGCAGCGGAGAATTATTATGATGTGCATGAAAAGGTATTCACTCACATTCATACGCTGGCGGAGAAATCAACTGCGCCTGTGTTGGGAATAACAGGAACAGGTGGTGCAGGAAAGTCCTCTATCGTGGATGAAATCGTCCGCAGATTTCTTTTTGATTTCAAAGACAAAACTATTGGTATTGTTTCTGTCGATCCATCGAAACGGAAAACGGGAGGTGCCTTATTGGGTGATCGTATCCGCATGAACTCGATCAACAATCCGCGAGTATTCATGCGCTCGCTGGCTACCCGTCAAAGTAATCTTGCCTTGTCAGTTTACGTAAAGGAAGCTATACAGATTTTAAAGGCAGCCAATTACGATCTCATCATTTTAGAAACTTCAGGGATTGGTCAAAGCGATACCGAAATTCTGGATCACAGCGATGTGTCACTTTACGTGATGACTCCCGAATATGGGGCAGCCACGCAATTGGAGAAAATTGACATGCTTGATTTTGCCGATGTAATCTCACTGAATAAATTCGACAAGCGTGGTGCATTGGATGCCTTGCGTGATGTGAAGAAACAATACCAACGCAATCATCAGCTATGGGATAAGAAACCCGAAGACATGCCTGTGTTTGGTACGATTGCTTCTCAGTTCAATGACCCGGGCACAAATCAATTGTACAAGCAAGTAATGGATAAGATCGTAGAGAAAACATCTTCGAATCTTAAATCCACGTTTGCTATCACGCATGAGCTTTCCGAAAAGATCTTTGTCATTCCACCACATCGTACCCGCTACCTGAGTGAAATATCAGAAGGCAATCGCAAGTACGATCAGTGGGCCATCGATCAGGGTGAAGTAGCGCAGAAACTCTATGCTGTTCAAAAAACGATTGATGCATTAAAGGAGAACAAAGACATTGTTAAAGTTCTTCAGGCTGAATTCGACCGGCTCAAGTTAAATCTCGATCCTAAAAACTGGAAACTGATTGAAGACTGGCACGACAAAGTAAAACAATACAAAGGCCCGCTTTTCAAATTTAAAGTGCGCGACAAAGAAATTGGCATACAAACGCATTCTGAATCACTTTCACATTTACAGATACCAAAAGTATCATTACCCCGCTATGAAGCATGGGGCGATTTATTGAAATGGAATCTGCAGGAAAATGTACCTGGTGAATTTCCTTACACCGCAGGGATCTATCCCTTCAAGCGTGAAGGCGAAGATCCAACACGGATGTTTGCCGGTGAAGGTGGCCCGGAAAGAACAAACCGGAGATTTCACTATGTGAGCCTGGGTATGGATGCCAAGCGACTATCTACTGCCTTTGATTCAGTAACGCTGTATGGTAACGATCCGGATTATCGTCCTGATATTTATGGCAAGATTGGCAATTCCGGAGTAAGCATCTGCTGCCTTGATGATGCCAAGAAATTATAC
>NNBV01001010.1_pt1 | contig 15838 bp, 14 predicted proteins | sample 1173771 | NCBI WGS metagenome assembly NNBV01 (sample SAMN07173938, study PRJNA388173) | plant metagenome | isolation source: symbiotic tissue sample KVS11 | place: Norway: Troms, Kvaloya island | reverse complement strand
CGCCCCCGGGCAGCGCGCCGACAGTCACCGCGGTGCAGAGCACCGAGCCGGTGGCGCCGCCGCCGGCCGCGCCGCCCGCGCCACCCGCACCGCCCGCGCCACCGGCCCCGCAAGCGACCTCCACGGACATCGCGGTGGCCTGCCCGAAACAGGTCAAGCCCGAGATGCCGCGCAAGGCGCTGGACGAAGGCACCAGCGGCGTGGTGAAGGCGGAGGTGCGCATCAAGGGCGGGCGCGTGACGGAGGTGCGCTTTCTGTCAGGGCCAAAGGTGTACCAGTCGGCCGTGCGCTCGGCCATGCTGCGCTACGAATGCCAGACGACGGGGGATGCGGAGATCGTGGCGACGCAGGAGTTTGTGTTCAGGATCGAGTAGCTGGTGTGACCGTTGTCGTTGAAGCAGGCGCGCAGCCCGGCGCCGTACCCGCTCGACCCGGAACACGAGCAGCCACGACCGTTCGATCCGTACTTACAACTTGATGCGCTGGTCCCAGGGGGACTCTCCACCCCAATTGATGCACACGCTCTGCCGCCGCATACAGCCCTTCCAGGCGTCGGAGCCTGCCGTGCGGCCACCGGCGGTTTCCTTCTCGCCGCCAAAGGCCGCACCGATGTCCGCGCCTGTCGTCCCCCTATTCACCTTGGCAATGCCGCAGTCGCTGCCCTGCGCCGCAAGGAACAACTCGATGTTGCCGAGGTTGGAACTGTGGATGCCCGACGCCAGCCGATGGCGGCTTCGAAGTGGCCCACGGCCGCCGCGTCGACCAGCGGGCCGATCACCGCGCCGGGCTCGCGTGGGTCGCCCACCTTGATCTGAGCGAACGACTGCTTCAGCAGCTCGACCAGCTCGTTGACCACCGCGCGCTGCGCGATCACCCGGCGCGTGCTGGTGCAGCGCTGCCCCGTGGTGCCGGCCGCGCCGAAGGTCATGCTGCGCGCGGCCAGCTTCAGGTCGGCCGCTTCGTCGACGATGCAGCCGTTGTGCCCGGGCACACCGGCAATATATTTCCGAACGAGTGGCTGAAAAATGCCAATTTTTGGATTGTCTACACAAGCAATTCCTCTGCACCCAGTGCACGGCGTATTCCCTATTCAGAGGGTTTACCCGTGCAATTTACGAGTCGCCGCAAATGCCTAATATTTCATATTCGGCGTCAATAACCACCGAATAGATGCATTTTATTGCAACAAATGGAAGTGATGGAGACATATGAAAACACACCAACCGTTGCTGCTGTCGGCAGCTGTCGTGGCCCTTCTGGCAAGCGGATGCGGCGGGGGAAACAGTAACTCACCCTCGTTCTTTGGAGGCTTGCTTCCACCGGCCAGCACGCCCCCGCCGGCCACCACCACCACCCCGCCGCTGGTGTGCGACGACACGCTCAAGGCGAACTTCAAGCCAGACGCCAACACCAGTGTGGTGGCGGTCAAATCGTTCAAGAAAGGCGACACCCTCCTTTTGAGCGGTTCGGTGACGTCGGCGACGCCCATTGCAGCGAGCGACGTGTGCATGGTCAAGCTCAACGTCGGACCTGGGAACCCGGGGCCTGTCGGCGCCGATTCCACGTCGCCCGGCATCGGGATCGAGATCTGGCTTCCTTCGAAGACCGCCTGGAACGCGCGCGTCCATGCGCTGGGCGGCGGTGGATGGCAAGGAGGCGCCGCCGGCAGCGCGACCGCCATCGCGAGCACCGATGCGGCCGCCATTGCAGGAAAGGAAGGCGCCGTCTCGTCGACCACGGACACCGGCCATGCATCCCTCGCCGGAGGCTCGTTCGCAATGAATCCGGACGGCTCGATCAACAAGACGCTGTGGACCGACTTCGCCAGCCGAGGCGTTCACGAGCAGGCGGTCAAGACCAAGGCGCTGGCCGCGGCCTACTATGGGACCGCGCCCAAGTATTCGTATTGGGACGGCGGCTCGACCGGTGGACGCCAAGGGCTGAACCTGGCGCAGAACAACCCGGGCGACTTCGACGGCATCCTCGCCAACTACCCTGCCATCAACTGGAGCAGGTTCATCACGGGCGAGCTGTACCCGCAGATCGTTTTCCAGCGCGACCTTGGCGGCGTACCGCCGACGCAGGCTCAGCAGGACCTGGTCTCCAACGCGGCCATCGCCGCATGCGATGTCGCGGGCGGCCAGCATCTGGGCTACGTCCTGGACCCGTCGTCCTGCACCTACGATCCGACGACAGATGCGGCGGTCCTCTGCACCTCGGACGGGGGATCGAACAGCACCAGCGCCTGTGTCACCAAAGCACAAGCCACCGCCATCAACAAGGTCTGGTACGGCATGACGGCGGACGGATCGGTGCCGGCCCCGGCGACCGACAACGGATGGTCCGAAGCTTCGTCCCCCACCCTGCTCGGCGCCGGAACCCATCGCTGGTATGGGCAGCCGCGCGGCACCTCGCTGTACGGCGCAATCTTCTCTGCCTTCGGCTTGAACGGCCTGGCCAGCCCGAACGGCGCGTTCCCAATTTCGTCCGACCAAGTGGCGCTCGAGCTGCAGAACCCCACGATCGGCGACCCCTCGTTCGTGAATGCGACGGGCAATGGCCAATCGCTTTGGAAGCAGTTGAGCTACGCGCAGTTGAGCAATGCCTATGACCGAGGCGTCACGCTGCAGCCGGAATTCGGGAACATCAACACGGACAACCCCGACCTCTCCGCATTCAAAAATCGCGGCGGCAAGATGCTGACCTGGCACGGCCTGGCGGACGAACTCATCATGCCGCAGGGGACGGTCAACTACTACAACAGCGTCGTCGCCAAGGCGGGTGGCCTGAGCAAGGTGCAGGACTTCTACCGGCTCTATCTGGTGCCGGGTGCGGGCCACGGCAACCCGAACGGCACGTCGAATCCGACCGCGGAAGTCCCCTACTTCATGCCGACCCAGTTCTACGACGCACTGACTGCCTGGGTGGAGAAAGGCACGCCCCCGGACGCCTTGACCCTCCAGACCCTGAGCAGTACGGCGCCGAAGACCCGGCCCATCTGCGTGTACCCGAAGAAGATCGTCTACACCAGCGGCGATGCCGGATCGGCCGCGAGCTACACCTGCTCGTAGACGTGGAGAGCGGAGTCTCAGGGCATGACGGCCTTGGGACGCCTGTTGGGCATCACGTCCAGGACGGCCGAGGCCCGATGCCCGGCAAGGCGAGCGCGCGCATGGCTTGCGCGTTGCGGCGGCGGCCTGCGAGCCCGGCTTCGGACATCGCCTCCTTGCTGTCGCGCCCGTTGATTCCGCCTGTGAGGATGTCGATCGCACGGGTCGATCTCGCCAGCCGCAAATGCTGCGTCCGATGGCCGCAGCACCTCGCGCTCGAAGATCCCGCGGGCCTCCCGTGCACCGGGCACGCGGTCTGCGAACGGCAGCCCGGGCGCAGGTCGGCCTCATACTGGTTGGCTGCCCCGATCGCTTGGAAGTGCCCGAGCCGCCGACCGTTCCGCCATCGGTGGCCAGGACTCAGCGTCAATTCTTGCCCGAGGAGATCATCGCGGTCCGCGGTCGCCGGATTTCGGTCAAGGAATTGCCCAGCGGCGACATCGCGATCGATGCCGTGGCTACGACCCCGACGTGGTTGCCATGGTGCGCAGTGTCGCGCGCAAGCACACCGGACACTATCGCCGCGCCTACTTCAACTGGGTCGTACAGCGCTTTCGGGGGGCAGCCCACGCCCTGTTGCGCGCGAGCGCGGCAGGGCACCATGGAGCGCGAATTCAAGGGGGCCTGCATCTGCGTCAACCGTTTTTTTGATTGGCAGAAACAATGGTGGAAGAAATAAAAAAGCGCCCCGAAAGGCGCTTGTTTATTGACTTCTTGGAGGAGAGGGAGGGATTCGAACCCTCGGTACTATCGCTAGTACGCCTGATTTCGAGTCAGGTACATTCGACCACTCTGCCACCTCTCCGGTGTCTGTCGAGCCTCTGATTATACGGGTAATTCAAGGCATTTCGACAAAAAGAATCAGCCGCGCAAAGTTTCCACGCCGCCGACGTACGGACGCAACGCCACCGGCACGTTGATGGAGCCGTCTTCGTTCTGGTGGTTTTCCAGCACCGCGACCAGCGCGCGGCCCACCGCCAGGCCGGAGCCGTTCAGGGTGTGCACCAGTTCGTTCTTGCCGTTGGCGTTCTTGAAGCGCGCCTGCAGGCGGCGCGCCTGGAAGGCCTCGCAGTTCGACACCGAGCTGATCTCGCGGTACGTGTCCTGCGCCGGCAGCCACACTTCCAGGTCGTAGGTCTTGGCGGCGGTGAAGCCCATGTCGCCGGTGCACAGCAGCACCACGCGGTACGGCAGCTCCAGCGCCTGCAGCACGGCCTCGGCGTGGCCGGTCATCTGTTCGAGCGCGTCGTAGCTGTGCTCGGGATGCACGATCTGCACCATTTCGACCTTGTCGAACTGGTGCTGGCGGATCATGCCGCGCGTGTCGCGGCCCGCGCTGCCGGCCTCCGAGCGAAAGCACGGCGTGTGGGCGGTGAGCTTGATCGGCAGTTGCGATTCGGCCACCACCTCGTCGCGCACGAAGTTGGTCAGCGGCACTTCGCTGGTCGGAATGAGGTACAGCGCCGAATGGTCGGGCGCCGGCTCGCCGTCCTGGCCGCCCTTCTTGGCGGCGAACAGGTCGCCCTCGAACTTGGGCAGCTGGCCGGTGCCGCTGAGCGTGGCGGCATTGACGATGTACGGCACATAGCACTCGGTGTAGCCGTGCTTCTCGGTCTGCGTGTCGATCATGAACTGCGACAGCGCGCGGTGCAGCCGCGCGATCGGGCCCTTCATGACGGTGAAGCGCGAGCCGGTGAGCTTGGCGCCCATCTCGAAGTCCAGGCCCAGCGGAGCGCCCAGGTCGACGTGATCCTTCGGCGCGAAGGCCAGCGGCACGGCACTGGCGCCGGCGCCGCCTTGGGGCGCCCAGCGGCGCACTTCGACGTTGCCGGCTTCGTCTTCGCCCAGCGGCACGCTGGCGTGCGGCAGGTTGGGCACGGCCAGCAGCAGCGCATGCAGCTCGGGCTGAATTTCTTCGAGGCGCTTCGATTGCGACTCGTGTTCGGCCTTCAGCCCGTTGACCTCGGTCATCAGCGCGTCGACCGACTCGCCCTTGGCCTTGAGCGGGCCGATCTGCTTGTTCAGCGTGTTGCGGCGCGCCTGGATTTCTTCGGTGCGGGTTTGCAGCGTCTTGCGCTCGGCCTCGAGCGCGGTGAACGCCGACACGTCGAGGTAGGGCTGGTTCTTCTTGCGTTTTTCGAGGCCGGCCACAGCGGAGGCCAGGTCTTTGCGGAGCAGGGTGATGTCGAGCATCGGTCGATTTTAGAGGGCGGGTTTGTCAGGCAACGGTGGCTGGGTCGACGTTGGCGCCGCAGACGATCAGGCATACCTTCTCGCCCGCGCGCGGCACGTAGGCGCCGGTCTGCAGCGCGGCCAGCGGCAGCGCTGCGGCCGGCTCCACGGCCAGCTTGAGTTCTTTCCACAGCCACTGCTGGGCGGCGCGAATGGACTCGTCGCTCAGCAGCAGCGCGTGCCGCACCTGCTGCTGCGTGATCTCCCAGGCGATGGCGCCGATGCGGCGCGCGCCCAGCGAGTCGGCCGCGATGCCGCTCACGTCCACGTCGACCGGCTCGCCGGCCTCGCGGGCGCGGTACAGCGTGGGCGCTTTCTCGGGCTCGAGCGCCACCACGCGGGCGCGCTGCTCGAACCAGCCGGCCAGGCCGCCGATCAGGCCGCCGCCGCCCACGCTCACCAGCACCGAGTCGGGCAACCCGCCCTGCGCTTCGATTTCGCGGCCCAGCGTGCCGGCGCCCGCCACCACTTCGGGCTGGTCGTAGGCATGCGTGAGCAGGGCGCCGGTTTCTTTCTGGCGCGTGAGGCAGGCGGCCAGCGCGTCGGGGTACAGCTGGCCGACCACGACCACTTCGGCGCCCAGCGCGCGCAGCCGCGCCCGCTTGGCTTCGGGCGACACGCCCGGCAAAAACACCTGGCACGGCACGCCCAGCGCCTGCGCGGCGGCGGCGGTGGCAATGCCGGCGTTGCCGCCGGAGGCGACGACCACGCCGCTCTGGGGAATGTCGTTGGCCAGCAGCCGGTTCATCATGCCGCGCGCCTTGAAGCTGCCGCTGACCTGCATGTGCTCGAGCTTGAGCCAGACCTCGGCGCCCGGTGCACTCACGCCGAAGGCGGCGGCCGGCAGCTTCCACAGCGGGGTTTCGCGCAGGAAGTGCGCTGCACGCGCGTTCAGCCTTGCAGAGGCGCCGTCTGTTTCAGAGCGCCAATTCGTTGTATTCATGTCGTTCAGGAGATGTGCCCCGGGGGCGGAATGTCGTCGAGCTTGAGGCCCTTGGGAAGCGGGAACTTGATGGTTTCCTCGATGCCGTCCATCTTGCGCACCGACACCGCGCCGAACGCGCGCACGCGGTCGATCACCTCGCGCACCAGCACTTCGGGCGCCGACGCGCCGGCCGTGAGACCGATGCGCGCCTTGCCTTCGAACCACTCGGGCTTGAGCTCTTCGGCCGAATCGACCATGTAGCTCTCGGTGCCCAGGCGCTGCGCCAGTTCGCGCAGCCGGTTGCTGTTGGAGCTGGTGGGGCTGCCGACCACGATCACCAGGTCGACCTGCGGACTCATGATCTTCACCGCGTCCTGGCGGTTCTGGGTGGCGTAGCAGATGTCCTGCAGCTTGGGCTCGCGCACCGCCGGAAAGCGCGCGCGCACGGCGGCGGCAATTTCTGCCGCGTCGTCCACGCTCAGCGTGGTCTGCGTGACCACGGCCAGCTTTTGGGTCTGCAGGGGCGACACGCGCGCCACGTCGGCCACGTCTTCCACCAGGTGGATGCCGCTGGACAGCTGGCCCATCGTGCCCTCGACCTCAGGGTGCCCCTTGTGGCCGATCATGATGAACTCGTAGCCCTCCTTGGCGAGCTTGGCCACCTCCACGTGCACCTTGGTCACCAGCGGGCAGGTGGCGTCGAAGATGGAGAAGCCGCGGTCGCGCGCCTCCTGCTCCACCGCCTTGCTCACGCCGTGCGCGCTGAACACCAGCGTGGAGCCGGGCGGCACGTCGGACAGCTCCTCGATGAAGATCGCGCCCTTGGCCTTGAGCTCGTTCACCACGTAGGTGTTGTGCACGATCTCGTGGCGCACGTAGATGGGCGCGCCGAACTTGGCCAGCGCGCGCTCCACGATCTCGATGGCACGGTCCACCCCCGCGCAGAAACCGCGCGGCTCGGCCAGCAGGACTTCCGAGATGACCGTCATAGCACGCCGATCAGCTTCACTTCGAAGGTCACTGGCTGGCCCGCCAGCGGGTGGTTGAAGTCGAAGCGCACCGCGGTGTCGCTCGACTCGACCACCGCGCCGGCGTAGCTGCCGCTGCCGTCGGGCGTGGGGAACTGCACCACGTCGCCCACGGCGTATTGCTCGTCGGGGTCGCCCATTCTGGCGAGCAGCTTTCTGGCCACCCACTGCTGCATGTCGGCGTTGCGCTCGCCGAAAGCCTCGCCGGCGGGCAGCTCGAAGGTGGCGTGGGTGCCCTCCTCCAGGCCCATCAGGCGCTGCTCCATGGCCGGAGAAAGCTCGCCGGTGCCCAGCGACAGGGTCGCGGGCTTGTCGGCGAAGGTGTTGATGATGTCGCCCGCAGGGCCGGCCAGCCGGTAGTGCAGGGTCAGGAAGGAGCCGGAAGTCACAACTTGGGACATGGAGGCATCAGAGGTGGGCAAAGACAAGGTGGGTGTCCCGATAAACTGGCCCTCATTTTAAGGAGCGGGGCTTCCACCCGGCTCCGCCAAGGTTTCACCCGGGGTTTCATGGCATTCAAGGACCTTCCTCTCGACGCCCGCCCGCGCGAAAAACTCATCGCGCGCGGCCCCTCCGCGCTCGCGGACGCCGAGTTGCTGGCCCTGCTGCTGCGCACCGGCGTGGCGGGCAAGAACGTGCTGCAACTGGCGCAGCAGCTGCTCGAACGCTTCGGCGGGCTGGCCGGCCTGCTGCACACCGGCGCGGACGACCTGAAGACCGTGAAGGGCATGGGCGGCAGCGCCAAGCGCTCCGAACTGATGGCGGTGCTCGAGCTGGCGCGCCGCGCCATGGGCCAGACGCTGAAGGAGCGCGCGGTGTTCGACTCGCCCGACGCGGTCAAGCAGTACCTGCAGATGCACATCGGCGCGCGCCCCTACGAGGTGTTTGCGGTGGTGTTCGTCGACGTGCGGCACCGCCTGATCGCGCTGGAAGAAATGTTCCGCGGCACGCTCTCGCAGACCAGCGTGTACCCGCGCGAGGTGGTCACGCGCGCCATTCACCACCAGGCCTCGGCCGTGGTGCTCTCGCACAACCACCCCAGCGGCAACCTCGAGCCGTCGCGCGCCGACGAGCTGCTCACCCGAAACCTGCGCGCCGCGCTGGCGCTGATCGACGTGCAGGTGCTCGACCATGTCATCGTGGGCCCGGGGCAGAGTTTTTCGATGGCCGAAGCGGGGCTGCTCTGATGGCCGCCCGCACCCCGTCGTTGAAGACCCTTGCCGACCTGAAGCAGGTGCAGCGCGTGCTGGCCGAAACCCGCGCGCGCGACGCCGCCGAAGCGGCCGCGCTGGCCGCGGCCGAGCGCAGGCGTGCCGCCGAAAAAGACCTGTTCACCCGTGCCATCGGCGCCACCGCGCCGCTGCGCCGCAAGGCCAGCGTGCCGCTCGCGCCCGACCCGCCCGCGCCCATTCCGGTGCAGCACCAGCTCGACGAGCAGCGCGTGCTGCGCGAATCGCTGTCCGACGAGTTCGACGTGACCACGCTGCTCGACGTGGACGACGCCATGAGCTTTCGCCGCCCCGGCATAGGCACCGACGTGACCGCGCGGCTGCGCAAGGGCGAGTGGTCGATCCAGGCGCAGGTCGACCTGCACGGCCTGCGCAGCGACGAGGCGCGCGAGGCGCTCGGCGGCTTCATCCGCTCGTCGCACAAGAAAGGGCTGCGCTGCGTGCGCGTGGTGCACGGCAAGGGGCTGGGCTCGCCGGGCAAGCTGCCGGTGCTCAAGACCAAGACGCAGCGCTGGCTGATTCAGAAGAACGAGGTGATCGCGTTCGTGCAGGCCAAGCCGGCGGAGGGTGGGGCCGGGGCGCTGGTGGTGTTGCTGGCGCCGGTGCGGCGCTGACCTGCTCCCTCTCCCTTTGGGGGGAGAGGGTTGGGGTGAGGGTTTGCAGCCTATGCTTCTGCGCCGCGCCTTGTCCGGCGCACCTCCCTCACCCTAGCCCTCTCCCCGAAGGGAGAGGGAACAAGAGGGGGTGCTCAAAAGGCGGAGCTACTTGCTCAGGTCCAGCCTGTAAACCGACCGCCCCTTGCCGCTCCCGTCATCCGCCGTCAGCAGCGAGATGTTCGCAAGCCCCGCATCGGCGGCCGCGCCCAGTTGCCCCTGGCCCGAGGTGAATACCACGTTGCCCGCCGTCGTCACCTGCGTGAAGCGCCAGCTGCGCGCCGCGCCGTTGGCCGTGCGGGTGATGGTCTTCTTGGCCTTGATGTAGTCGATCAGCACGTCGCGGTTGGCGTCGGGTGACGCATAGATCGTCGCGCGTCCGTCCAGCGCCGGAATGAAGCTCGCGCCGCTGGTCGCGCGGTAGTTGTTGGTGGCAATGACGAACTCCTTGGCCGGGTCGATGGCCGCGCCCAGGTACGTCAGGTTCTTGATGCGGCTGCCCACGGCCTGCGTCACGTCGATCTCGTACTGCATGTCGGGCGTGGTGAACATGTCGAAGTTGTAGCCCGGGAAGGTGCTGATGAGCTGCTGGTCTGTCGCCAAGGCCGGGTCGATCCGGTTGAAGCGCTTGGCCGCGGCTTCGAGCCAGGCCTTGACTTCCGCGCCGGTCACCTTCACTGCATACACCGTGTTCGGGTACAGGTACAGGTCGGCCGCGTTGAAGATGGCCAGGTTGCCCACGGCCACGTCGGTGTAGTCGCGCCCGCCCTCGTAGCCCGACTTGAACGGCGCGCTCACCGACAGCACCGGCAGGCTCGCGTACTGCGGCAGGTTGGCCTGCAGGTAGGCCTTCACGTAGTCGGCCTGCGCCTGGTTGACGATCTGGATCGCGCCCGGGTCGCCCACGTCCGCAAAGTAGGTGTTCATGCGGAAGTCGGTGCTGCCGATGGGCGTCTTCACGTAGGTGATGGCGGCCTGGTGCTGGGTGTCGATCAGCGGCGCGACCGTGGCGTCGGCATCGACGTAAATCGCCTTGCCCATGCCGTCCTTTCCGCTCTGCGTGGAACGCACCTCCACGGCGGTCTTGGTCTTGTCCACCTTCCAGGCCTTGCCGTCGTACACCAGGTCGAGCTTGATGAGGCCCAGCGCCTTGCCCCACGAGCTGGCCATGACGGCGGGCACGCCGTTCACGGTGCCCGCGGCGTTGTCCACGCCGGCCTGCTTGTAGCCCGGGCTGGTGCCGCGGTCGGGGAACACGCCGTGCTGGTGGCCCATCATCAGCGCGTCGATGCCCGGCACCTTCGACAGGTAGAGGCCGGGGCTTTCCATGGTCGGCGAGTACGGCGAGGCGTCGAGCCCGCCGTGCTGCAGCGCGACCACGATGTCGGCGCCCTGCGCGCGCAGTTCAGGGATGTAGCGCGTCGCCGCCTCGACCGCGCCTTCGGTGCGCACCTTGCCTTCGAGAAAGCGCTTGTCCCAGTTCAGGATGCCGGGCGTGGTGAAGCCGATCACGCCGACCTTCACCGGCACCGTCAGGGCCTTGCCGTCGGGCCCGACGGCGGCGAACTGCTTCGTGACGATGGTGTAGGGCGCCAGCAGCGGCTTGCCGCTCTTCACGCTCTGCACGTTGGCCAGCACCATCGGAAAGTTGGGGCCGGCGCATTTCTTGGTGCCGTCGACACCGTCCACGTCGAGCCCGCCGCCGATCACCTGGTTGAGAAAGTCGAGCCCGTAGTTGAACTCGTGGTTGCCCAGCGTGCCGGCGTCGTAGCCGGTGGCGTTCATGGCCTTGTAGACCGACAGCGGCTGGGTGCACGGAATGCGGTTCACCAGCGCCTCGTAGTCGGCCAGCGCGGTGCCCTGGATGGTGTCGCCGTTGTCGAACAGCATGGTGTTCGCAAACTCCTTGCGCGCCGCATTGATCAGCGTGGCGGTGCGCTCGTAGCCGTACGACTTGTCTTCGGCGAGCTTGAAGTAGTCGTAGCTGCGCACGTTGAAGTGCAGGTCGGTGGTTTCCAGCAACGCGACCGTGGCGCGCGTGCCCTCGGCGACGGGCGGGGGTGCGGGAGCGGGCGTGGTCGGCGGCGACGCGGTGACCGGTGGGAACACCACGTTGCCACCGCCGCTCCCGCCACCGCAGGCGGTGAGCACGGCAGCCAGCACGGCGGCGCAGGTGGTCATGGAGGCAATACGCCGCGAAGGCGAGGCATTGGAAAAGGTGGGGAGGCTAGAGAAGCCTGAAAGGGGCGCATGCGCCGCAACCGCTGCGTTGTTCATCGAGAGATCTCCCTGCTGATTCGAGGAAGACCAGTCTCTGAAAGCAGAGTGACAGGCTGGTGAACCCGGCCTGACGCACGATGCATTCGCAGCAGGTTTACGACAGGTGATTCTTTAGTGGTATTGACACGTCCGACACCGCCGCTGCGTCGGGGCTGCGGCCCGCTTCGAGCAGCTTGCGGCTCATCATGTGATCGACAGGCGCGTTCACCGACTCCACGCACACGAGCTGTGCGTCGACGTAATGGAACAGCGAGAACGCCTCGGGCTTGGGGCCTGCGCGGCGCGCGCTGGTCAGGCCCGGCGTGCCTTCGGCGGGCATCAGGCCGGCCATCTGCAGGCGCATGCTGCCCTGGTCGGACCAGAACCACGCGACCGCGTCGTGGTCGCGCGCGGCGCCGGTCAGCGTGGCCACGGCCGTGCGGGCCTGGTCGTTGGCGTTCTGCACCGACTCCAGCCGCAGCGCGCGGCCCGCGCGGCGATCGGGAAAGCGCGTGCAGTCGCCCACCGCCAGCACATGGGCCGCGCTGGTCTGCATCTGCGCATCGACCACGATGCCGTCGGCGCACTCGATGCCCGCGGCCTGCGCCAGCGCGGTCTCGGGCACCGCGCCAATGCCCAGCAGCAGCAGGTCGACCGGCTGCTTCACGCCGTCGACCTGCACCGACACCAGGCGATCCCCCACGACCTCGAACGCGCCGGTCTGCGCGCCCAGCACGATGTCGATGCCCGCCGCGCGGTGCGTGGCGAGCACATGTGCCGACAGCTCGGGTGACACCGCGCGGCCCAGCAGGCGCGGCGCGCTTTCAATGACCTGCACCGACTTGCCCAGCGCCTTGGCGGTGGCCGCCACTTCGAGCCCGATGAAGCCGCCGCCCAGCACGGTGACCTGTTCGGCCGACGCCAGGCGCGTGCGCAGCCGGTGCGCTTCGTCGGCGGCACGCAGGCTGGCCACGTTCTCCAGGCCCGGCTTCAGCTCGGGGATCTGGCGGGCGCGCGTGCCGGTGGCCAGCACCAGGCGCTCCCACGGCAGCACCGCGCCGGAGCGCAGCGTGACGGTGTGCGCGTCCCGGTCGATGGCCACGGCGGCATCGCCCAGGTGCAGCGTGATGCCCGCTTCGCGATACCAGTCGGCGGCCTTGTGCGGCTGCGTGGTTTCCTCGGCGCTCTTCAGAAAGGCCTTGGACAGCGGGGGGCGGTGGTACGGCTCGCAGGCCTCTTCGCAGACCAGGTGCACGCGCGCGCCCTGCCCGGCTTCGGCCAGGCCGGCGCAAAGCTGGGCTGCGGCGTGGCCGCCGCCGATGATGACGATGGAATTCATGATGGAAAAAGGTCTTTCGAAATCGTTGTGGGGTCGCTCAACCGCCGCGGTTGCGCATCCAGTCGGCGGTCTTGAAAAAGGAGTCGCGCAGACGTTCGCGCAGGTCCTCAGGCACGCCCGTTTCACCCATGGCCTGGTCCATGCAGGCCAGCCACTGGTCGCGCTCCTTGATGCCGATGCTGTGCCCGCCAATGCTCTGCGGCAGGTGGCGCGCTCGCAGCATCGGGTGGCCGAAGCGGTCGGTGTAGTGCTGCGGGCCGCCGAGCCAGCCGCACAGAAACCAGAACAGGCGCTGGCGCGCGTTGTCCAGGCTGCTGCCGTGCACGGCGCGCAATTGCGCATAGGCCGGCTCGAGCTCCATCAGGTCGTAGAAGCGCTCCACCAGCGCCTCCACCTTCGGCTCGCCGCCGATCCATTCGAACGGCGTGCCGGCGGGCGGCTTGTCTTGTATCTGCATGGCGGGCGTCTCGCTGCGGGGCCTGCTCAGACCTGCACGAGGCCTGGAATGTCCACCTCGGGATTCACGTCGGCGGCGTAGTCGACGCCGTCCACCGCAAAGCCGAAGAGCCGAAGAAACTCGGCCTTGTAGCTGGCGAAATCCGTCAGCTCGTACAGGTTCTCGTTGGTCACCAGCGGCCACTGCGCCTGCACCAGCGACTGCACCTGCGGCGTCAGTTCCTTGTAGTCCGCACGCAGGCGGCCCTGCGCGTCCAGGTGCGGCGCCTTGCCGTAAAGGCTTTCGGCAAACAGCCCCTGCACCTGCTCGATGCAGCCTTCGTGCGTGCCCTGCTCCTTCATCACCTTGAACAGCAGCGACAGGTACAACGGCATCATCGGAATGGCCGAGCTGGCCTGCGTGACCACCGCCTTCAGCACCGACACGCGCGCATCGCCGCCCTGCGCGGCCAGCTGCGCGCGAATGCCCAGCACCTTGTCGTCCAGGTCTTTCTTGGCCGCGCCGATGGAGCCGTTCCAGTAGATGTCGTGCGTGATCTGCTCGCCCAGGTAGGTAAAGGCCGTGGTCTTGGCGCCATCGGCCAGCACGCCGGCCTGCTGCAGCGCGTCGATCCACATCTGCCAGTCTTCACCGCCCATCACGGCCACGGTGTTGTCGATTTCTTCCTGCGTGGCGGCCTCGAGCACCGTTTCCTTCACGGTCTCGGCGTCGGTGTCCAGGCCGCGCAGGTTCACCGACTTGCCGATAGGCTTGAGCACCGAGTTGAAGACCTGGCCCGTCTTCGGGTGCGTGCGGCGCGGCGAGGCCAGGCTGTAGACCACCAGGTCGATCTGGCCGAGGTCGGCACGCACCGTGTCGATGACCTGCTGCTTCACTGCGTCGGAAAAACCGTCGCCGTTGATGCTGCGGGCATAGCGCCCTTCGGCGGCGGCGGCGCGCTCGAAGGCGGCGGTGTTGTACCAGCCGGGCGAGCCGGGCCGGGTCTCGCTGCCGGCGCGCTCGAAGAACACGGCGAGCGTGTCGGCGCCGCAGCCGAAGGCGGCGGTGATGCGCGCGGCCAGGCCGTAGCCGGTGGAGCCGCCGATCACCAGCACCTTCTTCGGGCCGGCCGCGATGGGGGCCTGCGCCTTGACATAGGCGATCTGCTGATCGACGTTGGCCGCGCAGCCGGTGGGGTGGGTCGTGACGCAGATGAAGCCGCGCACGCGGGGTTTGATGATCATGGAACTCTCGCTGGATGGGACGCGCGACGCAAGCCGCGGCCGCGAAGGAGCGGCCGCGGCGCCTGAGCGCGTGGGGCGCCGCGAATTTAACCCAGGCCGCAAATGCCTCTTGGCGGGAGGGCTCCCCGAAGTCGCCGGCCGGCCAGCCGTGAAACGCCACGCACAGGCCGTCGCTGCCGGGCGTCGGTTCTGTGGCTTCGGCTGTGTCGGCAGGCTGAGCTCCAGTTCATGTCTTGACCGTGGCCCCGGCCTCATGGCCGCGCACACATGTCGATATATGAATTGACCATTTAATGATCCGAAGTTTTATTGATATGGTTTCGCCCTGCTTTCCCTGAAGGAGAAGAACATGCGCTTGAACCTGATTGCCGCGGCCGTTGCCGCTTCCACCCTGCTGCTGGGCACCCTCGCCCACGCCGACCAGCTGGCCGACATCAAGAAGAAGGGCGAGCTGGTCGTCGGCGTGCTCGGCACTGACGAGCCCGCGACCTTCGTCGACCCCAAGACGCGCCAGATCGTCGGCTACGAGGTGGACCTGGTGAACGCCATTGCCAAAAAGATCGGCGTGAAGCCGGTGCTCAAGCAGATCGCGGTGGCCGCACGCATTCCCGAGCTGCAGCAGGGACACGTCGACCTGGTCGCCGCCGGCCTCACACACAACAAGGAGCGCGAGGTGCAGATCGATTTTTCGCTCACCACCTTCGTGACCGGCCAGAAGGCCATCGTGAAGAAAGACAGCGGCATTGCCGAGGTGGCCCAGCTTGCCGGCAAGAAGGTGCTGACCATCCGCGGCGGCACGCAGGAGCCGAACATCCGCAAGGCGGTGCCCAACGTGGAGGTCGTGACCTTCGACACGAGCCAGCAGGCCTTCCAGGCGCTGCAGCAGGGCAAGGGCGTGGGCTATGTGGACGACGAGGCCGCGCTGCTGCGCAGCTACGCCAAGCTGGGTCCGCAGAAGGCGCAGTACGTGGTGCTCAAGCAGAACCTGAGCACCGAGGCGCTGGCCATCGGCATCAAGAAGGGCGAGAGCGGTTTGAAGGCAGTGGTGGACGACACGCTGCGCGAGCTGGAAAAGTCGGGCGAGGCGCAGAAGATCTTCGTGAAGTGGTACGGCCCGGCGACGGCCTCGGGCTTTCAGACGCGCGACTTCAAGCTGGACAGCGACAAGATCGATTGATCGGCTGAACGATCTTTCTTGAATTTCTCCTTCCCCTTCTGGGGGAAGACCGGGATGGGGGCAAACGGCCTTCGCACAGGCCACGGCGCATCCAACGCCGTCGTGCCCCCRCCMCCACCCYCCCCCAGCGCTMCMCMTCSCCCASCYCWCMAGCCACCAGAGCGACTCGCACGGCCGCTTCGACCTGAAGACACAAAATAACCAAA
>NNBV01000445.1_pt1 | contig 15839 bp, 15 predicted proteins | sample 1173771 | NCBI WGS metagenome assembly NNBV01 (sample SAMN07173938, study PRJNA388173) | plant metagenome | isolation source: symbiotic tissue sample KVS11 | place: Norway: Troms, Kvaloya island | reverse complement strand
TTACTTGGTAACTGTTAGGGTATGTGATCATCCCTCAAAATCTGGACTTCCACAAATTAATAGATCAATGAAAAATAAAGAGTTTAAGTAGGTTATTGGGGAGCCAGTGGCTTGCTCTAGTTAATAGAGTTAAAGCAACTGGCGACATTGGCCAAAGATAAAATTCAACTAATGCCCTATCTGCTATGCGCTATTGGAGGATATCAACAAATCACATCACGGAGTTAGTCCTCTTGAAAATTCAATTTATTCATCAATCTGCCAAGAATCCTTAGTTAATTCTTCATCCAGAATTTTCTTAGGACGAACAATGATAATAATTTGTCCTAATAAGGGAATTTCTGGTTCAGTTTCAAACCACTGAAAATCTAATTCACCACCATTTTCAACGACAAAGTAGCTGGAAGCATCCCATTCTCGTTGGGCACGATCTATCACTACTACGACTGGCCCTGTTTGGGATTGAGTTTGGATGGGGAAGCGATCGCTATTCGCTAAAATTACAACTGGATCTTCTGCCGCCAACAGCACTTGCCAACCTGGTAATGGCACCCAAGCTTGTTCTCCAGAAAACTTGACCAGGCGAAAAGGTTCAATTTCTGTCAATATAGGTACAGCTTGCAAGTCTTGTCGTGACAATGGCAACTCGCCAACCACGGGTAAGATGCGGGGTAATTGTTCTTCAAATTCCAGGCGGTAAAAGGGTAAAATTGGCGCTGGACGCTTGGGAACAGTAGTAAAATCAGTCAGTAGTTGTTCGATTTTTTGCCTTGCTGCTGGCGTGTGAGCAAAGCGTAAACCTTTGGCAATCAGGCGCGATCGCTGTTGTAAATCGGCATTTTGGCGTGCCAGTTTCCAAACTTGGTGGGCCACAGCATCCCCAGGATGGGCAGAAAACCCTTCTGGCAAAGTGCGGTAATAAGAGAACTCTTTAAGTGCTTTTGCTATATCCCGTGCCTCATCAGCATCAACATTATGGACAAAGATGAGTTCGGCGGCGGCGGCACGTTCTTCTTGAGTAAGTAAACGCAGTTCATATAAAACGTCACTGCCGCGTGTGGCATAGTGCGATTGCGTTGCTTCCGATACTCCAAATTTTTCTAAAGAATTGTAAACTTGAGAACCAACAACCACCTGATTTTGTTGAATTGGCTCAAATCCAGTCGCCTCAAAAATGTCTTGAGGATTGTAACCGGCTTTTAGCAACGAGGCGATCGCCGTTCCCCATTCCACCCAGTTGCCTTGTTTTTGCCTCAGCTTTCGGAGTAACTCTTGTGCTACATCGTTAGTAGCATTGTCTTCGGGATTCTGAGCGTTGGGTGGTAGATCAGTCATAATCAGAGTGCGAGCTTCAACTTGAGAGGTTAATTAACACCTCATGAGCAAGTCTTATTCTAATCTATCAACTACCCAGACCTACTGCCTTGAGTTGTGAAGGAGGCAGGAGGAATAATGCCCTTGAGGCAAAAGCCTCTGTTGTTAAGTTTGTGGAATACAGATCGATGGTAGCGGGCCACATCCGTGCATCTTGACGATTTGGATTCAAAGAAGGTTAGTTAAGCTACCTTATCCATGATGAAAACAGCTATAGCTAACCTGATTTAGTGTGCAATTTTTTCTAATTCGGATATTTGGGCAGGCAAATTTTCTCTGTAGCCCTCGCTATTAGCATTTTAAAATATGCAAAACAACTCCGTATAAACCCTTGGTAATTTTCAGCTATTCTCAACTAAACTTGGTATGGAATATAACAAGAGAGTAAATATTTAAAGGAAAAATCTTATGGATAATTCCAGTCTCGAAATTAATAAAGTCCAATATCAAGTGATGACTCTCGAACGACCAAAAAAACTGAAAATTCTGGTAGTTGACGATGAGCCAGATAATCTCGATCTGCTTTATCGCACATTTCGACGCGACTTTAATGTTCTGAAAGCCGATAGTGGGGTAAACGCCCTACAAGTTTTGGCAGCAGAAGGGGAAGTAGCCGTGATTATTTCCGATCAACGGATGCCAGAAATGAAAGGAACTGAGTTTCTCAGCAAGACTGTACCTCAGTTTCCCGATACGGTGAGAATTATTCTTACTGGATTTACTGATATTGAAGACTTGGTAGAAGCTATAAATGCTGGGCAAGTCTACAAATATATCACCAAGCCTTGGGACCCAGGGGAACTGAAGGCAGTGGTGCAAAGAGCAGCAGAAACCTACGACTTGCTCAAGCAACGTACAGAAGAATTACGCCGTGCTCATGCTCAAATGGCGCTGCTGAGTGTTTTGGTACAGGTAACTCAAGCCGCTTCTAGCTTAGAAGAAACTCTTGCTCCAATTGCTAGGGCTGTAAGTGAGACATTTGGGGCAGAAGGCTGTATTTTACAGCTTACAGATGGAAGTACTCTGGTTGCGACTCAAGGAACTTACAGTGAGACAGGTACAATAGAAAATTGGCTATCTCAAGACCCACTAAGCAAGGAAGCGATCGCCACTGGGAAAATGCAAGTTTCCTTTAATGTACCTAAAGACACTAAATTAGTTGATGCTATTCACTACCAAAATACGGGTGTGCAAGCACATCTAGTTATACCAATTAGCTACCGCAATCAACTTTTGGGTGTATTATCCCTACAGTGGAAACAACCCTGCACTTTGCGAGAAGATGAATTAATGCTAATTAATTTATCAGCAGAACTGGTGGCGATCGCTCTTACTAGTAGTGGTTGCCATCAAGCCATTGTGTAGTTGTCATTAGTCATTAGTCATTTGTCCTTTGTCAAGAACCAATGGCTAATGCCCCATGCCCAATGCCCCATGCCTCATACCCAATGACTAACGAAATTCAGGACATTTTTAACCGTATCGCTCCAGTTTATGACCAATTGAATGATTGGTTGAGTCTGGGACAGCATCGAATCTGGAAGGAAATGGCAGTAAAATGGAGTGCAGCTAAATCGGGAGATACTGCCTTAGATTTGTGTTGCGGTAGTGGTGACTTAGCCTTACGTTTGGCGAGGCGTGTGGGAGCAACAGGACAGGTCTATGGAGTGGATTTTTCCTGCAAGCTGCTAGAAACTGCTTCATTACGTTCCCAAAAGCATTACCCCCAACCTGCGTTGGCTTTGCCCGCCGTAGGCATCGCCTGGGTAGAAGCCGATGTGCTCAATTTACCCTTTGACGATAATCAATTTGATGCCGCAACAATGGGCTATGGCTTAAGAAATGTTAAAGATATTCCCCGCAGTCTCCAAGAGTTATACCGTGTTTTGAAGCCGGGTGCTAAAGCCGCAATTTTAGACTTTCATCGACCAAGTAATCTCCAACTACGTACCTTTCAACAATGGTATCTGGACGGTTTCGTTGTACCAGTTGCCAATTATTTAGGCTTAAAAGAAGAATATGCCTACATCAGTCCCAGCTTAGACCGTTTTCCCATCGGGAAAGTGCAAATCGAGTTAGCTCACCAAGTTGGTTTTGCTGTTGCCACACACTACCCCATTGCGAACGGTATGATGGGAGTGCTGGTAGTCAGCAAATTTTAGATTTTAGATTTGGGATTTTGGATTGGGGACTGCGGAATCGGTAATGGCTAATGGAAAATCGTTAGTAGTTAGTGGAAAAATAAATCATAACTAATAACCGCCAATTACCAATCCCCAATCCCTAATTTCTAATCTAAAATCCAAAATCCAAAATCCAAAATCCAAAATCCTGTGGACTGGTCTCATCTTTGGCTTTATGTGTCTCCCCCGGTACTGGGTGGAATTATTGGCTATTTCACAAATGATATAGCCATCAAAATGTTGTTTCGTCCTTACCGAGCAATTTACATTGCTGGACGAAGAGTACCCTTCACCCCTGGATTGATTCCCCGCAACCAGGAACGTCTGGCTAAGAACATTTCTAATACAATCATGGGGTCACTGCTGACACCACAAGAATTGCAAAATCTGGCGCGGCGTTTGTTGCAAACAGAACGCGTGCAAGCAGCAATTCTCTGGTTGTTGCGGCTGGCGATTGAACAAATCAAAACAGATAAAAACCAGAAAAGTGCCAAAATTGTAGCGGGAATTTTGCGGGATTTACTAGGGGAATCTTTGCCACGGTTACTCAAGGTTTTGGCACGACGTGAAGACTTTTTAGAAGCGCAGATCAATCAAATTTTTGACCAGATATTGCTGGAATTTCAACTAAGTGAAGAACAAGCAACGCGGCTTGTTGATTGGTTGTTGGAGGTAGTTTTACCGCCGGATCTGCTGCGTCAAGCGATCGTTGATTTTTTGACCGATCGCACGATTCAAATTATCGATGAAGGCTTCCGCGAAAAAACCAGTGGCACTTATTGGGTAGTAGCAAACTTGTTTGGCTTACGAAATACTCTCACACGGCTACGGACTTTTTGCTTGGATGAAAAGGAGGCTACCAATACTCGCTTGCAGGAATTGACTCAAGATTTGCAAATGCGCGATCGCATTCGCAAATTACTGCAAAATTTATCATTACAGAACTTGCCAATGGGTACGGTACGCCAATTGCGAAAGACCACCCGCGAAAGTGTCCGCCATTACCTGCAAAACAGTGGCAGCGATTTTTTACAAGGATTAACTGATTCTGTTGATTGGGAAAATATTGCTGTAGTCCTGCTGAATCGTCTTAGTACTTCACCTGTTGTAAGTACTTCTTTAGAAGTCATGAGTCAAGAGTTGGCTCTAATTTTAGAGAAATATTTGGAAAAAGATTTAGAAGCAATTGTGGCGCAGGTGATTCCAATTTTGTCGATAGATGAAGTCATAGTTGACCGTGTAAAATCAACTTCACCGGCTGATTTAGAAGCTGCAATTGAGGGAATTGTGAAAAATGAATTGCAGGCAATTGTGACTTTAGGTGGTGTTTTGGGTTTTGTTATAGGGTTATTCCAGACAGTGTTTTTAATATTAAGTCAATATTAGTTAATTTTGTGATGGTTTTTACGACAATGCAAGGTGCGTTAGCCTACGGCATAACACACCCTACTTAAGATTTCATTTATAAATAGTCTCTGAAATGAGAAATTACTATCTCAGTCGTTCTTCTTGAATTAGGGTACGTTGAAATATTTGATTGTTCTTAAACCAATGCCAAGTGCGGGCACGATTGTTATTATCAGGACTAATGTAGATCATTTCATATAAACTCATTTCTGGGTTTGTCTTATAAGCAAACCACAAAATAACAATCGAATCATCAGCTTCCCAGGCTTTTCCTTCAATGCGATCGGTGTCAAACCAGAGTTTATTATCTTTATAGATTCCTGGAAATTCATACTCCTCTCGTTTCCCATCAGACCACTTGTAGCGATTGATTTGGTAGTAGGGATGAGGGCCATTTTCTGGAAATTGACAAGTTAAATGAGACTCATACTTGTCGAGGATTTTTCCTGCTGTATCAATTAATGTATAAGTTCCTACCCAGTCTCCTTCATGACGGGCAAGTACGGGCATTCCTTCTCGAATATTTGACATTGCAATTCTCCTTTTATTGTTCTAACATCTGGAAAAGTCGAGTAAAATCGGGAAAAGTTTTCGCTGTACAACCAGGGTCTTTTATTACAATGCCTGGAACCTTTAAGCCAGTAACAGCAAATGCCAGTCTTCACTAAATAAGGCATTTTCTAAAATCGAGTCACCGGGCGCTAAGGCCACGACGAGTAATGCCCGATTGTAATACTTTTAGAAACAGGAATCTCTACCGTGGCATCTACTGGACGATTTAGAACAGGGATTGCAATGGTAAGCTGTTCCACATTTAAATTGCATATACTGGACGGGCAAGATGCCCATCCCACAAGAGTTGTATTTAATTCGATTATGCAAATTAGATGTTTTTTAGCTTATCCACTTAAAACCTCTGTGCAGGTAGTCAGCTACAACTTAATTATGTTCGCATATTATGAGTGGGGAGTGAGGAAAGTTGTCAAAGACGGCTTTAATCATTGCTGGTATAACTTGAGGCGATGCATAACGAATTCCGTTTTTCTCCCAAGCGATGCCTGCGGCGGGCTACGCCTACGCATTTATCGTCAGCTTGTAATGCTCTTCTGTATCCACACCAATATCTTTCGTCAGTCCCGCCGCCTGCGATCGCTAGTTGACGGTTTTATTGTCCACGCCCTGGCTTGCAATCTGCAAAACCCAACGCCTCTGTGTCGAGAAAACTTGCGATTCTCTTTCAGAGACACTACGTGAACGCCATCTCAATAACTGCTTCGATTGGATATTCAATTTCAGTAGCACGAGTAATTAGAGCGGCGCTAATTCGTTCAGGTAAGCATCCTAAAATAACTTCGGCATCATTAGAGGAAAGTTGCTCTTGGAGTTTTGCTTGCATCGCTTTACTACCGTTTTTCTTCCAAGCGATGCCTGCGGCTGGCTACGCCTACGCGTTTCTCGTCGGCTTTTAACGGCTAAGTTAAGCGGCGGCTAGTATCCGTTGCATCACCACAAATATCCTTCACTCGTCCACTCCAACGTGTTGTTATACCGGGCTTCCGCGACAAATTCACGACTTCTCTGCCGCTTTCTGCTTCCTTCTTGCGTAGGTCTGCAAATATTGCATCTAAATCATAGTTGAAAGATTTCGCATACTCTTCACGGATTTGGTGGATCTCTTCGACAATCTCATCTGTCCACATGACCTAATATCCCATTAGTTTTTATTTCGAGGGTTTGCGGGGGATCGACGATCGCACTTAAGGTTGAAAGCGAAGGTGTTGGAGCGATCGCACTTGGGCAATAGTTTCAAAGTCGCGATCGTTGTGAATCAAAAGCAAATTATTTTCCAAAGCAGTTTGAGCAATGTAGCAATCGATTGGGCTGCGAACGGTAAGCCCTTGGCGGCGCAAGTCATAGTAAATACGGGCAGCCGCTTGCCAAGAATGAATCGATGGTTCAATGTAATTTTGTGTTTCGAGGTAGGTGGAGAGGAGAGTCCATTCTTGCTCGTTCAGGCTACCTTGAAGCAATTCAAGCTGAGTGAATCGGGTGAGTAAAACTTCTCTATTAGCAATTAGGGTTTCAAGCTGCTGGCGAACTTGACCGTTGCGGTCGCGGAAGACTACTATCCAAACGGATGTATCAATCAGCAGCATGACGAGTCTCGCGCAGAGCTTTGTGGTCAAAGTCTGGAACTAACTGAATTTGTCCAGCGAGGTCGAAAAGGTTTTTCTTGCGGTGTGATGTTCCAGAAGAGTCAATTCGTGAACGCACAAGTTCTTGCAGAGCAAAATTCACTAGTTCTTCTTGAGTAGTGAAGTTAGTGAGTTGTAAGGCTTCGTTAAGAAGAGATTCATCGAGATTAAGGGTAATTTGCATAAATATGGGTATAAGTTAAAGTAGACACGATTATCAATTATTGTCTTTACATTTTAACCCGATAGACGACCAACTCACCTTGAATGAAAGGCTATTAAGTCATTTTCAAGCCCTTCCCAAAGTTGAGCCACCGGGATAGTTTGCCCAGTCATGGCTTCGTGCCAAGCTTGCCGGAAATCTGCTAACACTTCTGCTTGAGATTGATCGTTCAGAACTTCCTCTTCTGGAATTAGAATAATAACTTCTACGGGGCTGTTTTTATCTGTTATGAGAGAATGATCTAAAGTTATTTGTCCTTGCTCATTAATCGTTGCCATGACTTTAAGTGCTTTCATTGCTACTCCAAGATGTTAAGTAGTAGTGGTTAGGTTAATGCCCAAGGCTTCAAGTTGCTGATTGATCCAAGCCGTTGCTATCGCCTCATCGGTTTCGATCGCTCGTTCTACTCCTGTTTTAGCAATTTCTAGCAGTTGCTTGGATTGCTCCCGTGCTTTGCGAGATTCTCTGACCTTTTCTGTGATTTTTTTACGAGTAGATTCTTTGGGTAGAGTGATTGGAATCTTCAATAAATCCTCAGTTGAGATTGCTGGGTACATACTGGCAGTCGTATGAAGATCCAGAATTTCGCAGACAATGGGCGATCGCAAATAAACTAGTAAAACTTCTGGCTCAATTTTGATTGGTTTGAGAACAGCAAAACCAGACGAGCAAACGTAGTTATTTTGCTCGGATTTAATTAAGGCTGAAAGTCTGCGAATCGGGCGAACTGTTGACGTAATTACATCGTTAGTTTTGACAAACCATTGCGCTCGACTAGGGGCTTCTTCCATCGCTACCACTTCACTATTAGCAAAGCCTTCTCCACTGAGATTGCCAATTTCGATATAGTTAAATATCCCTTGTTTTTCGGGCTGAAATTTGCGCTTTGCTAGTGAGACAACATCCCCAATGCAAAGACCAGACTGACCCATGATTGCCATTACTTTTTGCTGTTTTGGTTGATAATACTCAGCGTCAAGGCGATCGCAGGACAGGAACGACTCAGCAAAACTCTTGACGGCAATAGTTTCTTCAGTGGGTTGCCAGCCTTTCAAGCCAAGCTCCGACAACAGCAAATCCTCAGCTTGTTGATAGAGAACTTTTGATTGTCTCAAAGATATATGTGCAGATTGAACTAAATTTTCAATGTTATTTTGAAATAGGCTTGAAAGAAAAGGAATCTTAAGAGTCTTAATTTTATATATAAAAAGGTTTAGTTGAACGTTGCCTGTAGATTCTCTAAGAGTTTGAAATCTTCCATATTTAGAAAGAATAAATGTAGATAAGAAGTATGGTTTAAAATCTCTTTCTACGCGAACAATTCCAACATGTCTATCAGAATTTGCTGGAAGAATTGTTTTATCAACTACAGCACAATTGCCAATTGTACCTACCGTTGAAATTATTACATCACCTTTTTGTAGCTTTGTTCGAGGATTTTTATTGTGCTGTTCAGGTGATATACATTCATTGCCTGACAAATCAAATATATTTTCTTTTGGAGATTTAGCAGAGATTAAATTAATCGAACTACTTTCGTCAAATTGAATTGACTCATGAATTCCATCTGTGACGTATGCGAATTCTTCAATTTTACGGTACGGCAATCTTTTTATTTTTTTCAACTTAGCTAAGTATTCAATTTTGAAATATTCACTATCAATTCTAAGTAGCTCATTATCTTCTAAAACATCTGTAAAATTTAGCTCAACCGCTTCCAGCCCATCCATTAATTGCTGATACCTCACAGCATCAAACGGCGTAACAGATGGGCTGGATTCAAAAAAACTGAGCTTCTCCTTTTTGGCAAACTCAATAAACGCTTCCGCAATGCCGTCTTCCGTCAGTCCTTCGTGGTTATACAAGTCATGATCCACCACTAAATGACCGTGAACATCCTGCAAAAAATCGCCCTCCACCCCCACTACTCGCTGCATCGGAGAAGGCGGCATCAATTCGCTTAGTTCGTCATCAGGCGGTGAAGTAGACGATGAAATTTTGCGCCAGATTTTATCCCCAGAATTATCCTTCCCCGATTTCCGCATCGTCGCAAAAAAGATGTTGTAGTCATCCTGTCGTGGACAGAGTGCGCCTACCTTCGGGTCATCATTCCACTTCTGCACAAAGAGCACCGAAGTCTTTGTACCCGTGTGCGGCTTAAACGTATTGCCATGCAGCCCCACCACCGCCAAAATCCGGCAGCGTTCGGCAATGAAATCTCGAATATTCTTATCCGATGAATTGTTAAACCGTCCTTGGGGCAACACGATCGCCATTCTACCCCCCGGTTTCAGAAAGTCCAAATTGCGCTCAATAAACAAAATATCGCGCCCTACCTTGCTTTGCCACTTACCATCCGGCTTCTTTGCCAAATCATAGCGGGCAATCATGCGCGGTTCTTTGATATCTCCAGCAAAGGGCGGATTCGCCATCAACACATCAAACTGAAACTCTCGAAAATCTTTGTTCCCTTTCGGTCGCAACCGTTTCAGCCGTTTGAACCCAGCATTATAAACGTTATCCCATTCTTCTTGTTCCGTTACTTCATTCCACAGTTCATAGTCCAGCGTGTTCAGGTGCAATACATTTGTCTGCCCATCCCCCGCAATTAGGTTCAGCGTCCGTGCCACCCGCACCGCTTTCTCATCAAAATCGATGGCAAACACCTTCTCTTCTACATATTCACTACAACGAGGTGGCTTATCTTCCAACGAAAACAAATGACTCGCCTGCAACCCCTCATCCGCCAAAATCTGCCGCCACACATGAAAAATCGTATGCACCGGAAATCCAGATGATCCCGCCGCCGTATCGATCATGTACTCATCCTCTTGGGGATTGAGCATTTTCACGCACATATCAATCACATAGCGCGGCGTGAAATATTGCCCTTTATCCCCCTTACTACTCTGGTTGATCAAATATTCAAAGGCTTCATCGATTACATCCAGATTGGAGTTAAACAGCTTCACATTCTCCAACGACGACACACAAACCGACAGGTGCGAAGGCGTGAGGCTAATTTTAGCATCTTCACTAAACACCCCTTCCCACTTTTTCTTTGCCCTATCAAACAAATCCTGAATCTTGGTTTTGAGCGCTGCTTCTGTCTGTCCCGTATTGCGAAACTCTAGAGAACGGGTTTTACGGCGGTTGCCCTGCCCAGAATACCACTCATCATAAAGCTTGGTAAAAATTAGCTTAAACAGTTCTTCAAATACATCAACCCCAGCATTCGCCAGTACCTCATCTTCCATTTCTTCGATCAAAGTTTTGAGAGATTTATTCTCTTTGATCAACTTGTCATTAACGATCAAGTCTTCTAGTGTGAACTTGATCTGAAGAATATCTGCTAGGGTTTGATTAGCATTGGGCAAACCGGGGATATCTTCAAAATAATTGGGATCTTTGCGCTGGTAGTAGGAAATTTGATCGCCATTCGTCCAAATTGCGATCGGCGCACCCGTGGCATTACAATACGATCGCAACTGATCTTTCCCGTCTTTCAACTTCGGCTTCTTTAGCTCAACCAACATATAAACCGTGTTTGGACGGTCTTTATCCATCACCACAATGTCTGCCCGTTTCACCTCCCGCCCAAAGTTCACCCCATACTCAACTTGAATACGACTGAGGGGATAGTGCAACCGTTGAGTCAAAACCTGTAAATATAGCTGCCGAATTGCTTCCTCTGGCGTAAGCTTAATTGCCTTCTGACGCACCAAACAAACGATATAAGGCACTTCGCCACTTTTGGTTGCTTTAAGAGTAATGCTCTGCTCTAACTGCTCAATTTCCGCTTTAGTAAACTGCGACAGTTTGTAGTTTGAGTCTTTGAGGATATCGGCTAGGTTCATCAGGCGCTACAGGATCTACATAAAGGCTTAGTCCGTTATCGAGTGTAACGCTATTGTAGAAACCGACCTAGAGGTTTTCTTAATAGTTTGAAGGCAACTAACTCAATTTCTACATCTGATTTGTCTTCCAAACGAATCAAAACACTCATTCGTGGTTAAAGCCTAACCACCATCCCATGTATCACTGTATCGTCTTGACTAATAAACAGACTCGTGTTTTCAATGAATGGACTCGTGTTTTCAATGAATAGACTCGTGTTTTCAATGAATAGACTCGTGTTTTCAATAAATGGACTCGTGTTTTCAACGAACGGACTCGTGTTTTCAATGAACGGACTCGTGTTTTCAATGAACGGACTTGTGTTCTGAACCAAAACTATCAAAATTTTTCCAGGTGCTTTGGTTATGGTAGACAAAACTGTGGCAGAAGCGATCGCCATTGGTTAAGCTAATGAGTTGCATAGTGATGATGGCATTGGTCACTCCCCATTCTCAAACCACCAAGGGTCATTACTAGCATTCGTTTTAATCAAAATAGCTTTTTTCCGCATAAACCGTTTCAGCGCTGCCGCACCCATGCGCGATCCTCCCAAACCGGAGAATTTGAAGGCATTTTTCTCCCCCTCATGCATGATGGCGGTGAGTGCAGCATCGTTGATACTGATTGCACCTGCATCGATTTGCTGGGCAATTTTTAAGGCTTCGGTTTCCAAGGCAAATATAGCAGCACTTAACCCATAAATTGAGTCATTCGCTAAAGATACTGCTTCCTCTACTGTGGAAAAAGGCATCACCGGCATAATTGGGCCAAAAGTCTCTTCGGTCATCACTTTCATGGAATGATTAACCTGGGTGAGAACTGTGGGACGACACCACCAACCCCCACCTAAATCTTCAATTACACCGCCGCAGTGAATTACTGCTCCCTTTTCCACTGCATCTAAGAGATGGTCGCTAATAATGGCTGCTTGTTTTTGGGCAATGATGGGGCCAATTTCTCCACTTTCAACTGTGGGGTAGGCTAACCCAAGGCGATGGGCTTTGGCTACTAATTGATGGTAAAACTTTTCAAATATGGACTCAGCAACGTAAATTCGCTCAATTGATAGGCACGACTGTCCGGTGTTGACAACGGAACCCCACAAAATTGCTGAAGTTGCTAATTCTAAATTGGCTGATTCCAAGACGATCGCAGGATCTTTTCCTCCTAATTCCAAAAAAGCTGGAATAAACTGTTTTGCAGCCGCCTGTGCAACTTTTCGCCCTGTGGCGACACTGCCTGTAAAGCACACCAAATCTACATTTTCAATCAAAGTAGATCCGGTTGCGCCTGCTCCTTCAACAAAAGTTAATACCTCGTGCAATTTGGGAACGGCGTTGAGGGCTGTAATTAGTGGTGCTACGAAGCGGGGAGCGATTTCACTAGGTTTGACAATTACAGCACAACCCGCCAATAATGCCGGAATGGTATCAATGGTAGACAGTAACAGTGGAAAATTCCACGGGCTAATTATCCCAACTAGGGGATAAGGAACGGATGTTTGTTGCAAGGCAATAAACGGAATTGCTGTATTTTTTGCAGATTCTTGCAACAATTCCGGTGCTAATCTACACCAGCGATCAATGCTAGAGAGGAAGGAGTCTATTTCTAATATTGAGGTTGATAATCTTCCTGTATCATTTACCAAAGCCTCTGTAAGGCGATCGCGCCCTAACACTATCGCTTCCTTCCACTGCTGTAAAGCTTCAATTCTTCCCTCTAAACCCATTTGCTGCCAACGAACTTGCGCCCTACGCGTGCGCTTACATTGCTGCACCACCAGCCTTGGAGGCGGCGGGATAATTACGTAGTCAAATTTGCCAGTTCGGGGATTACGGACTTCTATTGGTTTTGTCATTTGTCATTGGTCATTTGTCATTGGTCATTTGTCATTGGTCATTTGTCATTGGTCATTTATTGTTACTTCCTAATCCCCATTCCCAAATTCAAATTCAAATTATCCCCAGTTTGGCTAACCGCTCAATGGTGGCTTGCTGTGTTTGGAGGAAGTGTTTGCGGTCTACTTCTGTTTCCAGCATAGTATTAGCTGGGTAAAAGTGTGATTGACGGTAACTTTCGGCGTATAATTCAAGTCGTTGCCGGGAAAGTAAATTATTTAACCCCGGTCGGCGGCGATCGCGGCGTAATGCTCCTAAATCAATCTCTGCGAATGCTGCCATGCTTTCACCTGCACCTGTTTCTGCTAATACGATTCCGCGATGGTCAATGATTTTAGAACCACCATCAGCAGAAGCAATGGGGATGGCAATATTAGCGATGCCTGCGGTATTTGCTGAAACTACATAAGCCATATTTTCGACAGCGCGACTGATTTTTGCCGCGTCTTTGGGTGTGAGGTTTTTGTTATATACTTCCGAGGTGGAATGGACAAAAACCTCTGCTCCTCGCATCGCCAGACACCGCGCCACTTCTGGATACAAAATTTCTTCTGATGCCAAAGCTGCCAAATTACCGATCGCAGTTTTGGCAACGGGGAAAACTCCTTCTAAACCATAGCAGTCAAGATATTTATCCCAAACATCATGGGGAGTGGGAGCAAATAAAGAATTCAGCCGCCGATACCGCAAGACGATTGAGCCAGAGGGGTCAAGAATAAAGCAGGTTTGGAAATACAAGCCGGGAAAGTTGGGATCAACTTCGTAGGCGTTACCAGCTAAAAAGATTTTATGCTTTTGGGCAATTTTTCCAAGGGCTTCATACTCAGCCCCAGCCATTTCTATACAAGCTTTTTCTGCCCATCCTGCTAGAGAATCTCCCATTGGAAAACCAGTGAGGAAATATTCTGGCAGTACAATTAGACGACAATCAAAGCCAATGAAAGCGATACTGGCAGCAATTTGTTGAGCTAGGCGGTTGATGGAGTTTTGCATAAGCGATTGCGCTTCGTGGCGTAGGCGTAGCCCGCCAGAGGCATCGCTTGTTTGGTTGACTGCATGACAGGTAACTTGCAGGGCCAAGGCGCGGTAAGATTCTAAATTAGTAGACATAGAGTACTGAGAGTCATAACTAATGACTAATGACTAATGACTAATGACTAATGACTAATTTGATCGCCACCCCAGAGCGATCGCACAAGTTTATCTGTCAATTGGGCACCAAAAAGTTGGGCGGCAAATTTATTACCTGGATCGCGTTCAGCGCTGATCCGGCGCAGCGCCAAATCACGAGCAGCCAAAGCGATGCGTGCATCTTCTGGCACAGGTTCAGCAGCATCTACCCAAGTTAACCAGCGATCGAGTGTTTCGTGTGCAAGTGTGCGAGTTAATTCGATGGTTTCAAAAGTAGGTGCACCCGTGTAGCACAAGCTAACAGGCGATTGAAACAGGCGAATATACGTACTTTTGCTAGTAAATAACTTGAGTCGCGAATCTTCCTGTAGCTTTAAGAATGTTTGATTAACTGGCTCATAATAGCGATCGAGATATGCCAAATCGGTTAAAAGCTCAGTTCGGGGAATGTAATCTATATAAAAGAAAATATTCGGAAGTGTGCCAAACTCAAAGGCCAAATGAGGAACCTGAATATCCGACTTCAACCAAGTGGTGAGACGCATGGTGCTGAAGTTCGATTTTTCCGGGTTTCCCAACCACGAATGCACTAGCCAGTCAATTTCTTCCCCAGAAAAAGCAGTCAGCGAACCTTTCATATTGCCATCAAGACTGCTGTATTGATGTAAATCTTCCACAGAAGGGTCTGGATGTAACTGAAAACGAGCCTCTAGTTTTTGGCGCAGTTCCTTTGTAATCTCCCACAACTGCTCAAATACAGCTTTCTTATCTAAATTAGTTGGTTGCTGAGTCATAGTTTGAGTTTGCAGCTTTTCTATAAACTTAATATTTAGTTTGACACTTTCTGGTATCTAGCTCATTGCTCAATATGGGCAACATATTCACCGAATTCAGGACTGTGTTAAACAGCCCATCAACTAAACCATGATAAAGCTATTGCAGCAACATCCTTTTTTTATAGCAGAGTTGCAGCAATCTGTATCAGTCGATGGTTCTTCACTTAAATGCCTTTGCCCTTACTCTAAACCTCAGTGATAATACTGTAACTTTATGTAAAATTATTTTAATATACTTAATTATAAAAATAAAAATAATTTTGTTGGTAAATATAGACAAATTAGAAGAAAAACAAATACTAATAAATTAGTTGTTTGATTGTAAGTATATATGGCTTTTGATTTAGATGAAGCTTTTCAAATAGATATAGCTCAAATGAATTTGAAACAAGCACATTCATTAGTATTTAGGTTATATGATGAGCCGAAAATTCCTTTTATAATTTGGTTACTAGAGAACCCTAAGAGCCTATTGGCGTTACCTGGAAAAATTAGTCTGCGCCATCATGATTATATCCACATACTTTTAGGTAGAGGAATTTCTCCTCAAGATGAAGCTTTTGTAATAGGATTTACAATGGGTAATGACTTAAAGACCAATCAACTACATTTATTCATATATCAATTTTTTGCCAAATTTATATATCCAGTTCCTTATAATTTTTCAAAAATAGAATTGATGAATTTTAACTTAG
>NNBV01002518.1_pt1 | contig 15847 bp, 12 predicted proteins | sample 1173771 | NCBI WGS metagenome assembly NNBV01 (sample SAMN07173938, study PRJNA388173) | plant metagenome | isolation source: symbiotic tissue sample KVS11 | place: Norway: Troms, Kvaloya island | reverse complement strand
CCTCCAAGAACTGCTGTATACAAACTGATCTCTGTCGTCGTGTACAAATCATTTCTCAAACGTTTCAGCTCTGCTGTATTGCTGATGGAGAACGTAATCAATAAATCACCGTTAGGCCCACCGTTCATTCCCGCTCCGCCATATCCGGTTAGTTTTATGGTTTGTCCATTTTCAATTCCTGCGGGAATAGTAACACGAATGTTTTTGCCGTTAATGGTAAAGGTTTGTTGGTGTGTTGTGAACGCTTCTTTTAAAGTGAGTTGCAATTCGCTGTTGTAATCCTGACCTCTGAATTTAGTCTGGCGCTGACCGCCACCCTGATTACCAAACATAGATCCGAAAAAATCAGAAAAAGATTCACCGTCAAATCCCTGAGTAAACTGCGGATCGGTAGAAGAGGAATGCGCTTGCTGCTGTTGCTTGTTATGCTCATAGGCTTCTCCGTGAGCCCAGTCCTTTCCGTACAGATCGTATTTCTTTCTTTTCTCCGGGTCACTTAACACTTCGTTCGCTTCATTAAGCTGCTGAAATTTTTTACCCGCTTCCTTATCATTGGGGTTCAGATCGGGATGAAGCTTTCTGGCCAGCTTGCGGTAGGCCTTCTTAATGTCTTCGGAACTGGCTGATTTTTCTATCCCTAAGGTTTTATAATAATCAATAAACTCCATGAGCGAGCTGTTTTAATACAGGACTACAATTCGATGCCATCGTGAATCTGAAGAAACCGTTCTACACCCAGCAGCATAGCACGAAAGCGATCGATTAATTAATAGTAAAATTTAATTTGACAGTTGATAATTATACAATTGACAAAAGCTGGTATTCAACAGATTTTTATCATTAGCCAACCGGCTCAAACAACAGATCTTCTACTCGTGTCATTTTAAAATCGGTAGTAAACTCATATACTTTGGGAACACAGCTTGCAATATCAATCTGTTCAATATCGCTTGCAGTTATCCCTTCCAGGTACATCATCAATGCGCGCAGACTGTTTCCATGTGCCACTATCAAAATGGTTTGCCCGTCCATTAACTTCGTCTCGATTTCAGTTTTGTAATAAGTAACTACACGATGATAGGTAGCGGCAAGACTTTCTCCGTTAGGCGGAGCAGCAGCAAAGCTTCTTCGCCAGCGTTGTATTTGGTCTGTTCCATATTGATGTTCGGTCTCCAACTTATCTCTACCCTGCAAGTCACCATAATCTCTTTCATTCAATGCCGCATCACGGATTACCGGTACAATGATGTTGTTTTTCTGAAGTATGATCTGAAGCGTATGAATCGCTCTTCGCAATACGGAAGTATAAGCCATATCAATGGGATACGACCTGATCAGCGCGGCTGCACGACTCGCCTCTATTTCTCCCTGCATAGAGAGATCAACATCTTCAGTTCCTGTGAATCGGTTTGTCAGATTCCAGGTAGATTGTCCGTGGCTAAGTAAGATCAGTGTTGACATATCAAGACGGTTTAATAAATTGTTCGTTCAAACTCATAGGTATGAAAGCGTTCGAAAGCAGCTCGTTCCAGCTCTTCGCGATGATTGGGATGAGCGATAGCAATTAATGCTTTCGCACGCTGACGCATATTTTTTCCATAGAGATAAGCAATACCATATTCAGTAACGATATAGTGTGCATGTGCGCGCGTAGTTACAACTCCTGCACCCGGCTTGAGCATCTGCACGATGCGCGACTGCTGTTTGGAGGTAGTGGACGGTAATGCAATGATGGGTTTACCACCTTCCGAAAGAGCGGCTCCTCTCATAAAATCCATCTGCCCTCCTACTCCTGAATAGTGATAGGTGCCAATGGAATCGGAACACACCTGGCCGGTGATATCCACTTCGATAGCGCTGTTGATTGCTGTTACCTTCGGATTTAAGCGGATCACGGAAGTGTCATTTACATAATCAATACCCAGCATCATCACGGAAGGGTTATCATCTACAAAGTCATACAACTGACGACTACCCAGCATAAATGAGCTCACAATTTTACCGCGGTGTTTTTTCTTATGTTGATTGGTGATTACTCCCTTTTCCATCAGCGGAAGGATACCATCTGAAAATGTTTCGGTATGAAGGCCGAGTTCTTTATGATTGGTAAGACTTGCCAGCACCGCATCCGGTATAGAACCAATGCCTGTTTGAAGCGTAGCTCCGTCTTCTACCAGTTCGGCACAATATGCACCAATGCGGCCAGCTATCTCTGAAATCGTTTTATTGCTGATTACTTCCGGCAATTCCTGTTCGGCCCATACCATTGAATCAAATTCACTGATATGCACGATTCCATCACCTAATGTACGCGGCATGCGCGGGTTAACCTGGGCAATGACGTGCTTTGCAGTTTTCACTGCAGCTAATGCACAGTCAACCGAAGTTCCCAGTGAACAGTACCCGTGTTTATCAGGAGGAGAAACATGCACCAGTGCAACATCTAAATGCAGAATATTTCTCCTGAACAGATTAGGTATTTCACTCAGAAAGATGGGAACATAATCTCCTCTTCCTTCGTTCACGGCACTTCGCACATTTTCAGATACGAAGAGAGAATTCAATCTGAAACTCTCATGATACTTTTTATCTGCAAACAATGCTTCCCCCTGCGTACTCACACTAACCAGTTCTATGCCACGCAATTCAGAAGCACGCTCAATCATTTTCCGGATCAGGTAATGAGGCGTTGCTGCGCCACCATGAATAAATACACGGCTGCTGCTTTGAATTGCTGCTATCGCTTTTTCTCCTGTGGTATACATATTCAGGTTCATTTGTTATGGATTAATACTTCATGCTTACTAAGGCTGAGCGATCTCCAGAACTATGCGTCCTTCAATCTCTCCTTTTCTCATGGTGTCAAGCACGGTGTTGATGTCTTCCAGTTTTGCTTTATGTACCGTTGCCTTTACTTTTCCTTCTACAGCAAACTGCAAAGCTTCCTGTAAATCTTTACGTGTGCCCACAATAGATCCTCTGATAGTCCATCGGTTAAGAACAGTCTCGAAGATGGGAAGATCAAAACTTCCGGGAGGCAATCCATTCAACGCAATGGTTCCTTTTCTTCGCAAGGCAGAAAGCCCTTGTTTAAATGCAATCGGTGAAGGCGCAGTCACCAGCACACCGTGCACACCACCATTTGTTTCTTTCTTTAAATACGCTCCAGGATCCTGTGTCTTCGCGTTCACAGTCAGCTCTGCTCCCAGTTTTCGCGCTAATGCAAGTTTATCCTCCGATACATCAATGGCAGCAACGTGCATGCCCATTGCCTTTGCATATTGAACGGCTACATGACCCAGTCCACCAATACCGGAGACCGCTACCCACTGCCCTGGTTTTACTTCCGTTTCCTTCAATCCTTTATATACTGTCACTCCTGCACAAAGTATGGGAGCCATCTCAATGAAATTAATGTTCGATGGAAGATGTCCTACATACCGTGCATCGGCAATCACATAGTCGGCATAACTTCCATCTACACTATAACCACCGTTCTTTTGACTTTCACATAGCGTTTCCCATCCGGTGATACAATGCTCACAATGACCACAGGCACTATACAACCAGGGCACACCAACAATGTCACCTTCTTTTACATAATCAACATCCGGCCCCACTGCTGCCACATAACCTAATCCTTCATGACCGGGTATCAAAGGCAACTCCGGTTTTACCGGCCAATCACCATTAGCTGCATGCAGATCGGTGTGACAAACTCCTGCAGCAATTACTTTCACTAAAATCTCATTCTTACCCGGACGCTTCACCGGCATTTCCTCAATAGTGAGTGGTTTCCCAAATGCTCTTACTACCGCGGCCTTCATTGTCTTTGGTAACATGTTGATTGATTTAGATTGTCCTGTTTGAATTTATACCGTTCGTTTACTGATCTAAAGATGCAGAGCAGATAGCAAGCCCATCATGCGATTGATCATTTGAAAACATGATCTATGTCATGCTTAATTTTTTTGATTGATCCTGTTCTGTGAGTGGCGTTCGCATAAAGATCCAAACATATCTCTCCGTAAATGTTACAGATGAATGAGTGAGTCTTACATCATTCACACATTTCGCCTGCAAAACAAAATTATGTGATACATTGAACGCTTGTATAGAGGCAATGAACCGCAGATGAGGATAAAATACCCCCTGGAAAATATCCATACCTTATCGGTAGAAGAAACCATTGCATCATTTCAAACCGATGTGGTCAAAGGTCTCACCGAATCAGAGGCGACTAAACGTGCCAAGGAGTTTGGATCCAACAGCTATCAGGCACAAAAGCAAAAGAGTGCCTGGTTGATTCTGCTGCGCCAGTTCAAAAGCCCCATTGTGTATTTGCTTGTATTTGGTTCAGCGGTGTCACTTTATTTTAAAGACGTTATCGAAGCCATCGCCATTGCAGCCGTCATTATGATCAATGCACTTATTGGCTTTTTAATGGAGATGCAGGCACGCAGTTCCATGAAAGCGTTGCGCGAAATGGATGTCATTCATTCAAAAGTAATCCGTGAAGGAAAAGTGACTGAGATTCCATCAGAAAAAATTACACCCGGTGACGTAGTCGTTCTGGAAGCCGGTGATATTATCCCCGGTGATGGACGACTGGTGGATGTAAACAAATTGCAGTGCGATGAATCTTCCCTTACAGGTGAATCGCTTCCCACGGAAAAGAACATCGAAAAACTATCCGGAGAAACTGCTTTGGGTGATCAGCATAACATGGTGTTCAAAGGAACATCGGTTATGAATGGAAATGGTAAAGCGGTTATTACGGGTATTGCGAAACAAACACAATTGGGCACTATCACTTCACTGGTAGAAAGTGCTGTCGAAACGACTACCCCCTTAGACAAGAAATTAAACGCACTGAGCAAAAAATTAATAGGGATTACATTGGTGATGACACTGATCTTTGCGGTGACCGGAATCATCCAGGGTAAGCATTGGCTGTTGATCCTGGAAACTGCTATTGCGTTGGCAGTAGCTGCTATCCCTGAAGGACTGCCCATCGTAGCTACCGTTGCGCTGGCTTATGGAATGGTGCTGATGGCCAGACGCAATGTGATTGTTAAAAAACTTTCAGCAGTAGAAACGTTAGGAAGTACGAGTGTAATCCTGACGGATAAAACCGGTACGCTCACGGAAAACAAAATTTTCGTAGAAACACTTTCCTTCCCACAGGAAAACGCGCAGGTTAAAATCGAAAACAATGTATTGCTTTTCGAAAGCGGGCCGATAAAAAAAAGCAATGAGAATTTCGACAAGTTGAGATTGATTGGCACACTATGCAACGATGCGATCACTAAAGATGACGCAGCAAAGAAGAAGGCAAGCGGAGACCCCATAGAAATAGCACTCCTTCAATTGACAACTGCTTCCGGGGCAAACGTGCAAGAATTAAAAAGTCAGTATGAACGAATAGAAGAAGTGCCCTTCAGTTCAGAGGCAAAAATCATGGGCACACTACATAAAGGGATAAAGGGAAATTTTGTTGCCGCAAAGGGATCAGTCGAACACCTGCTGGCAAAATGCAGTAAGATTCAATCAGGTCCGGTGGTGACTGAATGGAAGGAGAACGATAAGAAGAGCGTGTTATTGGATTCGGAGAAAATGTCAGCGGAAGGTCTGCGCGTATTGGCCTTTGCTTACCAGGAAGGAGACATCAGCAAGGAAGACTATTTAAATGATCTGATCTATGTAGGTATGATCGGCTTTTTAGATCCTCCCCGACTCGATGTCAAAGAAGCTATTTTATCCTGTCGGAAAGCAGGGATCAGAATTGTGATGATCACAGGCGACCATCCGATGACCGCACTTAATATTGCAAAGAAGACAGGACTCGTTGAGGAAGACGAACAAAAAGTGATTGCAGGAAAGGATGTTCCTGCGATGGAGTCGCTATCAGCAGAAGGAACAGAAATGATTTTGTCCACATCTGTATTTGCGCGCACTACCCCGAAGCAAAAACTGGAGATAGCAAGTGTATATCAGAAAGCCGGCAACATCGTAGCAATGACTGGTGACGGGGTGAATGATGCGCCGGCACTGAAGAAAGCAGATGTTGGAATTGCTATGGGATTGAGGGGTACACAAGTTGCAAAAGAGGCCGCAAGCATTATACTTAAAGATGACTCATTCACTTCTATTGCCAAAGCAGTAGCGCATGGAAGAGAGATCTTTCAGAATATACAGAAATTTGTCATCTACCTGGTGTCCTGTAATCTGAGCGAAATTCTTATTGTAACCACGTTGGGTTTCATCGCACCTGCGTCTACGCTTCTCCCCTTACAGATCCTTTTCTTAAATATGGTTACGGATGTCTTCCCTGCATTAGCATTGGGAGTGGGTGAAGGTGACAAAACGGTAATGAATAAACCACCAAGAAGTTCAGGTAAAAACATCATTACCAACCGCGACTGGTTTGTCATCTCCATATACGCTGCGCTCATGACGCTGTCTGTAATTGCAGCGGTCTTTTACTGCAGGCGTTACATCACCACAGACGAGCGTGCTATTAACAATATCGCATTCATTACATTAACCTTTACACAGCTGTTCCATGTCTTTAACATGTCTTCGCTACGCTCGGCATTTTTGGTAAACGAAGTTACCAGGAACAAATTTGTGTGGCTTGCACTTGTTCTTTGCGTTGGATTACTCCTGCTTGTTTTCGCTATTCCGGAAACGCGTTTAGTTCTTAAACTTGATATCCTTCCATTAAAAATATGGATCGTCGCGATGATTGCAGCTGTATTGCCATTGGTAGTGGTACAAACTTACAAGCGTATCCGGAGGAAGAAAGGCTCCTGATAAAAGTGGATGATACAATAACCCGTGAGATACTTATGTCAGAAAAAGTAATACGGGAAATTAAATCCACATGCTACCATGTTATAATGTGTGAAACATGTAAGACTAAATCGTTCATCTGTAACATTTCTGCTGTTCACTATTGGATCTTTGTTCTCAGGTTGTTGAATCTAATGCTATGAGAATATTCATCCGTTCAGTCTATTCACTGCGTAATCAGTTAACATCAGCATTCCATAGTGCTACCTAGCTGAATGAGAGAAAGAATAACTTATTTAAACGGATAACTTTAACAGATACAAAGGCAATGAACAATCATTTATAAAACTGATTAATATCATACTAAGTAGAACGGTTCATTTTCACCTTTGCTTGAGGAAATATAATAAAGGCTGTTATCCTTTCCTTAGCCAGCACTCCTGTCAAGTCACTTAACTAAACTATAATCACAATGATATCAACACAAAAAAGAGCAGGTATTTGGATGGACCATTCCAATGCACTCTTAATAGAATATACTACCGGAGAGTTGGATAAGAAAGTAATTGCCTCTGCATTCACTCACCAGGAAAAAGAAGAAAGTCTTAGCAAAAGTGAAAACCTGATGCATCATAAAGAACAGCACCAGCAGGCAGCGTATTATAAAAAGCTGGGAGAAGAAATTAAAAAGTATGATGAGGTAATACTCTTCGGCCCCACGAGTGCAAAAGCAGAACTAATGAACACATTCAAGGATGATCATCACTTTGGAAAAATTAACATACACTTAGAACAAACAGATAAGCTGACCGAAAATCAGCAGCATGCCTTTGTACGTGACTATTTCTCTAAGCATTTAAACAGCAAACAAAGATGAAAAGAATACTAACTAAAGGAGGAAAATGGCTGATCGCAGTAATTTTCTTGTTGCCAGTGACATACACTGCATTAGCGCAAACCAGTTTCGTCATGAAATCGGCAGTTGCTTCCGTTGATGGAACTTCTTCGCTTCACGATTGGACATCGCAAGTAACTCAAGTGGAATGTACAGGATCATTTCAATCTAAAAGTACCACACTGCAATCCATGAAAAATGTTCAGGTTAAAATTGTGGTGGAAGGCATTAAGAGTAGCGAAGGAAAAATAATGGATCGTAAAACGTATGAGGCCTTTGATTCCGATAAAAACCCACTCATCACGTATACGTTTGCCTCCGCCCGCATTAAGATGGATAAGTCCGACTCCACAACAATTAGTACTTCTGGTACACTGACTATGGCAGGTGCTTCGAGACCTACCGAGATCACAGCAAAAGGAAAGATACTCGCCAATGGTGACTTGCAATTTTCATTTTCAAAGAAACTTAAAATGACTGATTTCAATATGAAGCCGCCCACTGCAGTGCTGGGCACAATCAAAGTGGGTGATGAAATCACATTGAACTTTAACATGGTACTGACGCATACCCTTCCACTATAAATCAAAAAACACAACAATGAACTTCTCCCCTGTTTCAAGATTCATATATCTTTTACTTTTCACCGTTATTGCCCAACACATATACGCCCAGCGCAGCGACATTCAATACCTTCGTTACTACGATCAGCGAGGTATAAATGTATTTGAGACTTCGAAGGAAGACACAGTTCAATACGATGGCTTTAAGCTAAGGCTCGGAGCAAACTTCACGCAAGGCTATCAGAATATCAAGCACAGCAATACAAGCGGGGTTCCGTTGTATGATCTTTCCGGTGGATTTCCTCTGGCACAAGCCAACTTTAATATTGATGTTCAGTTAACAGATGGTGTTCGCATCAACCTGATATCCTATATGTCTGCTCATCATCACAATGAAACGTGGGTGAAAGGCGGCTACTTGCAAATAGACAAAGTAGGGTTTATGAAAAGTGAATTACTCGATAAGATCTGGAAAGACCTGACTTTAAAAATAGGGCACATGGAAATCAACTATGGAGATGCACATTTTCGCCGAAGCGATGGTGGCAACACCTTCTGGAATCCGTTTTTGGAAAACAACATTATGGATGCCTTCACTACAGAGATCGGAGCAGAATTGTACTGGCACAAGAAAGGAATCATTGCCATGTTTGGAATGACTAATGGAGAGATCCAGGGCAGCGTAACCAGGGCAGCTGATCGTGGTCCTTCGGTCTATGGAAAAATTGGTTTTGATGAATCCATTGGAGAACATAAACGCGTGCGGCTTACCGCATCTATTCTGAATAAGTCATCTTCAATCAATGGCACACTCTACGGAGGGGATCGCACCGGTTCAAACTATAACTATGTAATGGAACCTGCCAACGCAGCATTAACTACCAATGCATTTTCAGGCAGACTTAATCCTAACTTTAAAGACAATGTCACATCGCTCATGATCAATCCGTTTATCAAAATAGGTGGAGTGGAATTGTTCGGAACATATGAAATTGCGAAAGGCCAGAATGCAGTAGAGAATGCAGAAGTAAAGTATACACCTGCGGCCGGTGATGTTACCACATTCAGTAAACTAAAGAACCGCAAATTCACCCAGGTTGTGGTTGACTTGCTTTATCGTTTTGGTGCAAGAGAACAATTCTATGCAGGCGCTAAATACAACAATCTTAAAGGAACACAGGTATTTGGTCAAAGTACTACATCAACCATTGCCGGAGGTATTAATCAGGGAACACGTGCAGCCATATCGGTAAATCGTACTTCCTTTGGTGGTGGCTGGTTTATCACCCGCAACATCCTGGTGAAGGGAGAATATGTTATTCAGAAATACAATGATTATCCTTCAGGAGATATCCTGCAAGGTGGCAAGTTCAGTGGGTTGGTGTTGCAGGGAAGCATTGCTTTTTAAAAAGAGTTGCTGCGATCAGGATGCGATTGTGAGCAATTCATTCTTGCTTCTTATCATTCAGTAATTGTCATCAGAGCTTTACCTTATCTCTGGGTTCAGACACGATTCATCGATTTGTCGGCGAGAGTATTAACACCACGCCAGATTGATTGAGCAGACCACAAGTTCACCTCCATTTTTATCATTATCGCTGGTGATCATGATAAAAACAGAGGCTCTTTCAAATCAAAGCCATCAAAAACGCCCAGCGTTTTTGATGGCTTTGATTTTTCTTTTTGCGCGACTACAACCTTTCTACAGAATGCTGTCTGTACAGCGCGCACGGAAGAATGAACTTTATAAAGCAGCAAAGGTCATCCCTTCTCGCTATTGCTATGTCGGATCGTTAAACGCTTACTTAATCAACTTTCTCCGTCACCGAAAGCTGATCTTTCTGATACGGATAATCAAAAAGCCCATGCTCCTTAATTGCTTCTTCTACTTTATGAGGAACAAATTTCTCCCAGCCAATCTCTCCTTTTTTGATCATCGCCAGCACATTATCTGAGATGATGTGAAGATTGTTCACATTCGCATTAGGGATATCTTCCATCTTGTTGTTATCCATCAGGTAACGAAACAGGTTCCTCAGGTTTTCAGGAAGTATCTCTTCAAAATCTTTCAGCGTAAACAGATCATGGGAATCTTTCTTCCATGCCGGATAGATGTAAAGTTTCACGTTCGATCCAAACAATGAACCGAAGCTCTCCATAATTCCTCCGCGTATATTCTCGTAGGTCTTCTCTTCGAATATCTTTTGCAGCGCATAGATACCGAGTATGATTCCAATCTTCTTGCCCTTCGTGATGCGCGACAGGTACTCTACCAGGCGATAGTATTCAAAGTAATTGGAGACCAATACATTTTGCCCCAGAGAACAAATGATATCGGCACGTGCAAGAAAATCGGTTTCATCTACCTTGCCATCCGCACTCAGATCGTTCAGCGTTAATTCAGTAAGCAATACAATCTTGGAGCGTTCAACATCCGGCTCTTGCCTGAACTGCCTGCGTGAGGTAAGCAGCATATCCGCATTCACGTGTGTCACCGGGCGGAAGCGTCCGCGCAATACCAGCACATTCTTCTTATACAATTCGTCCGATGGGTGCATTACTTTTCCATTCGGACCAAACATGGTGGCTTTGGTAAAACCATTCTTCACCAGCTTCAGCGCCATCAGCCGATTATCCACATGCTTGAAGTCAGGGCCGGTGAGTTGAAACATATCGATCTCTACCCTGCGTGTAGTCAGTCCATCCAGCAGCGAAGTCATGATCTCTTCCGGCTCTGAAATAAACATACAAGCATAGAGGATGTTTACGCCAATGGTGCCAATTGCCAGCTGCTGTTGCAATGGGTCATTGTCGTTCATCTTTATATGAAGTACACAATCATTGGGTTCTGAATTCGGGCGTAGTTGAAAGCGCAATCCCACCCATCCGTGTCCCTGATTGGTGCGGTCATAATTCAATGCTTCAATCGTATCCGCGAAAGCGAAAAAACGGGTTTGCTCTATGCGATGAGGAAGCCGCTCGGGAAGAAGCTCATACTCTTTATCCAGCATCTTCATCACTCGGGCTTCTGATACATAACGTTCACCCTGCCCGTAAATGGCATCACTGAACTTCATATCGTAGGCCGAGATCGTTTTGGCAATGGTGCCTGAGGCTCCTCCTACTTTAAAAAAATTAGCCGCCACTTCCTGTCCCGCTCCAATCTCAGCAAACGAACCGTAAATGGCCTTGCTCAGATTAATCCTCAACGCCTTCTCCTGGGTAGTTAATTTCTTTTCATCCATACGCGCCAATTTCTTTCTTTTTTTTCAATAGTAACTTATTGCTTTGCATAAATTATAAACTTCAACCGATTTCTATTCTAATAGTATTATAAAATAATTGTTACTCTTCAAAAACGGCATTAGGACTGCATTAGTTAATCATAGCGATTTCCAATGAAAAAGCCCCTGGAACGCAGAGGCTTTTATGTTATTTACCCTTAATCGAAAACTGATCTTTTGAGTCTTCTATAAATTCCTTCCATTCTTCTGAAGTCGGTGGCGCTCCTTTCTCAAATATTTCATTGGCCATCACTTTCACCAGCTCTTTCTTCAATCCCAGTCGTTTCACCACGTCTTCACAAAAAGCGATTTCATTCTTCTCTACCACCCCATCGGCATGCACCATCAGCATGATGTCATACATAAGATTCATTTTGTCGATATGGTTGTTGGGCACATTCAACGTGTATTTCTCATCCGAATCAATCAAGGCCTTCACCTGCCTGTCTTTCAACCCATAGCGCTTGCCAATTTTATACAGCATCTTCTCTTCCTTTGCATGCATAAACCCATCGGCCTTAGCCAAAGCCAGCAGATTTTTGATGTGATCCTTTTTATATACCAGGTATTGATGTTCAAAAAAGCCAATCATGACAGTACTAATTTATGATTTACAAATTACGATCTACGAATTGATAAAAGTAACAAAAGCCGGTCAACTTGTAACCGGCAACCGATAACTTAATTACTCCACCCAGTCCGCAACAAAAAGGTTTGTGTTTCGTGTGCCTCCGTTGTTACGGTTAGAGGAGAAAATGAGCTTCTTTCCATCGGGAGAAAACATCGGAAATGAATCAAATACTTTATCGTAAGTGATCTGCTGCAGTCCTGTGCCATCTTCATTGATCATGAAAAGATTGAATTCGAAACCGCGTGTTCCTTTATGATTAGAGCTGAAAATGATTTTCTTGCCTGCAGGATGGTAGAAAGGCGCCCAGTTCGCTTTGCCAAGATGGGTCAATTGCTTCAGGTCAGATCCGTCTACATTACAGGTAAACAGCTCCATGTTGGTCGGTGCCACTAATCCTTGTTTCAGATAGTCCTGGTATTCTTTTTTTTCTTCATCGGTTTTAAAACGGGAAGCACGGAATACAATCTTCTTTCCATCTGGCGAGAAGAAAGCGCCACCATCATAACCTAGTTCGTTGGTGATTTGCTTTATGTTGTTTCCTTTGATGTCCATCGTATAAAGATCAAGATCGCCATTGCGTGTAGAGGTAAATACAATCCTATCTCCTTTCGGGGATACAGTTGCTTCGGCATCATAGCCCGGTGTGTTGGTCAGTTGCTTTAAGATCTTTCCATTCAGATCAGCAATAAAAATATCGTAGGTATCATATACGGGCCAAAGGTACTTGCCTCCTGGCTTGCGTTCTGGTTCTACTGGACATTCTTTGCCTCCCAAATGTGTAGAGGCATAAAGAATGGTTTTATTGCCGGGCATGAAGAAGGAACAGGTAGTACGGCCTTCTCCATTGCTGATTTGCTTTGGCTTTTCTTTTCTCAGATCCTGCCCTGTTATGGGCATATAGAAGATCTGATCACATTTAGATCCCCACTCTTTGTTGTTCGATTGGAACGTTACATACTTGCTATCAAAGCTCCAGTAGGCTTCCGCATTATCAGCGCCAAACGTAAGCTGACGAAGATTTTTAAGATGCACTTCTTCCGGGTAGCGCAATGAATCTTCCGTTCCGGAAATCAATGTTTTATCAGTGCGTGGCAAAAATGAAAACAGCGTAACTGCAACCAGCAGCAAAGCAAATAGTTTGAATTTCATGAAGTTAAATTTACTAAGCAGATTAATGGGCCAAAAATACAACCCGAAAGAATGACAATCACTTTTTTTTATACATCAGCACGGTTCCATAAACGATAAATCCTATGCCGATGGCCAGCTTTACATACCATGGAAACAACAATGAATCGCTGGTTATCCATGCGAAAATACAGATCAATACTCCGGCAATAAGTGCCCGTGTGCCCTTGCTCATAAACCAATCAGTTAAACAATTATTTCCTTTTCTTCTCTTCCTCTTCCTTCAATGTACGCCTCAGAATTTTACCCACATTTGACTTGGGCAGGTCTTCTCTAAACTCGTAGTGCTTGGGAGTTTTATAGTTGGTAAGATTCTTATGCGCATAATCATTGAGTTCTGCTTCGGTAAGCGATGCATCTTTCTTCACCACAAAAGCTTTGATCACTTCGCCCGACTTGGCATCAGGCACACCAATGGCAGCCACTTCTTTCACTTTAGGATGGCCCGCCAGCACATTTTCAATTTCATTCGGATATACATTGAAACCCGATACTTTTATCATGTCTTTCTTACGATCAACAATCTTGAAGAATCCATCAGTATCCATAATACCAATATCGCCTGTGCGAAACCATTCATTATGAAAGAACACTTCTGAGTTGTCTTTCTCCCAATAGCCTTTCATCACCTGAGGGCCACGTGCACAAATCTCGCCCGTTTCACCTTGTGCCAGTTGATTGCCCTGTTCATCAAAAATGGCCACTTCCGTACTTGGCACCGGTATACCGATTGTTCCAAGACGGTGTTTTCCGTCAAGCGGATTCACACACAATACCGGAGAGGTTTCACTTAAACCATAGCCTTCAATCAATGCTGACTTGGTGACTTCAGCCCATTTTTTAGCTACTACATCCTGCACGGCCATGGCTCCGGCAATAGAGCCATGCAACGCACTAAAGTCAACATTCTTAAACTCTTCATTATGTAGCAACCCGTTGAAGAGGGTATTTACACCGGTGAGTATGGTGAACTTGTATTTCTTCAGTTCCTTCACAAATCCTGGCATATCGCGCGGATTCGTAATCAGTACGTTCTTCACTCCCTGGCTCATCATCAGCAAACCATTAACAGTAAGCGCAAAGATGTGATACATCGGTATGGCTGTAATGATAATCTCTTCTCTGGGAGGAGTTGCTTTGAGATAAGGCTGAAACCATTGGGTAATCATCTGATTATGTGCAATGATATTACGATGCGATAGCTGTGCACCCTTGGCAACGCCTGTAGTTCCTCCCGTATATTGAAGGAAAGCATTGTCCTCTTTATCGACAGTTGGCTTGGTGTAGGTTAACGTTGCGCCTTTCTTCAATGCATCTTTAAATGCAATTGCTTTCGGCAAATCGTATTTGGGAATCAGTTTCTTCACGTACTTCACTACGAAATCGACAATCGTTCCCTTCACAGGCCCGAGCAGATCTCCCATCTGCGTGACGATGATGTGCTTAGCGGGTATCTTCGATTCAATTTCCTGAACATGATTGGCAAAGTTGGCCACTACCACCAGGGCTGATATTTTTGCATCCTTAAACTGGTGCTCCATTTCACGTGGAGTATAGAGCGGATTGGTATTAACTACCACAAGTCCTGCCTTTACAGCCCCAATAAAGACAACAGGAAACTGCAACAGGTTGGGCATTTGTATAGCAATGCGATCTCCCTTTTTCAAGCCTAACTCCTGCTGCAGGTACGCAGCAAAGCGGGTAGATAACTGATCTAACTTACTGAAAGTGAGTTGTACCCCCATGTTTTCAAAAGCCACCTTGTCTCCGTATTTTTTAAAGATGTCCTCAAAAAATTCGACTAAGGAAGGGTATTCAAGCGGTCCTATTTCTTTTGCAACTCCGGCAGGGTAATGTGCTAACCAGGGAAAGTCTTTCATCTCAGTTATATCTAAATTCTTAAAACGCTCCAAATAGCGTAAAAAAAACGGGTTTTAACAATCGTTTGTACTGCGATTACTCAAAATATAGAACCAGAAACAAAGTGTGCTTCTGCCTCGAAAAGGGGACTCAGGCTATCACAAATGAATTATTAGGGAGCTAGAAAGAAAAGTTGTGAATCAGACCAGACGAATGATGTACGACCGACATCCGCTTTACTGATGTGGTGGAAAGAATAGCTAAAGTTGTGAGATTCGCACGAATTCCTTCTCCTCAATTTTACAATTCAAATAGAAAACAGGTAAAAAAAGAAGAGACCTCCCCCTTTCGGGAGCGGCCTCTAAACCTAACTTACTTTTTTAAATTGCTGTAGGGGAAGGGGTCGAACCTCCACGGAGAAGTTAGCTACAGGACATAAGAGAACTTTTTAGTGGTCAACCCATTACCCTGCGTTTATCCTTGACTCTCCACCCCCGAGACAGGAGGGCTTGTCTGCCAAATTTCAACACCCTACATTGTGTGTTTGATGATGCAAAGTAAGCGAAATACTCCTATCTCATTCAACAAATAGGTCTAATATTTACATATAATTTAATTATTAGTTCATATT
>NNBV01001829.1_pt1 | contig 15848 bp, 9 predicted proteins | sample 1173771 | NCBI WGS metagenome assembly NNBV01 (sample SAMN07173938, study PRJNA388173) | plant metagenome | isolation source: symbiotic tissue sample KVS11 | place: Norway: Troms, Kvaloya island | reverse complement strand
GGCCTTCGGAGGTGGACTGCGGCTGCGCGGTGTTGAAGTCGATCACCCGGCCGTCGGGCTGGATGTGGCGCGACGAGAAGGCGGCCCAGTCGGTGGCGGGGTGGCAGGCCGGGGCGGGGGGTGCAGGTACAGCAGCAGCGGGCGTGGCGCCAGCGGCAGCCGGCGCCGCGCCGGCCAGCTTCGGCAGCGCCAGCGCAAGGCCGGCCGCGGTCAGCAGGGCGCGTCGGCTCGCCAGTCGTTCGTGGGGGGGCAGGTTCGGCAAGGGTCGCATGAACAGATTATTTGGCCTTGTTGACCGACAGGCGACGGCGCGCCCGCAGTTGGAGGCCCGCATAGGACACCGCCGCGCCCAGCAGGGCCAGCACGATCACCAGCGCACCCAGCATCAGCGGGCTGCGCGACAGGTTCCATTGCACCCAGGCAAAGGGCGGCAGGCGACCCACATAGTACGTGTCGCCGCCCAGCACGCTGTTGACTTGCGTGTCGCGCACGATGGTCATGCTGCCCTGCACGCTCTTGAGCAGGTCGGGCGTCATGAGCGCGTTGAGCAGCGCCTCCCTGGAGCCCGCGTTGCTGACGGCGGCGATCACGCTGCGCCCGCTGCGCAGCGGCGACTCGAAGCCCGCCAGCACCGCGTCGCGGCCGTCGTCGTTCACCGCGATCTGCATGGCGCCGGGCAAGTCCTGGCGGGTGCGCGCGCCAATCACGAAGTCGACCGCGTTGTCGATCCAGCTGTTCAGCTTGAGCTCGGGCGCGTTGCCGTTGCGCTTGAGCGGCATCTTGTCGGCCCACTGCGTGAACAGCGGCTGGCTCTGCAGGTTGCCGATGACCAGCAGGTCTTTATCGGCCCACTGCGCGGCTTCGCTGGAGCGGCCCACCTTCACGCGCAGCGCGGGATAGCCGGTGGCGCGGCCGATCTGGCCGAGCAGGCCGAGGTAGGTTTCGGTGTCGCTGTTGTCGGGCTGCTCGGGCAGGATCACGGCGGTGTCCGACAGGTCGGCCATGCGCGAGAACGGAAAGCCGCCGTTGGCATAGGCCGCGAGCTCGGGCATCGCAATGAAGTGCGGGAAGCCCGACACGTCGATCTTGGAGGTCGGGTCGATGGAGCCGCGCACGTTGTCCAGCTGCGGCACGCAGCGCCCGCCCACCGGCTCGAAGTAGTAGTGCATGCGCAGCTGGCTGCGCGGGCCCATGGCCAGCGGCGGCAAGATGACTTCCTTGCGCTCGGACATGGTGCCGTCGGGCATCAGCTTGACGGCCAGCGGGTTCCACCAGCGGTCGCCGGCCGGGTTGGCCGAGCGCAGCGGCAGCCCGCCGATGAAGTTGTCGTTGACGTTGACGTTCAGCGTCGACTGGTCGGGCCGCACGCGCGGCGTGTAGCGGTATTGCAGGTCCAGCGGAATGCCGCGGCTGCGCCAGGTGAACAGGTCGGGCGGCAGTTGCAGGTTGATGCGCACCACGTCGGGGTTGTAGCCGCTCACCGACAGGTCGGGGGCGGCGGCCAGTTCGCCCAGCTGCAAGGCGCGGTCGCTCGGCACCCAGCGCGGCGCGTCGTAGGGCTTGCGCGCGGGCGGCTCCTGGAACGCGGTGATCGCGGCCTGGGCGCCCGAGAAGGCCTTGCTGTTGAGCGCCAGCGCGGCGGCGGCGGTGCGCAGGTCGGCCGGCGTGCGGCCCATCACCAGCAGCAGCTTGCCGTTGACGTCCTGCGGGTTGTCGACCACGGCCAGCGCCGGGCCCTGGATGGCGGGCAGCGTGAGGCCGGGAATGTTCGACTCCGGCGTGACGAACACCACGGCATGGCCGGTGGGCAGCTCGCCGTTGGACACCGGAAAGGTCGCGCCGCGGTAGTCGGCCAGGCCGCCGAACCACGACGACACCACGCCGGCCGCTTCGAGCACCGGGCCCGCGGCGGGCGCGCCGAACACGAAGGGAATGCGCGCGCGGCGCACGTCGCGCCGGTCGAAGAAGGGCTGCGGCAGCGCCGCCAGGTCGTTCGTGAGCTTCAGCGGCGCTACCGTCAGCTTCAGCGTGCTGGTGGCGTCGATGCGCGCCCACAGGCTGGTGTGCGACGGGTCTTCGCACTCGCGCGTGTAGTGGCCGATGAGCTCCACGTTGATGCGGTTGAACTCGGTGATCAGGCGCCGGTCGATCGGAATGTCGGCCGTCTGGGGCTTGCCCGCGTCAGCGCGGTTCACCGCCAGCGTGGCCACCAGCACGTCGTTCACCGTGACCTTCAGGTGCGACAGCTCGGGGATCAGCGAGGGCGAGTAGGCGTAGTTCAGCTTGAACGAGGCGGCCGTGACCAGCTCGTCGGCGCGCACGTTGAACGGAATGCCGACCGTGCCGCTGATGCCGCGCAGTTGCACAGCGTAGTCGATGCCCAGCTGCGTGAGGTTGAACTCGCGCACCGCGCCGGCGGCCGGCGTGGCGGCGGGTGCACCGGCTCCGGCGAATGCAGACGTGAGCGGGGCGGTTGCCGCTGCTGCAGCCATTGCAGCCGGCGCCTTGGTTGCGGCCGCGGCGCTGCCGGGCGCCTGCTGGCTGGTGGAGGGCGGCGGGCCCAGCGGGCGCGGCTGGGCCTGCGCGGCGCCAGGGAACGTGGCGAGCGCGGTGAAGGCGGCGGCCAGGGCCACTGTCAGCAGCGTGGCGTTGATCGGCGACAGGGAGGGCGAAATGGAGGGCGAGGGCGAGGGCAGGGCCACGCGAGCAGAGGGCACGACGCGGCGGTGCGTGCGCAGGGTGGTCGTCACGTGGATTCCTTCGTTTTGGCAGGGCGCAGCCGCGAGGCGGCGGTACGGTAGTAATGGCTGAACATGTCGCGAAACCCGGTGCCGCTGATGCTGATGATGTGCCCCAGCACGCGGTGGATCGGCACGCGCGGATGGTTGCCCCAGCGGGCGGCCCAGATGTCGGCGCGCGCCGTGGTGCATTGCACCAGCGCGCGCTCCTGCGCAAAGCTCATGGGCGCAAAGCGCAGCCCCAGCCGCTTGCCGCTGCTGAAGCGCACGGTGGAGGAGAAGCGCGACTCCTGGTCGTTGCGGTACAGCGCCACCTCGACCGGGGTTTCCAGGTCGAGCTTCATGTCCTGGGGCAGTTCCACGCCCAGGCCGCCGCTGGAAAAGTCGAAGGTGTTGCAGCGCAGCGAGCGGCCGTCGGCAAAGTACAGCGTGGCCGGCACGTCCAGCTCGACCCGGTGCGCGCCGCGCAGTTGGCGCGACTCGTTGGCCGCTGCCACGCAGGCACCCAGGATCATCAGGTTGTAGACGGTCCAGGCCAGGTTCAGCCACACGGTGGCGATGTTCTGCGGGTCGACCCAAGTCAGGCGCCACAGGCCCAGGCACACGCCCACGAAGTTCAGCGCCAGCAACACCAGGCTGGCCTTGGCGATGGTGCTGTCGAAATACTCTTTCTCGATCAGGCCGCCCTTGGCCGTCACGTTGAAGCTGCCCAGCTTGGGGTTGATCAGCGCCACCAGGGTGGGGCGGAAGATGTACCAGGCCAGCACGGCCTCGTACACCTCGTTCCACAGCAGGTAGCGAAAGCGCCCCTGGATGCGGCTGTTGGTCAGGTTGGCGTGCAGGATGTGCGGCAGCGCAAAGGCGAAGATCATCGACGCCGACGCATGGATCACGCTCGCGCCGAAGTACAGGTACGCCAGCGGCGCCGTCAGGTAGATGAGCCGCGGCAGGCCGTACAAGAAGTGCAGCATCGCATTCACGTAGCACAGGCGCTGGGCCCAGTGCAGGCCGCGCCCGAACAGCGGGTTGTCGATGCGAAAGATCTGCGCCATGCCGCGCGCCCAGCGAATCCGCTGGCCCACGTGGCCCGACAGGCTTTCGGTGGCCAGCCCGGCGGCCTGCGGCAGCGCCAGGTAGGCGGTGCTGTAGCCGCGGCGGTGCATCTTCAGCGCGGTGTGGGCGTCTTCGGTCACGGTTTCCACCGCGATGCCGCCCACTTCTTCCACGATGGTCCGGCGCAGCACCGCGCAGGAGCCGCAGAAGAAGGTGGCGTTCCACAGGTCGTTGCCGTCCTGGATCAGGCCGTAGAACAGCTCGCCTTCATTGGGCACCGTGCCGAAGGTGTCCAGGTTGCGCTCGAACGGGTCGGCCGAGAAGAAATAGTGGGGCAGCTGGACCATGCCCAGCTTGGGGTCGCGCCCGAACCAGCCCATGGCGATCTGCATGAACGAGCGCGTGGGAATGTGGTCGCAGTCGAAGATGGCCACGAACTCGCCCGTGGTGTTCTTCAGCGCGGCATTGATGTTGCCGGCCTTGGCGTGGCGGTTGTTGTCGCGAACGACGTGGGTCACGCCCACGTCCTCGCAGAACACGCGGAATTCTTCGCGGCGGCCGTCGTCCAGCACGAAGATCTTGATCTTGTCGCGCGGCCAGTCGATCGACTGCGCCGCCAGCACGGTGGAACGCACCACCGACAGCGCTTCGTTGTAGGTGGGAATGAACAGGTCGATGGTGGGCCACTCGGCCGGGTCTTCCGGCAGCGGCACCGGCTTGCGTTCCAGCGGCCAGGCGGTCTGGATGTAGCCCAGCAGCAGCACGATGAACGCGTACACCTCGGCCATCAGCAGGCCGATGCCCAGCATCAGGTCGACCGGGTTGTCCATGAACATGGTTTCGGTCACGCGCCAGTAGGTGTAGCGCGAGGACACCACAACCGACAGAAAGATCAGCACCAGGCCCGCAAAGCGGCCCTTCACGCGGTTGGTGATGAGCGCCGCCGCAAAGATGCCCACCGACAGCACGATCTGCTGCTCGAAGGTCATGGGCGCGACGATCACGGCGGGCAATATCACCAGCGCCGCGATCCAGCCGAGGATGCGCACCGGCAGCAGGCGCATGAAGGCGGGAGCGGGGCGCGGGGCGGGTTGCTCCTGCGGGGGGGACGGGTCGCTTTTCATCAGGTCGGTTCCATCCGCGGAGAAATAGGGGGTTGCAACTGCTGCTGGCCGAGGGCGATGCGCTCCAGCAGGCGCTGGGCGCAGGAGGCGATGTCCTGCGTGGCCTGGCTCATGGGCGCGTAGCGCTGCACCGGCACCGCCGAGGCCAGCGCCTCCGGCACGGCCTGGTCCAGGTGCAGCACGCCCAGCAGGTCGGGCCGCAGCCGCTGGCGCAGCGCCTCGAACACGTCGTGGTTCAGGCGCTTGCCGGGGTCGATCTGGTTCACCACGTAGCCGGTGCCGAAGTAGTCGGGGCGCGGGCGGGCGTATTTGTCGAGCATGCGCTCGATGATCGGCAGGGTGGCGAACGAGCCGGCATCGGCCAGCACCGCCACCACGCTGAAATGCGCCGCGCGCAGCGCCTGCTGCAGGTAGACGGTGGGGCCGGGCGGGGTGTCTAGCACCACCAGCATGTCGTCGGGCAGCCGAAAGCGTGCGAGCGTTTCGGCCAGCCAGTGGGGGCTGCGCCCGAGTTGCTGTTCGAACGCGATCTGCCGCTCGTCGTCGACGTCGCCGAAGGGCAGCAGCATCACGCCGCCATGGGCCGGGCGAATGGCGCGCGCCCAGGGCATCAGGCCGGTGGCGGCCTCGACCAGGCCGGTGTCGCAGGACTGCGGCTCGCTGGCGATGTGAAAGCGCAGCGCGTTCTGCGGATCGAGGTCGATCGCCAGAACCTGGCGGCCACGCTGGGCCAGTTCGGTACAGAGATTGGCCGTGACCGTTGTCTTGCCGACGCCGCCCTTGGAGGAAATGACAGGAATGACGACCATCGTCACGTCGGCCTTCGCCAGCGGGACATGGGGCCGGGCGGCGGGGCCGGCGGCTGGGGCGAGACGAGCCGCTCGAAGAGCTGCGCCAGGGGCGTCTGGGCGGCGCCGGTGTTTTCGAGCGGGGGCAGCGGTGCGGGTGCCCGTGCCGGCGAAAACACGGGCGAGAGTGCGGGTGCGGGCGGCAAGGTCGCGGGGCGCAGCACGGGTTCGACGCGCGCTCGCGGCGCGGCAACGGGGGGCGCGATGGGTGCGGCGATTGGCGCTGCGATGGGCGTGTCGAAAAGCAGCGGGGCGGCGACCGGGGCGAGGTAGGGCGCTTGAGCCGGTGCCGGCGCGGGCGCCGAGCGCATCGGAGCTGCAGGAGCCTGCAGCGGCGCGGCGACCGGCACCGGCGCGTGGGAAATCTTCTCTCCGGTGATCAGCGGCCAAGCGCGCGGCGCTTCGGCCTCGTTGTCGGGCGGCGCGAATTCCTTGTAGCCATGGGCATCACCGCCAAATTTGCGGAACAGCCCGGCGATGTCTTCGGGGGTGGGGTCGTCGGCCTTGCTCAATGGGTAACCTCCGCGCGTCGCGTGGCGGCGCGAGCCTGCCGGTGGCGCTTGGCAAAGTTGATCATGCCGGCGCCTTCGCCAGCCGCAGATCGATGCGCGGGCCGGCCTGCACGTCGGGCTGCAGCGCCTGCACGCGCAGCTCGGAGGGCATGCGCTGCGCGTCGAACCAGCCCTGGTAGACGCCTTCGAAAAAGCCGACGCTCCAGTTCGTGGTTTCCGGCCCGAAGGCTGCGGCGATCGGGCTGCACGCATGGGCAATGGCGACACCGTCGGCTTCTTCGCTCAGCACGGTGAAGCCCCAGTCGATGCCGTGCCAGCGCGCGTTGAACTGGTCCTGCAGCTCGTCGAGGGTGGCGCACGGCGGGTTGGGCAGGGCGTTTGCAAGCCGCTGGCCGACACGGAAGAACAACTGCCGCAGGTCCTCGGGCGGCAGGCCGGCGCTGAGCTCGAGCGCCATGCCACGGTTGAATTCAAGCCATTGGGAACTGCAGGAGTTCCTCTCGTAATACTGAATGAAGGCGCCTGTGTCCATGTCGAAGCATTCTCTGGGATCGATTAACCGTTGGCAACAAATGTGAACTTATAGATGCATTTTGCGCCGTCTACTGTCTGAATTCGGGGACGGGTTGGCGCGCATTCCCGCGTTTTCTGGAAGGAATGCACAAATGCTACGCCTCGATGCGAGCCGACACACGTTTCGCAGCCGAACTCAGTCGTCGGTGCTGTCGGCCATTTCGTTCGAATCGGCGGCGCGGGCCGTGCGCCCAGGGGTAGGCACGCGGGGCGCCAGCGGTGCCCGGCCGGCGCGCACCACGCCGCGCCCGGCGGCCTTGGCCGCATAGCAGGCGGCATCGGCCGCGGAGATCCAGTCTTCCACCGAGTCGATCTCGCCCGACAGGCTGGCCACGCCAATGCTCGCGCCCACGTGCAGACTGCCCGACAGCCAAGGCAGCGCAATGGCTGAAATGGAGGCCACGATGTCTTCGGCCACGCGCACCGCCGCCTCGTGCGTGCATTGCTCCAGCAGCAGCGCGAACTCATCGCCGCCGATGCGCGCGGCCAGGTCGTTGGAGCGCACCCGCGACATGATGGCCGCCGCCGCAGCGCGCAGCATGGCGTCGCCCAGCAGGTGGCCGCCGGTGTCGTTCACTTCCTTGAAGTGGTCCAGGTCGATGAACACCATGGCCGCCGGCAGCGACGCGGGGCGAGCCTCGATCAGCCGGCGGGCATGCAGGTCGAAGCGCTGGCGGTTGGCCAGCCCGGTCAGGCCGTCGTGGGCGGCCGACCATTCGAGCGCCTTGCGCGCACTGCGCTGCTCGTCGATGTTCAGCACCGTCCAGATGGAGCCGAGGTCGGTGTGCGCCGGGTCCACCGGCCGGCTGCGCAGGCGGGCCCAGAAGCGGGTGCCGTCGCCGCGCTGCAGACGGCACTCGCCCACATACGAGTTGCTGGTGGCAAAGGCCTCTTTTTCGAGAGCGGCCAGCGCGGGCTGGTCGTCTTCGGGCGGCACCACGATCAGGTCGACCGGCTGGCCCAGCAGGTCGTTGTCGTCGTAGGCGAGCAGGCGGCACAGCTCGTCGCTCACCAGCTCGAAGCGCCGGTCGCGAATGAACGCGATGCCGATGGGCGCCGAGCGCATCACCGAGCGCAGCTTGCGGATCATTTCGCTGTTCAGGCGCTCCAGCTCGGCGCGCTGCACGCCCACGTCGCGCAGCACCTTGCCGAGGTGGCCGATTTCGCCGTCGGCCTTGGGCCAGCCGTCTTCCGGGCGCATGACGCCGTCGAACATGTGGTGCGCGCGCCGCTCCAGCAGCATGAGCGGCTGCAGCAGCCACCACAGGGTCAGGAACATGCCGGCCGACACCACGGCCACCAGGCTGGCGGCCCACAGCATGGCCTGCCGGCGCGCCGACTTGACCGGTGCCAGCACCTCGATTTCAGGGCGCGTGCGCCACACCATCCAGTCGGGCCCCGGCACGCCGGCGGCACTGGTGATCTCGTGAGGCTGGGGGAGCATCAGGCCCTGCGGCTCCATCGGGCTGCCGTCGGCCTTCCATGCCAGAAAGGCCTGGGCCAGACGCGGCTCCTCCGAAATCGGATGCAGCAGGCGCTGGCGGTCGGGGTGCGTCAGCATGCGGCCCTGCGCGTCGGTGACGACCATCAGCGCGCCGGTGTCGGTTTCTTTCAGGTCGGCCACGCCGGCCAGCAGGTTGCGGCTGGACAGCCGCAGCGTGCCGCCCAGCACCGCATAGATGCCCTCGGCGTTGCGCACCGGCTGGGTGAACGCGACGATCGGCTCGCCGGTGAGCGGGCTCATGAGCGGGTCGCTGATGATCGGGCGGCCTTCGGCCATCGCCCGGCGGAAGTTGATGCCCTTGGCAATGTTCAGCTCGGGCTGGTAGACGCCTTTTTCGTCGTACATCACCAGCACCCGCCCGTCGGGGGCGGCAATGTAGATGCTGGCGAAGAAGGTCTGCAGCAGCGGCTTTGTCCGCATGAATTCGTTCAGCGCCGCCGGGTCTTTCATCAGGGGCGCGTCGAGCACCTGGCCCACCGATGCCAGGCCGCGCTGCAGAAGAATCACCTTGTGCCCGAGCAGCGAGGCGGTGCGCACCGCCTCGCTCAGCTCGTGCTGCTGCTGCGCCTCGAGCAGGTCATGCTCGGTGCGACCCACCAGGATGGTGGTGATCACGCCGATGCCCAGCACCAGCGCCATGATCCCCCCCATCGTGATGCGCGCCTTGAGCGAACCCAGGGCGTTTTCGAGCCGCAGCAGCCGTTTGTTCATTCAGGCGGACGACGCTTTCGCTGCGCCGGCCGCGCGTTGCCGCTCGCGCTTCACCGCATACATGGCGTCGTCGGCCAGCCGCAAGGCGTCTTCCGCGGAGGTGGCGGCGGCGTCGACCGCCACCACGCCCACGCTGGCGCCGCCGTAGTCGAGCATGGTGTGGTTCAGCCGCAGCTCGCCGATGGTGCTTTCGCCCAGGCGGTCCGCCAGCGCGCGCGCAGCGGTGCGCGGCGATTCGTCATGCGGCGGGCCCAGGCCGACCGCCACGAACTCGTCGCCGCCGAAGCGCGCCAGCACGTCGCTCGCCCGCAGCGAGGCCGACAGCCGCCCGGCCATGGCCGACAGAAACTCGTCGCCGATGTCGTGGCCGTGCAGGTCGTTGATCTTCTTGAAGCCGTCCATGTCGATGAAGCCGACCAGCACGCTGCGGCCCTCTCGCTCGCCCTGGGCCAGCACGCGGCGCAGGGTGTCCAGCAGCGCGCGGCGGTTGGGCAGGCCGGTGAGGGCGTCGGTGCAGGCGCGGGCGGCCAACTCGGCATTGGCCTTCTTGAGCTCCACGACCAGCAGCTCGCGCTCGACCTGCTGGCCGATCAGCCGCGCAAACAGGTTCAGCACCGCCTCCGCGTGGGGCGCCAGCGGGCGCTTCATGCCGCTGGCGGCGCACAGCGTGCCGAAGAGGGCGTTGCCGTCGGTTCTGACCGGCGTGCTCGCGTAGGTCTGTATGCCCAGCGCGCGGGCCGCCGCGGAGTCGCCCCAACGAACGGCAACGTCGTCGGTGAAGGTGCGGCCTTCTTCCAGGGCGCGCCGGCACAGCGTGTCGGACCAGCGCACCGAAGCGCCTTCGGGCACCGTCATGGCGCCGGCGTTGCGGGCGAACAGAACCTGCTGCAGCCCCTTGTCCAGGTCGATGGTGGTGAGGTAGGTCGACTCCAGACCCGTGACCACCTCGAGCATTTCGAGCATCGGGCGGGCGAGGTCTTCCAGGGTCCTGGCCGAGGAAACCGCGTCGGAAAGCCGTTCAATCAAAGAATCCATGGCCGCCATTTTGACGGCGATGGCACAAAAGTTGGGTCTTTCGTTGCACTGAATCCGGGATGACCCGCAGCGCGGCACTGAAATTGGCGGCTCAGGATGCCAGCGCTTCCATCAGTTCGGTTTCGATGGCCAGTTGGGTTTTCTGGCCCTGGAGCTCCGGGCCGCTGATGAGGAAGGTGTCTTCCACCCGCTCGCCCAGCGTCGTCACCTTGGCCAGTTGCAGGTTCAGGTGGTGGCGCGCCAGCACCCGGGCTACCGCGTACAGCAGGCCGGCGCGGTCGCTGGCCGAGATGTTGAGCAGCCAGCGCTGGGCCTTGTCGTCGGGCAGCAGGCTGATGCGCGGCTTGATCGGAAAGCTGCGCACCCGGCGCGACACCCGCCCCATGCTGGGCGGGGGCAGGGCGCCGGCTTCGGTGAGCGTGTGGCCCAGGCCCGACTCGACCATGCTGATCAGGTCGCGGTAGTGGTCGGGCAGGAAGGTGGTGACCACCTGGAAGGTGTCCAGCGCATAGCCGTTGCTGGTGGTGTGCACCTTGGCGTCAAGGATGCTGAAGGACGACTGGTCGAAGTAGCCGCAGATGCGCGCGAACAGGTCGGGCTGGTCGGGCGTGTACACCACCACCTGCAGGCCTTCGCCCACGGGCGAGAGGTGCGCGCGCACCACCGGCGCCGCCTTCGGGTCGATCGGCACGCCCTTGTGCGGCACGAAGCGCGACAGCTGCTTGGCGTGCCAGGCGATCTCGGTGGCGTCGTGGCGCATGAAGTAGCCCACGTCCAGCGTGTCCCACAGGGCCTTGTGCGCCTCGAAGCGCTGGGCGTGCAGGGCCAGCAGCACCAGCGCCTCCCGCTTGCGCGACTCGACCTCGGCGTCGGGGTCGGGCATGCGCCCGCCCAGTGCGCGCAGGGTGTAGCGGTACAGGTCCTCGAGCAGCTTGCCCTTCCATGCATTCCACACGCGCGGGGAGGTGCCGCGAATGTCGGCGATGGTCAGCAGGTAGAGGGCGGTGAGGTAGCGCTCGTTGCCCACGCGCTTGGCGAAGGCGCCGATGACCTCGGGGTCGCTCAGGTCCTGCTTCTGGGCGACCTGGCTCATCACCAGATGCTCGGCCACCAGAAATTCGATCAGCTTGCCGTCTTCGCGGGCAATGCCGTGCTGCTTGCAGAAGCGCTGCACGTCGCGCGCGCCCAGCGTGGAATGGTCGCCGCCGCGGCCCTTGGCAATGTCATGGAACAGCGCGGCCACATACAGGATCCAGGGCTTGTCCCAGCCGGCCGCCAGTTGCGAGCAGAACGGGTATTCGTGTGCATGCTCGGCAATGAAAAAGCGCCGCACGTTGCGCAGCACCATCAATATGTGCTGGTCCACCGTGTACACGTGGAACAGGTCGTGCTGCATCTGCCCCACGATGCTGCGGAACACCCGCAGGTAGCGCCCCAGCACCGAGGTCTGGTTCATCAGCCTGAACGCATGCGTGATGCCGTAGGGCTGCTGCAGGATCCGCATGAAGGTCTGGTGGTTGACCGGGTCGTTGCGAAACTTGCTGTCCATGACATGGCGCGCGTTGTACAGCGCGCGCAGCGTGCGTGCCGACAGGCCCTGCACGCCAATGGTCTTCTGGTAGAGCAGAAAGGTCTCGAGCACCGCATGCGGCTCGCGCTCGTAGAGGTCGTCGCTGGCAATCTCGATCAGGCCGGCGCGCTCGTAGAAGCGCTCGTTGATGGGCGTGGGCTGCTCGGCGCTGGGCTGCAGGCGCTCCGAAATATTGAGCAGCAGGATCTGGTTGAGCTGCGACACCGCCTTGGCCGCCCAGTAATAGCGGCGCATCAGCGCCTCGCTCGACTTGCGCTGCGACTCGCCCTCGTAGCCGAAGCTGGCCGCCACGGCGGTCTGCAGGTCGAACACCAGGCGGTCTTCGCGGCGGTTGGCAATCACGTGCAGCCGGGCGCGAATGAGCGAGAGCAGCGCTTCGTTGCGCTTGATCTGCTGCGCCTCGAACGAGGTGGCCAGGCCGTTCTTGGCCAGGTCGTCCCAGCGGCTGCCGAAGCCGGCGGCCTTGGTCATCCACAGGATCGTTTGCAGGTCGCGCAGGCCGCCGGGCGATTCCTTGCAGTTGGGCTCCAGCGCGTAGGGCGTGTTGTCGAACTTCTGGTGGCGGTGGCGCATTTCCTGCGACTTGGCCACGAAGAAAGCCTGCGGGTCGATGGCGCGGGTAAAGCGGCGGCGAAACGCCGTGAACAGCTTCTTGTCCCCCACGATCAGCCGCGCCTCGAGCAGCGAGGTCTGCACGGTGACGTCTTTTTCGGCCTCGGCCAGGCACTCTTCGACCGTGCGCACACTGGAGCCTATTTCGAGGCCCGCGTCCCAGCAATGGCCGATGAAGGCCTCGATGCGGGCCGGCTCGACCGCGTTCTCGTGGCCTTCGGGCGGCAGCAGCAGCAGCACGTCGACGTCGGAATAAGGAAACAGCTCCCCGCGCCCGAAGCCGCCCACCGCCGCCAGGCTCAGCGCCTCGCCAAAGCCGGCTTCCCGCCACAGGGCGCTGAGCGTTTCGTCGGCCAGCGCCGAGAGCTGGCGCAGCACCGTGTGCACGCTGCGGGTGGGGGCCCGCGCAAAACGCAGGGTGTCGAACAGGGCGAGCTTCTTGGCGCGATAGGCTTCGCGCAGCGTCGCCACGTCGATCTTGGCTGCTTCGATCACGTGCGGGGAACGCGTGGGCGCGTCAGGTTTTGGTGGAGGTCACGAAGGACGGCGGCGGCGGGCTGCCGGCGGAAAGCGTCAGCACTTCGTAGCCGGTCTCGGTGACCAGCACGGTGTGCTCCCACTGGGCCGACAGCGAATGGTCGCGCGTGACGATGGTCCAGCCGTCGTACTGGCCGCCCTTGAAGTCTTCCTTCACCTCGCGCTTGCCGGCGTTGATCATGGGCTCGATCGTGAAGATCATGCCGGGCTTGAGCTCTTCCAGCGTGCCCGGGCGGCCGTAGTGCAGCACCTGGGGTTCTTCATGGAAGCGCTGGCCCACGCCGTGGCCGCAGAACTCGCGCACGATCGTGAAGCCCTGGCCTTCGGCGAACTTCTGGATCGCGTGGCCCACGTCGCCCAGGTGCGCGCCGGGGCGCACCTGCAGAATGCCGTGCCACATGGCCTCATACGTGATGCTGCACAGCCGCTTGGCGGCAATGGAGGCGTCGCCGATCACGTACATGCGGCTGTTGTCGCCGAACCAACCGTCCTTGATGACGGTCACGTCGACGTTCATGATGTCGCCCTTTTTCAGGGGCTTGTCATTGGGAATGCCGTGGCAGACCACGTGGTTGACCGACGTGCACAGCGACTTCGGAAAGGGCACGCTGCTGGCGCCCATGTAGCCCACCGTGGCCGAGGTGGTGCCCTGCTTGACCATGTACTCGGCGGCGAGCCGGTCGACATCGTTGGTCGTGATGCCGGGCTTGATCAGGGGCGTGAGGTAGTCCAGCACCTCCGAGGCAAGGCGGCAGGCGACCCGCATGGCTTCGATGCCCGCAGCGTCTTTGTAGTTAATGCTCATCGCGGAATTATCCCATCGGCTGGAAGGGCCTGCCCCTGACGCGGGCCTGCGCGGGCCCTCGCGGGCCTTCATGTGCCTTCTTGTCCCTGACGCAAGCCGAAGGGGCAGCCGCCTCGGCCCGGTCCGGCCCGGCGATGGCCTAAAATTCCGGGTTAACGCGGATGCCCCCAGTCAGCGGCCATCCGCCTCGATTCCTTGATTCCCAACGCGGCCCCCGAGGCCCCATCGACCGTGACGCAGCCCGCACCTCAAGCCCTTCCTGTCGTAACCATGTTCGAGGGCGGCAGCGCGCTCAGCGACTTCCGCGCGCGCCAGCTGCTGCCCAGGCTGCAGGCCATCGAGCCGCGCATCGAGGGCATTTCGGCCCGTTTCGTGCACCTCGTGGTGACCGACGCCTCCCTGGACGCCACCGACCGCGCGCGTTTTGCCGCGCTGCTGACCTACGGCGAGCCCTTCGAGGCGCCGGCCAAGGCAACCACCTCGGTGGTGGTCACGCCCCGCCTGGGCACCGTGTCGCCCTGGGCCTCCAAGGCCACCGACATCGCCCACAACTGCGGCCTGGCGCTGCGCCGGGTCGAGCGCGTCACGCAGTACCACCTGAAGCTCAAGGCCCCGCTGATCGGCAAGGCCCCGGTGCTCGAAGGTGACGCGCTGGCCGCCGCGGCCGGCCCGCTGCACGACCGTATGACCGAATCGGTGCTGGCCACCGTGGAGCAGGCGGCCAGCCTGTTCAGCGAACTGCCGGCCCAGCCGATGGCGCAGGTCGATGTGCTCAGCGGCGGTCGCACCGCGCTGGTGGCGGCCAACACCGGCTTTGGCCTGGCGCTGGCGGAAGACGAAATCGACTACCTGGTGGACGCCTTCACCCGCCTGGGCCGCAACCCCAGCGACGTCGAACTCATGATGTTCGCGCAGGCCAACAGCGAGCACTGCCGCCACAAGATCTTCAACGCCGACTTCACCATCGACGGCAAGGTGCAGCCGCAAAGCCTGTTCTCGATGATCCGCCACACCGAGAAGCAGAACCCGCAGCACACCGTCATCGCCTATGCCGACAACGCCTCGGTGATGGAAGGCGCGACCATCGAGCGCTTCATTCCGGCCAACGGCTCGCAGAGCTACCAGAAAGACAGCGCGCTGACCCACGTGCTGATGAAGGTCGAAACGCACAACCACCCGACCGCCATTTCCCCGTTCCCGGGCGCCTCCACCGGCGCGGGCGGCGAAATTCGCGACGAAGGCGCCACCGGCCGCGGCTCCAAGCCCAAGGCCGGCCTGACGGGTTTCACCGTGTCCAGGCTGTGGCCTGAAGAGGGCCACTACGGCAAGCCCGAGCACATTGCCAGCCCGCTGCAGATCATGACCGAGGGCCCGCTGGGCGGCGCCGCGTTCAACAACGAGTTCGGCCGTCCCAACCTGCTGGGCTACTTCCGAGAGTACGAGCAGGCCGTGACCAGCAACCTGGACACCGTGCAGCGCGGCTACCACAAGCCCATCATGATCGCGGGCGGGCTGGGCAGCATCGACGCCACGCAGACCAAGAAGATTCTGTTTCCGGCCGGCTCGCTGCTGATCCAGCTCGGCGGCCCCGGCATGCGCATCGGCATGGGCGGCAGCGCCGCCAGCTCCATGGCCACCGGCGCCAACGCGGCCGAGCTCGACTTCGACTCCGTGCAGCGCGGCAACCCCGAAATCGAGCGCCGTGCGCAAGAGGTCATCAACCACTGCTGGCAGCAGGGCGCGGCCAACCCCATTCTGGCGATCCACGACGTGGGCGCCGGCGGCTTGAGCAACGCCTTCCCCGAGCTGACCAACGACGCCGGCCGCGGCGCGCGCTTCGACCTGCGCGCCGTGCCGCTCGAAGAGTCGGGCATGGCGCCCAAGGAAATCTGGTGCAACGAGAGCCAGGAGCGCTACGTGCTGGCCATCGCGCCCGAGTCGCTCGAACAGTTCAAGGCCTTCTGCGAGCGCGAGCGTTGCCCGTTCTCGGTGGTCGGCGTGGCGACCGAAGAGCGCCAGTTGATCGTCGGCGATGTGGACTTGCCCCTTCCCCCTCTGGGGGAAGGCCGGGATGGGGGCCCGACGGCGCCCGCAGCGAGCGCGGCTGTGCCCCCCCCCCCCCCCCCCCCCCCCCGGGGGGGGGGCCCCGAGGCCCCCCGCAAGTCCCCCGGCCGGGCTCCTGCGGACGCCCCCCACACACACCCC
>NNBV01001383.1_pt1 | contig 15923 bp, 7 predicted proteins | sample 1173771 | NCBI WGS metagenome assembly NNBV01 (sample SAMN07173938, study PRJNA388173) | plant metagenome | isolation source: symbiotic tissue sample KVS11 | place: Norway: Troms, Kvaloya island | reverse complement strand
GTATTGAGCAGGGTGCAACCATCATTAAGAAAACACCGACCTCTGTTTCAGGAGTTATTTTTTCCATGCAAAAACAATTCAATGCGTTGGCGCATGACAAAAAGATTTCATTGCAGTTTAAAAATGATTTTTCTGCTGATCTGATTAATACCGATCCGGATATCCTGCAGCGCATACTTGACAACCTCATTTCCAATGCACTTAAATTTTCTTCTCCCGGAAAAAACATACGCATCGAAACGATAGAAAAAAATGCAGAGCTCTTCATCAAGGTCATTGATGAAGGACCAGGTATCACAAAAGAAGAACTGCCCCTGCTGTTTGGTAAATTTCAAAAACTTACCGCACGCCCTACTGCTGGCGAGAGTTCAACGGGTCTTGGCCTTTCTATTGTAAAAGAACTGGTGCAACTGCTGGAAGGCACTATTCGCGTAGAAAGCACACCCGGAAAGGGAACGGAGTTCATCATGATCTTACCGTTATAGTCAGGCTTATAGTTATTCCTCTGCTTTATCTTGCTCTTGCGATTTTTATTTGGTAAACTTTGTAAGTACCAAATCTTACAAAATCATGAATATACTAACCAATATCGAGGATTGGGGCAATTCGCACCGACCCGGCTGGCTTGATTTTTTTCGGATCGCATTGGGTAGCTACATTTCCTTTAAAGGACTTGAGTTTTTATTTAACATCGAGTCATTGAAAACTACCACCAATGGAATGGATATGATGTTTAGCGGAGCAATGGTAGCTCACTACATTGTATTTGCACACACACTGGGTGGAGCGTTGATCGTGTTTGGCCTGTTCACCAGAGCGATGTGCTTCATTCAATTACCTATTCTGATAGGGGCAATCATCTTTGTAAATTATCCGAAAGGGTTTCTCTCTATAGGCAATCACATGGAATTGGAAATATCCATTCTCATTTTATTGAGTGTAATCGTAGTGATGGTATTCGGAGCCGGCAAATTTTCGATAGACGAACAAAGAAGAAAAGAAGCCCATCCTGCATGAGTTTGAATTCATGCTTGATTAAAAACAATACGACCTCAGCTTTGCCTGAGGTCTTTTTTTTATTCACTCCTTAATTACTTTCCCTATCATCCGATAGCGATCAGGGTAAATATTGAAATACTCATTTTTTATCACATCGATCTCACATACTCCCTTAAAACGTTCTCTGCGCTTCTAAAAGCAATATCGGACTCCTTTCAAATCTCATCGGAGGAAGAGACTGCTTCATCGACTTTTTTAACCCAACCTGATGTATGGGGATACCTTGTATCACATTTCAAATAGAGCCAATAGCTGAGCAGACAAGAAGAGTGAATGGCTTTACTGAAATTCTGAAACAGTAAAATCTCAAACAAAAGTAAATATGAAACCGCTTCCGAAATTCCCAGGACTACTCCTGCTGCTATGGGTTCTCTGTATCAGTGCCAGTGCACAAGTAAGGAAACATAGTAAGGAAACCAATCCTGAACCGCTTGCCAAAGCAATCGTGAAACAAAAACAGGAAGAGCCTGTTACGTTGCCTGTGGGTGTATCTCAGGATTGGTATGAACACTCCGTTGACCAAATACAGAAACGTGAATACTTTATTCAGTCTCTTAATCAGCCAACTAGTTATGTAGCTGCCAATAGTAAGCAACGCCTTGGTTTTATGTTCACGCCAGAGGGCTATTCGGTACGAAATATTACCGGGGATGAAAAAGACAGACCGTGGCAGTCTGATTTTCAATTCAAAGGTATTGTAAGATCAGGTCAGACTCCTTTAGAGCAAAAATTAACAACCGCTCGTAACCAGGAGAATACGCTTGAATACGATTATACTAATTACACCGTACAATACATCAATGATGTGCGGGGGATGCGTCAGAACTTTATTGTTAAAACACAATTACCTGGCACAGGTAATCTTGAAGTGTTAGTGGACCTGGCTGGAGATCTGGAGCCAAAGATGAAAAACAACGGTCATCTGGTTATGTACGATGGAAAAATTCCGCAGCTCATATACGATGAAATCAAAGTATGGGATGCCACTAATCGTCCGCTTGCAGCCAGCATGAGAATTCATGGCGATAACCATCTGATACTATCCGTTGATGATGAAAATGCGGTATATCCTTTAACCATCGATCCGCTAAATCACGCACCTAACTGGACCGATAGCGGATCCGGTCTTGTATTCTCTTTATTAGATGATCTCTCTGCTCCACTGCTGTATGGATTTTCAGTAAGTGGCGCAGGCGATTTGAATGGCGACGGATATGACGATGTAGTTATTGGTGCTCCGGCTTATGTAGATGTGATCAGCGTAAGTGGAGGGACATTCAACACCGCATCGGTAGGTGCTGCCTTTATTTATTTTGGTAGTGCCTCCGGGTTGTCTGCCAACCCGGCCGAGATACTTCAGCCCACCAGTGAAGTGGGAGCTTTGTTCGGATTTAGCGTAAGCGGTGCCGGTGATGTGAATGGCGATGGCCGTGCGGATGTCGTAGTGGGTGCACCCGGTGACAAAGTAAGCGTTACGGTTGGATTAGGTACGGTCAATGCCGCAATAGGAAAAGTATATGTTTACTACGGAACTCAGTTCGATGGAAACATTAATACAGACCCAACCGTTGCCGCTTCTGTTTCATTAAAGCAATCAGATTTAGGTGTTTTAGTAACCACACCCATTAATGCATTATATGGCTTCAGCGTAAGCAGTGCCGGAGATGTAAACGGGGATGGTAAGTCGGATATCGTGGTAGGTTCGCCTGCCTATATTGATTTACTTTCACTCAACCTGGCTGGCCGTGTAGACGTGTATCACGGTAGCGCTTCAGGTATTGGTACGTCTCCATCACGAACTATTACAGGCGGATTACTGAACGGATTATTCGGATATACCGTAAGCACTGCGGGTAAAGTAAATAATGATAGTTACGATGACATTATCGTGGGTGCGCCCGCTTCCATCAATTTAATAGCCGTAGGTGCTGCATATGTTTTCCATGGCAGTGCAACAGGTATTACAGCCACCTCTGCAAGTGCTGCCAATACTTCATTAAATGCTCCGGGGCTTTTAAGTAAGACGTTGTTTGGGTACAGTGTAAGCGCTGCCGGTGATGTAAATGCGGACGGACGTGGGGACGTTATCATCGGTGAGCCACTGGCTCTTGATCTTTTCTCCGGAAGTCTGGTTGCTGTTGGTCGTGCTCATATTTTCTACGGCAGTACTACAGGTATCCAGTCCAATGGACGAACACAATTAACAAGTCCACGAAAACCAGGACTGCTAGGATTAATCACAGGAAACCTGTTGTTCGGATTCAGCGTAAGCGGAGTAAAAGATATTAACTGTGATGGCGTTGATGATGTTATCATCGGAGAACCGGGAGGCACTTCATTAAATCTGGGTACAGGTTTATTAGGGCTGGTAAGTACAAATGCAGTTTCAGGTCAGGCCTATATTTTCTATGGAAAGAATTCAACCGGGCCTATTGATAATCCTGGCTATACCTATTTTCAATCCGGCGCGATCAGTGCAGCCAACTTAATCGGGTATAGTGTAAAAAGCAGTGGTGATGTGAATGGTGATGGCAAACCCGATTTTTTAATTGGTGCTCCTAACGGAACATTAAATTTATCTTCTTCCTTAACAGGTATCCTTGGCAACACACTCGGTTATCTTACAACCAACAGTGTAGGTAGCACCTACGGTTTTCATGGCTGCATCAACAGTCTCCCTGTAGCGGTCAATGATGTTGCTACTACCAATGAAGACACACCGGTAATCGTTAACGTAACGGCCAATGATACCGATGCCGACGGATCAATCAATACAGCAACGGTTGATCTGAACACGGCAACAGCGGGAATCCAGAATACGATTACAACTGCTGCAGGAACATGGACGGTAAATGCAGCCGGTGAGGTAACGTATACTCCTGCGCTGAATTATAACGGAAGTGCTTCAATCTCTTATAACGTGAAAGATAACTCAGGCGCTGTTACCAACAATGCAACCCTTACGGTTACGGTAGTTCCTGTTAATGACTTACCGGTTGCTGTTAATGATAACACCACCACACCAGAAGATACTCCGGTCATACTAAACATTGTCGCTAATGATACCGATGTAGATGGTACCATCGATGCGGCTACAGTAGATCTTGATCCCGCTACAGTGGGAACTCAGGGTTCCTTCACCAATTCATCCGGTACCTGGAGTGTAAGTGCAGGCATTCTTACGTTTACACCTGCTCACGATTTCAATGGCGCAGCCACAGTAAGTTATACGGTAAAAGATAATGAAGGAGGAACCTCCAATGCAGCCACCGTATCCATCACCGTTACCCCTGTCAATGATGCACCGGTAGCCGTTAATGATAACGTAACCACTACCGAAGATACACCTGTGCTATTCAGTGTTACGGCGAACGATACTGATGTAGATGGAACGATCGATGCTGCCACGGTGGATCTTAATCCATTGGTAGTAGGTATACAGAATACATTATCAAACACATCAGGAACCTGGAGCGTAAACCCGACCGGTCATGTTACCTACACTCCTGCCACTGATTTTAATGGAGTTGCCTCTATCACTTACACCGTAAAAGATAATAGCGGAACCCTATCTAACATTGCTACCATCAGCGTAACCGTTACACCCATCAACGATGCTCCTGTAGCAGTGAACGACACTCCGTTTACGTTAGAAGATATTCCCGTTGTATTTAATGTAACCCTCAATGACACCGACGTAGACGGCAATATAGATCCGGCTACCGTAGATCTGAATCCGGCTACTCCTGGTATCCAGAATACAATTATCAATGCTTCCGGCACCTGGACGGTAGACGCAACCGGCAACGTGACGTATACACCCACAGCCAACTTCAATGGCAATGCTTCCGTAAGTTATGTCGTAAAAGATGATAGTGGTACACTCTCCAATACGGCTACGATCACGGTGTCTGTGGTACCTGTAAATGATGCTCCGGTGGCGGTGAATGACACTCCGTCAACCAATGAAGATACTCCCGCCAGTTTCAGTGTAGTGGTTAATGACACCGATATCGACGGCACTATTAACTCCGCTACGGTGGATCTCAATCCTTCCCTGGCAGGCATACAAAATACACTAAGCAATGCAAGCGGCTCGTGGTCTGCCAATGCAAGTGGCAGTGTTACTTATACTCCTGTTTTAAATTTCAACGGCCCGGCTACAGTAAGCTATACCGTCAATGACAATAGTGGCGCTACCTCCAATGTGGCTACCATTACGGTCACCGTAAATCCGGTTAACGATGCGCCGGTAGCAGTCAATGATAATCAGGTGACAAATGAAGATACTCCTGTTGCATTCAGCATAGTGGCCAACGATTCTGACATTGACGGAACCATAGACGCTGCTACAGTGGATCTTGATCCTTCAACTGGCGGTATTCAAAGTAACCTTACAACAACTAACGGCACATGGTCAGTAAATGCAAGCGGTTTGCTTACCTATACGCCTGTTTTAAATTTCAATGGTTCCACTTCTATTACCTATACAGTCAGAGACAACAGCGGAACAATGTCAAATGTGGCTACGATTTCTGTTACGGTAAATTCTGTCAATGATGCTCCGGTAGCAGTGAATGACAACTTAAGCGGTGGTCAGAATACACCGCTTACATTCAATGTAACCGCCAATGATAAAGATGTGGATGGAACCATTGATCCCACCACGGTTGATCTTGATCCCGCCACTGCAGGCACTCAGAGTACCTTTAATAATGCAGCTGGAAACTGGAGCGTGGATGCCAGCGGAAACGTAACATTTACTCCTTTAGCACCCTTCACGGGCACAAGCAGCGTTACCTACACTGTAAAAGATAACAGCGGTACGTTATCCAATGCAGGTACCATCTCGGTCAACATCTTTGCAGTAGCTCCTCCCAATGTTGCTCCGGTAGCCGTAAATGACAATTCCAGCACGAATCAGAATGTGGCCGTCACATTCAACGTGACTGCAAACGACACGGACTCTGACGGAACCATCAACGCAGCTTCCGTTGACCTGGATTTAGCTACAGCAGGCGTTCAGAATAATTTTGTAACGGCAGCAGGAACATGGAATGTGATCAGCACCGGTTATTTAACATTCACACCAACCGCTGTCTTTTTCGGAACCGCCTCGCTCTCTTACAAGGTAAATGATAACAGTGGCACCCCTTCAAATGCTGCCACCATCAGTGTTGCCGTTAATGCCGCACCTGTAGCGGTCAACGACAGCCCTGTAACTAATGAAGATACACCGGTTACATTTAGTGTAACAGCTAATGACACGGATGCGGACGGCCCCATCAATACGGCTTCGGTAGATCTTGATCCTGTTACAGCAGGACTTCAGAATACGCWCACCACAGCAGCAGGAACGTGGGCGGTAAATGTGAGTGGGAATGTAACCTTTACACCTGTATTGAACTTTAATGGAAACCCATCGATCACCTACACGATAAAAGATGGTAATGGTGCTACCTCCAACGTGGCAACGATAAGTGTAACCGTAACTCCTGTGAATGATGCTCCTGTAGCGGTGAATGACAACTCCACAACAAACGAAGACAACCTGGTTTCATTCAGTGTAACAGCAAATGATACGGATGTAGATGGAACAATCAATGTGGCAACAGTAGATCTTGACCAAACCACTGCAGGTATCCAGGCAACAAAAAGTACTACTGCGGGCAGCTGGTCGGTGAGCAACACAGGAACAGTCACCTTTACTCCCGCATTGAATTTCAACGGAACAGCATCCACCACCTATACGGTAAACGATAACGGAAGTCTCACTTCAAACGTAGCGACCATCAGCGTAACGGTGAATGCTGTCAACGATGCTCCGGTAGCCGTAAACGATACACCTGTTACCGATGAGGACACTCCGATCGTATTCAATGTAACGCTCAATGATACGGATGTAGATGGTACCATTGATGACAGCACGGTTGATCTCAATCCTGCGCTGGGAGGTATTCAGACATCCATAACAAATGCAGGCGGCACGTGGTCAGTAGATGTGAATGGGAATGTGACGTATACGCCTGCCGTTAATTTTACCGGACCTGCATCCGTAACCTATACCGTGAAAGACAATAGCGGAACAGTTTCTAACACGGGTACAATCACTGTGACGGTGACACCGGTAAACGATGCTCCGGTTGCAGTGAACGACAATATTGCTACCTCTGAAGATGTAGCCATTACAATCCCTGCAGTGGCGAATGATACAGATGCAGACGGAACGATCAATGCCACCACGGTCGATTTAGATCCGGCACTTGCCGGTATCCAAAGCGTGTTAACAAATGCATCCGGAAGCTGGACCGCCAACGCTACAGGAAGTATTGTGTTTACTCCGGTTGCTGACTTTAACGGAGCAGCTACTGCTACTTATACCGTTAACGACAATAGTGGAGCGACTTCAAACATTGCCACCATTACTGTAACGGTAACACCTGTAAACGATGCCCCTGTGGCAATCAATGATAACCCGGTTACCAATGAAGACACGGCCATCACTTTTAGTGTAGTTGCCAATGACACAGATGCGGATGGCACTATTGATGCCGCCACTGTTGATCTTGATCCGGCAACGGCCGGTATACAGACTTCATTAACTAACCTCACCGGAAACTGGGTGGTATCACCGGCCGGTAATGTAACCTTCACTCCTGCTCTTAACTTCCATGGCACAGGATCCATTACCTACGAAGTAAATGATAACAGCGGATTGACTTCCAACACAGCAACGATCAGTGTAACGGTTAATTCAGTAAACGATGCTCCCGTGGCTGCAAATGATAACCTGATCACCGATGCCAATGTGAGTGTAACGTTTAATGCAACGACCAATGACACGGATGTGGATGGTACGATCGATGCGTCAACGATAGACCTTGACCCGATTGCTGCCGGAATTCAAACCATCATCACATCTGCTCTTAAAGGAGTTTGGGAAGTAAACACTGCCGGAGCTGTAACCTTCACTCCAGTACTCGGCTTCTTTGGATCGGCTTCCATTGACTATACAGTAAAAGACAATGAAGGCGCGCTTTCCAATACGGCAACAATAGCAGTCACCGTCAACTGGGTGAACACTTCACCGGTAGCTGTGGATGATTCCGAATCGACAGAACAAGGTAAAGCAGTATCCTTCAACATTGCCTTAAATGACCTGGATGTGGATGCCAATCTTGATCTGACAAGTATCCATTTAATAGCTACACCAGGATCATCTGCCCGCTCCTTCCTGAGCGCGGATGGAAGCTGGGACGTTTCCATCACTGGGGAAGTTACCTTTAAGCCTAATGCAGATTTTGTAGGACTGGCGATAGTAAAATATACTATCACCGATATCATGGGATTAATCTCCAATGAGGCGGAAGTGAAAGTAACGGTTACTCCTGCTCCCAAAAATGATTTCATCACTGGTCTTGCCAAATCGGTAAGCACTCCTGAATTGCAGGCAGACGGACGTTCGAAACTCATCTTCACATTTACTGCAAAAAATTTAGGAACAGAAGATGCTAATTCAATTCAGATCACCGATGATTTAACCCTTGCATTCCCGGCACCGGCTTCTTACACGATAGTGAGCGGATCTGCCAATGGAAACCTGATCTACAATACTTCCTTCAATGGTTCAGGTGACATTAATTTATTAACAACGGGAAGTAAATTACTTGCAGGAACTACACAACAGGTAATACTAACTGTGCTTGTCAATCCGAATGGTAAACCAGGAAGCTTTACTAACGCGGCACTAGTAACCGTAAAATCCAATGACAACACAGTGACCTATACGGATCATTCAGACGAGGGAACAAATCCGGATAGCAATGGAAATGGAAACCCTGGTGATCCCGGAGAAGATGACACAACCGTTATCCTTCTGCCTTCCAACCCTTCCGTAGTGGTATCCAAAGAACTGGCTATGGAACCGGTGAAGAAAAACGATTGTACCTATGATGTTACACTCAAAGTGATTATCAAAAACACGGGAAATGTAGATTTCACAAGTATCAGTCTGACCGACAACCTGGATATGGGAATTATTGCACCTGCAGACTTCTCTATTATCAATGTCATTTCTTCCGATGTGCAGGTCAACATCGGGTTTGACGGAAGGCAAGATAAAAATCTGCTTGCATCCGGCAATCCACTTCACCGTGGTGATTCCATCGAAGTGATTTACACAGTCAACATCACTCCGAATGATTTCTTCGGACCTTATTTCAACATCATTACTGCAAAAACAACGGATGCAAATGGCACAGTATCCGAATACCAAAGCAAGTCTGTTGAATTCCACATTGTACCACAGGAAGTATGGATACCTGAAGGATTCTCTCCTAATGGAGACGGCGTTCATGACTTATTCGAAATCACGCTGTCATGCGGTCTTAAAGCAAAGCTCACTGTATTCAACCGTTGGGGAGAACGTGTATATCAAAGCAATGATTACCAGAACGACTGGGGTGGACAATCCAACCACGGAGACTTCATGGATAAGCTATTGCCTGAAGGAACTTACTTCTTCACCTGCGAGCTAAGCAGCGGAACCAAAACGACAAGCTTCATCACTATTAAAAATTGATCATTATGACAAAGAAAATAATCGTCCTACTACTCTTCAGCCTCGGATTATTACGTGCTACTCATGCCCAGCAAGATCCTATCTATTCACAATACATGTTCAACATGGTAGGAATAAATCCTGCCTATGCGGGAAGCAGGGAAATACTCAGTGTGACGGCTATGACCAGAGCACAATGGGTAGGAGTAAAAGGAGCCCCGGTTTCGGCCGTGCTGGTGGGTGATTTTGCAACACGAAGTAAGAAAGTAGGAATTGGTGTTCAGATCTTCAACGATAAAATCGGGATTACTACTACCAATGGGTTCATAGGCACATACGCTTACCGTCTTCGGTTCAGGAAAGGAGTATTTGCCATGGGGATCCAGGGTGGGGTCAGTCAGTTCAGAGGAAATTATACAGCAGTACAACTTTCGGATGGCTCTTATGATGCGGCATTTGCCAACAACGTGAGTATGCTGAGGCCAACATTTGGTGCCGGTATCTATTACAACAACGATAAATTCTATGCAGGTTTTTCATCACCACACCTGTTACACTATTCAGGGCTGGATGGCAAAGCCAAAGATGGAGCTACTTCCATGTATCAGAACAATCATTGGTTTCTCACCACCGGATATGTGTTTGACCTGACGCACGACATCACACTCAAGCCCTCCTTGTTATTACGCGTAGTAAGCGGAGCACCTGTTACTGTTGACTTCAATGCCAACATCTGGTTCTACAATACCATCGGCCTGGGCTTATCCGGCCGCACCAGCAACATGTATGTGGGTATGGTGGAAATTCAGGCTACGAAACAGTTTCGGTTTGGTTATGCATTCGATTATACCGCCTCCGCGCTGAAAAGAAGCAGCCACGAAGTAATGCTTCGTTATGAGTTTGGTTACGAGAAAAGGGGAATCATATCACCACGCCATTTTTAAATGTCAATAAAAAGACAACACGCCATGAAACGATTAATTATAAGTGCCTTCACTATTCTAGCTTTATCGACAACTGCTGTTAACGGCCAGGCCATAAAAATAAAAATAGCGAACAGCGAATTCAGGAACATGCGTTATGCCGATGCGATTGTGCATTATGAACAAATTCTTGAAAAAGATAAGGACAACATGGAAGTGCAAACCAAACTGGCCGAATGCTACCGCAAGATAAACGATCACAAAAACGAAATGCGCATCTATTCACTGCTGGCTCATGTGCCCAATGCATCACCAAAAAACTATTGGCATTATGCACAGGCTTTGGCTGCTAACGGCTATTATGAAGATGCAGTCATCTGGTATAAAACGTATGACCAGGCAATGCCCAACGATGTATTTGCTGCACCCTTCATCAAAGCCTACAGCAACATGAATACTTTCTATAAAGACTCTTCGGGTTATCATGCACAGTACATTCCCTCTATCAATTCATGGCAATCTGATTTCAGCCCTACTTATTATAAAAACGGATTGATATTTCTTTCCAACCGTCACCAGGAAACGGCCGTGCGAAGAGTGTATGAGCTGGACCAATCTGCGTTTCTTGATTTCTACTTTGCCTCCGATACGGCATTAATTGCGGAAGAACTACAACGACCGGCCGCCAGGTATACAACAAACAAAAACCACCATCATCATGCCGATTATACAATCAGTACGAGCAATGATACGCACACTCCTGCATCGTATGGAAAGACTTACCTGTTTGACAGTGTGCAATACCATACCGAAAACACAGCTATTGTAACACGAATGGATAACGTATCCAATCATAAGTTTCACGAAGGCCCGGCTACTTTCACCAAAGGGCAAGACTCCATTTTTTTTACCCGGAACATTGAACGCGAAAAAAGCAAAGGACAGATCGCTACAAGGCAATTCTCACTCTTCTATGCCTACATCGACAAAGGAGAATGGAGCAGTCCTAAAGAAGTTCCATTCAATGGAAAGACATTTTCTACGGGGCATCCTGCTTTCACTCCGGATAATAAAAAATTATACTTTGCCTCTGACCGGCCAGGTGGCAAAGGCGGATCGGATATTTATGTAGTTGAATACGATCACGGTTTTTTTTCTGAACCCGTGAACGTAGAAGAAATCAACACCCCGGATAATGAAGTATTTCCCTATGTGAGTGCGAGCGGAGAACTCTTCTTCTCATCGGACGGACTGCCCGGACTGGGTGGGCTGGATATATTCCGTGCTCAGATCAAAGACAAAAAAATCGTCTCTGTAGCAAATGCCGGTTATCCTATCAATTCTGAAACAGACGACTTCGGAATCATCTGGGATAAAAATATGAACAAAGGTTTTTTCAGCTCTAATCGCAAAAGAGGATTTACGGACGATGACATCTACAGCATTGAAAAACTATGTAAATCAACTGTAGCGTATGTGTATGACTCGCTGACCGATCTTCCTTTAGATTCTGTTTTTGTTGAGTCCGGTTCTTTCAGCGGATATACAGACAGTTCAGGTCGCATTGAATTCTGTATGAAACAAGGCGAGCATTCCTTCAGTGCAGGTAAAGTGGATTATGAAAACAACACCAAAACTTCAGACAAGTTCCGCATCGAAATTCCAATGAACCCGCTCCGCTTTGATCTGGCAGGTAAAATTTACAGCAGGGAAGACAATTCACCAATTGAAGGCGCGCAGGTGATACTGACCAATCAGGATAACAAAACCACCAGCGAGCTGATGACGGATGCCAATGGTCAATATCACTTTAAGCTGGACGCTCATGCCAACTACAAAGTGACGGTATCGAAAAAATTATGTGGCACCAATGTCATCATGCGCTCTACCAATGGCTTGCAGAAATCGCAAACACTAAAAGGTGACATGGACGTGCTGTGCCAGGGCGACATCATTATTATTGAAAACATTTATTACGATCTGAACAAATACGTTATCCGGCAGGATGCCGCGCTTGAGTTGGATAAAACAGTTGCACTGATGAATCAATATCCTGACATGCGCATCGAACTTCGCTCACACACCGATAGCCGTGCCTCCGATACGTTTAATATGAAACTATCTACCAGGCGTGCCCAGGCTGTTCTGGATTATATGGCAACAAAAGGTGTTGTACCATCCAGGATGAGAGCAGCTGGCTACGGAGAGTCACTGCCGATTAACAAATGCACCAACGGGGTAAAATGTTCCGAAGCGGAGTTCCAGCAAAACCGCAGAACAGAATTCAAAGTTCTTTCAATTAAATAAACAAAATCGCATCTGAATTTCTTGATTGATAAGAAAGATTCATTAAATTGAATTAGTAAAAAACAAGTACCTCACCGCTAAGTGGGGTACTTTGTTTTGCATAATTCTGTATGTCTGGTACCAAGATAAGTTGTGTTATTGTAGAAGATGATTTAGTAGCCCAAAAGGTATTGGAGGTACTCATACAGAAGACGGCTATACTTGACCTGAAAAAAACGTTTGACAATCCGATTGAGGCATCGGCTTATATGCAGGAAGAAAAGATTGACCTTGCCTTCCTGGACATAGAGATGCCGGAGTTAAATGGTCTTCAGCTCATGAGCCTTTTGGATCCTAAAACTTCAGTCATTGTTATTAGCGGAAAAGATAAATATGCACTCCCTGCATTTGAGCACAACGTATGCGACTATCTTTTAAAACCGCTTAATGATTACTCCCGCTTTCTGAAAGCCGTATTGAAAGTAAAAGACATTAAAGATGCACGCAAAGAAACGGGTGCGCCTAAACCAACAGAAGAAACACCTGCTGATTCTCCCCTGTTTGTGAAAGTAGATTCCCTGCTTCACAACATCAATCTCAATCACATACTCTGGATTGAAGCGTATGGTGACTATGTTAAAATCAATACGGATCAGAAAATGCTGATGGTGCTTTCCACACTGAAATCCATTGAAAGTAAGCTTCCTGAAAATCAATTTGTACGCGTACACCGATCTTTTATTGTCAACATCAATCGCATTGATAATATTGATCCGAATAACCTTCAGATCGGAACGAAAATCATACCTGTAAGTGCCAATCACCGTGATGGCCTGATCAAAAAAATCAGCTTGCTTTAAACACTTTTATCCCATCGGTTTTCCTACATCTTCAGTCGGATATTATTACCTCCCCATCGATAAATTCCATTTTCGGGTAACTCCGGGCCTATCTTCATAAAAGCAAACGGGAATAAAAAACAATGTGAACAGGCACAACCTGCACACATACTTTAAAAATAATTAGCTGAATATGAGAACTGTTAGTCTCTCGAATTTAGTCGAAGAAGTGGTGTCACAGTTTATAAAAAACAACACAGGGTTAAAGGCCACCTTCGAAATAGAAAACAACATCCTGGTGAATGGTGATTATGAACTATTAAAAGTTGCCGTTGAAAACCTGATCGCTAATGCGATACGATGCACTCTGATGAGTGAAGAACCTACCATTGTATTCGGGCAGATTGAAGATGAGCAGGTTTACTTCATTATGGATAACGGAAAGGGATTCAGTCTCCAGAAAAAGTCACCATCATCCAAAGGATACCGCCACATCAGCAAAGGTCAGTTTAACGAAGAACTGACCACGGTAAGAAGAATCATTGTGAAGCACGGTGGGCGGATATGGGGTGCGGAAAGAGAAGATATAGGAGCCGTTTTTTATTTTTCGTTGAACTGAATTTATGCACACTATTCATACCCATACACGTAATACCGGAGGAGCAAAGGTTCCTGTCATTCTTCCCTCCAGGGTAAACAAAATGCTGGAGATACTGGTGATTGAAGACAACGAAGATGATTATATCTTACTGATACGCGAATTAACCAAAGCCGGTTTTTTAGTGAAAGCCACGCGGGTAGACAAGCAGGAAACACTGCGTGATGCGTTGGTGCAACATCCCTGGGATCTGGTGATCTCCGATAACATGATTCCAGGTGAGCGAATTGATATCCAATCGTCTTTTCACCTTCTCCACAAAGCGCACCCGGAAACACCTTTCATTATTCTTTCCGGAACCATTCATGATAATAAGGCCGTAGAGTATATGAATTTAGGTGTAAGTGATTACATCCTGAAAAGTAATCTCATCAAGCTTATTCCTGTGGTGAGGCGGATACTCAATGAACGGGAATTGAAATCGCGGAAAGCAGAAATGGAAACACGGCTCATTGAAAGTGATGAACGTTTCCGGTTACTGGCAGAGAGTATTCTCGATATGTTTCTTGGTCTGGATCAGAATTTTCGTTGCACATTCTGGAATACAACCGCAGAAAAATGGACGGGCATATCTGCGATCGAAGCAATTGGAAAAAATATCTATGAATTATTTCCGCACATCAGGGGCAGCGCACTGGAAGAAAAATTAATCGAATGCGTAACGTTATCTCAGCCACAAACTACCGAGATTGACTATCAGCACAATCATCGCAAACATTATTACCAGGTCAGCATTTATCCTTCTCCGGAAATTTATTCTGTCATCGTAAAAGACATTACGAAAAATAAAAACACAGAAGCCAAGCTCATGGCAACCAATGAAGAGCTGGAGACATTCATGTACCGCGTGTCGCATGACATACGCGGGCCGGTAGCTTCTTTGCTGGGGCTTCTGCATCTCGTTCAGTCTGAGAATATAGAAAATGACGTGAGAGAATACGTGATACGGGCAGGCAAGATGACCAACCGCCTGGATGAAATCGTACGTTCGCTGACGGATGTCATTGGTATCCGGCAGGAAGATTTGCGTTTTCAAAAAATCGGCATGAAGGATTTATTCAGAAGTATGGAGGAGAAAATAAGCTCAATGAACCCATCTTCACCTCTGAAAATTAATTTTGAAGCCGACCACACATTATCCATTATAAGTGATCTTAATCTATTGAAACTTATTTTTGATAAGCTCATTCAAAATGCATTCGACTATAGAAGAACCAATGTAGAAAGTGTATTAAACATCAAAGTCAAGTTTACCTTGCAGAGTGTACGTTTCATATTTCAGGATAACGGAATGGGTATACCGGATGAGCTGCAAGGAAAAGTGTACACGATGTTTTACAGGGGAAATGTCAACTCAAARGGTTCGGGGCTGGGGCTTTACCTGGTAAAAATCGCAGTGGATAAACTGGGTGGTTCTATTGAACTTAAGAGTAAACCATCTGAAGGCACCACCTTTACACTGCGCTTGCCCAACCAGCTCTTACCTTAAAACTATGAAAGGGCACTCACATAAAAATCGGTGAGTTCTTCTATCTTTTTTTTGCAGATAAAATTAAATGACTCCACTCTTGTGGCTCATTGCTCTGCCGTCTCCTTTC
>NNBV01001400.1_pt1 | contig 15945 bp, 12 predicted proteins | sample 1173771 | NCBI WGS metagenome assembly NNBV01 (sample SAMN07173938, study PRJNA388173) | plant metagenome | isolation source: symbiotic tissue sample KVS11 | place: Norway: Troms, Kvaloya island | reverse complement strand
GCGGCACGTTCGGGGCCCGCGTCGGGCGCTGGATCGACAGGCTGCCCGGCGGGCGGCCCCGGCCGGAGCAGGAAGCTCCGGCGCTCCGCCAGATCACGGGTGCGCCGGGCGAGACGATGCTGGAGACGAAGAACCTGGTCATGCGCTTCGGCGGGCTGGTCGCGACCGACGATGTTTCGATGGTGCTCAAGCGCGGCGAGATCCTTGGTATCATCGGCCCAAACGGCGCCGGCAAGACGACGCTGTTCAACCAGATTTCCGGTTTCCTCCAGCCGTCCTCGGGCAGCATCGCCATCGTCTCGGGCGGCAAGGCGATGACGCCCGCCTCGCCGGACGCCTTCGCCCGGGCCGGTATCGGCCGCACCTTCCAGATCGTGCAACCCTTCGGCAAGCTGACCGTGATCGAGAACATCATGATCGGCGCCTTCATGCGCCATCCAGATGTCGCCTCGGCGCGGGCGGTGGCGCTGCGGGTCTCGTCGCTGGTCGGCTTGCAGCATGTCCGCGAGGTCGAGGCGCGCAACCTGCCGATTGGTGATCTCAAGCGTCTCGAGGTCGCCCGCACGCTCGCGACCGAACCCGACATCCTGCTGCTCGACGAGGTGATGGCCGGCCAGAGCCAGACCGATACGCAGACGATGGTCGCGCTGATCCGCGCCATCCGCGACGCCGGCGTCACGGTGATCGCGATCGAGCACAACATGCAGGCGATCATGAGCCTGTCCGACCGCATCATCGTGATCGATTCCGGCAAGGTGATCGCGCAGGGCGATCCACAGGCGGTGGTCAGGGATCGCCGGGTCATCGAGGCCTATCTCGGAGAGGATTTCGCCAATGCTCAAGGTCTCTGAGCTGACGGCCGGCTACGGCCGCACCACGATCCTCCAGGACGTCTCGATCCGGATCGGCAAGGGCGAGGTCGTCACCATCATCGGCGCCAATGGCGCCGGCAAGACGACGCTGCTGCGCGCGATCTCCGGCCTGGTGAAGCCCGGTTCCGGCAGGATCGAGTTCGACGGACAGGACATCGCGGGCGCCGCGCCCGCCGACATCGTCGGGCGCGGCCTGATCATGGTGCCCGAAGCCCGCCAGCTCTTCCCGGTCATGACGGTCCGGGACAATGTGATGATGGGCTGCTACCACGCCAATGCCCGTGAGGGCTCGGCCGCGCGCTTCGACGAGGTGCTGGAGATCTTCCCGCGCGTCCGCGAACGGCTCGACCAGCTTGCCGGCTCGCTCTCGGGTGGCGAGCAGCAGATGGTCGCGATCGCGCGCGGCCTGATGGCCAAGCCCCGTCTCCTGATGCTGGACGAGCCCTCACTTGGCCTCGCGCCGATCATCGTCCAGCAGATGTTCGGCATCGTCGAGCGCATCTGCGCGATGGGCACGACGGTCCTGCTGGTCGAGCAGAAGGCCTTCCACGCGCTCAAGATCGCGCAGCGCGCCTATGTCATCGAGAACGGCCGCATCGCCATGGAGAACACCGGCGCCGGTCTTCTCGCCGACCCGCATATCAAGACCGCCTATCTCGGGATTTAAGCAGCAGATGACGGAAATCTCCGGCCATACCCGCGTCTATGCGATCCTCGCCGACCCGGTCCATCATGTGCAGACGCCGCAGAAGCTGAACGCGCTGATGCGCGCGCGCGGCCATGACGGCGTGATGGTGCCGGTCCATGTTGGGGCCGACGACCTCGCGACAGTGGTGGCGGGCCTGAAGGGCATGAAGTCGCTGGGCGGCTTCGTCGTCACCGTCCCGCACAAGACGGCGATCGTTTCGCTGTGCGACGAGGTCTCGCGGCAGGCGCATCTGGTCGGCGCGGTCAACTGCGTCCGCCGCGAGGCCGATGGCCGGCTGGTCGGCGACATTCTCGACGGGCTCGGTTTCGTCGCGGGGATGCGCCGCGAGGGCTTCGAGCCCAGGGGCCGGCGCGTCCTGCTGCTGGGCGCGGGCGGCGCCGCCAATGCGGTTGCCTTCGCGCTGGCGGAGGCCGGTATCGCAGGCCTGTCCATTGCCAACCGCACGCGGGCGAAGTCGGAGGATCTGGCGCGGCGGCTGGCATCGGCCTTTCCGGCGCTGCCCATCGATCTCGACGAACCCGGTGCGGCCGCCCCCGACATCGTCGTCAACGGCACCTCGCTTGGCCTCGCCGGGGGGGATCCTCTGCCGCTCGACGCTTCGCGGCTCGTGCCCGGCCAGATCGTCGCCGAGGTCATCATGCAGCCCCGCGTCACCGCATTGCTCGCAGCCGCCCAGGCCAGGGGCTGCCGCATCCATTACGGCCTGCCGATGCTCGAATGCCAGCTCGAGATGATGGGCGACTTCATGGGCATGACACCATCGGGCATGACGCCATGAGCGCCGCCCCGGTCCCCGATCGCAACCGCGATCTCGCCGGCAAGGTTGCGCTGATCACGGGGGGCGCCTCCGGTCTTGGGCTCGCGATGACCCGGCGTTTCGCCGGACGCGGCGCCCGTGTCGTCGTGCTCGACCGGGACGCGGCAGCCACGGAGGCGCTGGCCGGTATCGAGGGCGCGGCCTTCATCGCCTGCGATGTCTGCGAGCCGGAGGCGGTGGATGCGGCCTTCGAGCGGGCCGAGGCCGAGATCGGCCCGCTCGACATCGTCGTCGCCAATGCCGGCATCTCGCAGAACTCGCCAACCCTGGAGCTGAGCTTCGCCGATTGGCGCAAGGTGATGGGCGTCAATCTCGACGGTGTCTTCCTGACAGCGCAAGCGGCCGGCCGCCGCATGGTCCCGCGCAAGCGCGGCGTCATCCTGCTGATGGCCTCGATGTATGGCGTCGTCGCCGCGCCCGAGCGGATAGGCTACTGCGTCTCCAAGAGCGGCGTCGCGATGATGGCCAAGGCGCTGGCGCTCGAATGGGCGCGCCATGGCCTGCGGGTCAACGCCCTGGCGCCGGGCTATGTCCGCACGCCCTTCCTCGATGATCTGATCGCGCGCGGCAGGCTCGATGCCGACGCGCTGACGAGGCGCATGCCGATCGGCCGTTTCATCGAAACCGGTGAGCTGGCCGATCTTGCCGCCTTCATGGCGAGCGACGAGGCGAGCGCGATCACCGGGCAGGTCGCCGGCGTCGACGGAGGCTGGAGCGCCAATGGCTATCTCTGAGACTGCATCCGGAGGAGGGCGCTGATGCCCAGGCGCGAAAAGCTCGAAGCCAAGGCGCCTTGGACGGCGCTGCGCTCCACCCCGGCCGACTGGAAAGCCGCCGATCCCGCCTTGCTCGGCAGCATGCTGACGCAGCTTCATCTGATCCGCGCCTTCGAGGAAAGTGTGCTCGAACTCGCCGGCGAGGGTCTTGTCCATGGTCCGGCCCATTCCTCGATCGGGCAGGAGGGCGGCGCCGTCGGCTCCGTCATTGGTCTGCGCGCGTCCGATCAGGTCAACGGCTCGCATCGCGGCCACCACCAGTTCCTCGCCAAAACCCTGTCATACCTTGCGCCGACGCTCGATCCCGTCGCCGATTTTGCCGCGCCCGTCGAAGGCATGCTGCACCGGAGCCTTGCCGAAATCCTCGGGCTCGAGCCCGGCTTCGGCCATGGCCGCGGCGGCTCGATGCATCTGCGCTGGATCGAAGCCGGTGCGCTAGGCACCAACGCCATCGTCGGTGGCGGCGTGCCGCTCGCGGCCGGCGCGGCCATGGCCCACAAGCTCGCCGGCACCGGCGACATCGCCGTGACCTATTTCGGCGATGGCGCGATCAATATCGGCTCGACGCTGGAGACGATGAACCTCGCCGCCGCCTGGGCGCTGCCGCTGCTCTTCGTCGTGGAGAACAATCTCTATGCGGTCGCGACCCATGTCGATGAGGCGACCTGCGAGACGCGCCTGTCCGGGCGCGGGCCGGGCTTCGGCATTCCCGCCTGGCGCGTCGACGGCATGGACCCGCTCGCGGTGCATATGGCGACGCAGGAAGCGGTGGCGCTGCTGCGCGCCGGAAAGGGCCCCGCGCTGATCGAGCTTGAGGTCTACCGCTACTTCCACCAGAACGGCCCGCTGCCCGGCTCCGCCTTCGGCTATCGCTCCAAGGAGGAGGAATCGTCCTGGCGCACCCGCGACCCGCTCGCCCGCGTCGCGACCGAAATGACGGCACTGGGGCTGATCGACGACGCCGCCGTCGCCGATCTGCGCGAGCGCAGCGTCGCCCTGATGAAGGACATCACGGGGCGCCTGCTGGAGCCCGACGGCAACCGCCGCCGCATCCGCCCCGATCTCTGGCCCGACACCGCCTTCGTCGATGTCGGCCTGCGCGGCGATCTGCCGGTCCTGTCAGCGAAAGGCCCGCCGAACGGCCCGACGATCGAGCGCAAATTCGTCGATGCCATCGCCGACGTACTGCATCGCCGGATGGAAACCGACCCGTCCATCGTCATCATGGGCGAGGACATCCACCGCCTGAAGGGCGGCACCAATGGCGCGACGCGCGGACTGGCCGCCGCCTTTCCTGATCGCGTGCTCGGCACGCCGATCAGCGAGAACGCCTTCACCGGCCTGGCCGGCGGGCTTGCCATGGATGGCCGCTACCGTCCGATCGTCGAGTTCATGTATCCCGACTTCATGTGGGTCGCGGCCGATCAGGTCTTCAACCAGATCGGCAAGGCGCGCCACATGTTCGGCGGCACGACGAATGTCCCGCTCGTGCTGCGCAGCAAGATCGCGATGGGCACCGGCTACGGCTCGCAGCATTCGCTCGACCCTGCCGGTGTCTTCGCGACCGCGCCAGGCTGGCGCATCGTCGCGCCCTCGACGCCTCAGGACTATATCGGGCTGATGAACGCCGCGCTGAAGGGCAGCGATCCCGTGCTGGTGATCGAGCATGTCGATCTCTACCAGATAAACGGCATGATCCCGGCCGACGACCTCGACTACACCATCCCGCTCGGCAAGGCGCGCATCGTGCGCGCTGGCCGCGACCTCACTATCCTGACCTATTCGGCCATGGTCCATCGCAGCCTGGAGGCGGTCGAGGCGCTTGGCGTCGATGCCGAGATCGTCGATCTGCGCACGCTCGACCGCGCCTCGCTCGACTGGGAGACGATCGGCGAAAGCGTGCGCAGGACCCACAACGTCCTGATCGTCGAGCAGGGCGCGCGCGGCACCTCCTATGGCGCGATGCTGGCCGATGAGCTCCACCGCCGTCTGTTCGACTGGCTCGACCAGCCGGTGCAGCGCGTCCACGGCCGCGAGGCTTCTCCGACGATTTCGAAAGTGCTCGAACGGGCCGCCTTCGCCGGGCGCGAGGAGGTCATGGCCGGCATCGCCAGGGTGATGGCGGAGCGCGGCACGCCGCTTGCCGGGGCAGCCGCATGACCAGCCCTGAAGCCGAAACGTACGACTTCATCATCGTCGGCGGCGGTACGGCCGGCTGCGTGCTGGCCAATCGCCTGAGCGAGGATGGCCGCCGCAGCGTGCTGATGCTGGAGGCGGGCGGCGAGGGCAAGGGCTTTTGGATTCCGATCCCCGCCGGTTTCAGCAAGCTGCTGGTCAATCCCGCCTTCAACTGGCGCTTCCAGACCGAGCCGGAGGAGAACACCCGCAACCGCGAGATCGCGATCCCGCGCGGCAAGGGCCTGGGCGGCTCGACGCTGATCAACGGCATGATCTATGTGCGCGGCCAGGCTCAGGATTTCGACGGCTGGGCTCAGGCTGGCTGCACCGGCTGGAGTTTCGCCGATGTGCTGCCCTATTTTCGCAAGCTTGAAGCCTATGACGGGCAGGGCGACGCGACGCGCGGCCGCGACGGCCCCTTCCCGGTGACGGACGTCAAGGAGCGCCCGGAGATCGCCGAGGCCTTCATCGCGGCCGCTGGTCAGGCCGGCTACCCGCGCAACCGCGATTACAATGGCGAGATGCAGGACGGTTTCGGCTATTATCAGGTCAATCAGCGCCATGGCCGCCGGGTCAGCGCGGCGGACGCCTATCTGACGCCGGTCCGCAGCCGTCCCAACCTGCGCGTCCTGACCGGTGCGCATGTGCTGCGTGTCGATCTCGACGGCGCGCGCGCGACCGGCGTGACCTATCGCTTGGACGGCGTCGAACGACGGGCCTTGGCCCGGCACAGCGTCGTCCTGACGGCTGGCGCGATCCAGACGCCGCATCTGCTGGAACTGTCGGGCATCGGCGATCCTGCCGTGCTGGCGGCGGCCGGCCTGTCGCTGCGCCACGAACTGCCGGGCGTCGGCGCCAATTACAGCGACCATTTCTGCACCCGCATGAACTGGCGCGTGAAGCTGCCCGTGACGCTGAACGAGACGACGCGCGGCTGGCGGCTGGCGGCTGCTGTGGCGCAGTATTTCCTGACGCGGAAGGGCATCCTGACGCTCGGCACCGGGCTCGCGCATGGTTTCGTGCGGACTCGGCCCGAGATCGAGGGGCCCGACGTCCAGTACTTCTTCATGCATGCGAGCTACGCCAACGCCGCCGAGCGCAGGCTCGATCGCGAGCCCGGCATGACCATCGGCGTGACGCAGCTGCGCCCGGAATCGCGCGGCACCATCCATGCCCGCGCGCCCGATGCCGACACCGCACCCGCGATCCGGCCGAATTTTCTCGCCACCGTCACCGACCAGCACTGCATGGTCGACGGCATGAAGCTCGCGCGCGCCATCGTCGGGGAGCCCGCGATGGATTCCTATCGCGGTGCCGAAATGGCGCCAGGGGCCGGCGTCGACAGCGATGCCGACTGGCTCGCCTTCGCGCGCGACAACGGCCAGACGATCTATCACGCCTGTGGAACCTGTCGCATGGGGCAGGGGCCCGGCGCCGTGGTCGATCCGGACTTGCGCGTTCGTGGCATCGAGGGCCTGCGCATCGCTGACGCCTCCGTGATGCCGGCGGTGGTCTCCGGCAACACGCAGGCGGCGGTGCTGATGATCGCCGAAAAGGCCGCCGACCTGATCCGCCGCGACAGCCTTTAGGTCGCTTGTCTATGCTCGGAACCCCTCCGTCATCCCGGGCTTGTCCCGGGATCCATCGGAGGGCTCCGGCGCTTTACGACGGATCTCGGAGCGGCGCCGCTTCGCGGCTTTTCCGGGATGACGCGGCGTTTCCGAGGGAAAACGCCGCAGTCTAGAAATTCACCTTGTCGGCGCCCTTGAGCTCCAGCACCTCGCGGGCCTCGTCGGGCGTCGCGACCTCCAGCCCCAGCCCTTCGATGATCATCCGCGCGGCCCGGACCTGATCGGCGTTCGACTTGGCGAACTGGCCCGGCCCGAGCCAGAGCGAATCCTCGAGGCCGACCCGCAGGTTTCCCCCCATCGACACCGCCATGGCGGCGATCGGGAGCTGGTGCCGGCCGGCGCCCAGCACCGACCACTGGTACTGGTCGCCGAACAGCCGGTCGGCCGTGCGCTTCATGTGGATGACATCTTCCGGGTGGGGACCGATGCCGCCGAGGATGCCGAAGACCGACTGCACGAAGAAGGGCGGCTTCACCAGCCCGCGATCAACGAAATGGGCCAGCGTGTAGAGATGGCCGATGTCGTAGCACTCGATCTCGAAGCGCGTGCCGTTCTCGGCGCAGGTGGTCAGGATGTTCTCGATGTCCTGAAAGGTGTTCTTGAAGATCCGGTCCTTCGAGCCTTCGAGATAGGGCTTTTCCCAGTCATGCTTGAATTCCTTGAACCGGGCCAGCATCGGGTAGAGCCCGAAATTCATCGAGCCCATGTTGAGCGAGGCGACCTCGGGCTTGAAATGCGCGCAGGGGCCGAGCCGCTCCGCGACGCCCATGGTGGGTGCGCCGCCGGTGGTGATGTTGATGACGCAGTTGGAGCGCTGCTTGATCACCTTCAGGAAGGGCTCGAAGGCCTCAGGCGACTGGTCGGGCTGTCCGGTGACCGGGTTGCGGGCATGGACATGGACGAGTGCGGCACCGGCCTCGGCCGCGCCGACGGCCGCCTCGATGATCTCGTCGGAGGTCACCGGCAGATAGGGCGACATGGACGGCGTATGGATCGCGCCCGTCACCGCGCAGGTGATGATGACTTTGCGGTTTTTCGCCATTGTCTGGGTCCTTTCAACGGGTCGTGTTGGGTCTTGCATGGGCCGTCATTGCAAGCGCAGCGAAGCAATCCAGGGGGCATTGAGCGCGACGCTCTGGATTGCTTCGTCGGTTGCGTCTCCACGCAATGACGGCAGCGGTTGTCTCATTCCGGCTTTCGGGCTGAAGCGCGCTTGTGGGCTTGCAGCGCCGCCAGCCGGGTATCGCGCCAGTCGCTCAGCCGCTTGACGCGATCGGCCGACTGCGTGCCCGGCCATTCGCTCATCACCGTGGCGACGGTCTCGGCGCCGAAGGGGTCGCCGCCGGCACTGTCGGCGACCATGCGAGTCAGCGAGGCGCCGTAGCGGGCGCAGTAGTCGGGAATGCCGCCGGGCGCGTTGAGCTCGATCGTCTCGAACGGCCCCATGAAGGACCAGCGCAGTCCGAGCCCGTCGCGGATCGTCTTGTCGACATCCTCGGCACTGGCGACGCCCTCGCCGACGAGCCGGAAAGCCTCGGCCAGCAGCACGGCCTGCAGCCGGTTCAGCACGAAGCCGGGCTTCTCCTTGCGCAGCACGATCGGCACCTGTCCGGCCTCCTCGTAGATCGCCCGCGCCCGCTCGACCACCGCCGGATCGGTCCAGGGCGCCGGCGCCAGCTCGACGATCGGCACGAGATGGGGCGGGTTGACCGGGTGCGCGACGAGGCAGCGCGCGCGGCCCGCTAGGGTCTCGCTGAACACCGAGGCCATGATGAAGGAGGTCGAGGACGCCAGGATGGTCGAGGGCGGACACAGTGCATCCATCTCGGCGAAGAGCTGCTGCTTGGCCGCAACGGTTTCCGGCCCGTTCTCCTGTACGAGGTCGGCGCCGGTCAGAACATCGGCGAGGTCGCGGGCGACGCGGATGCGCGACAGCGAGCCCGTCGGGTCCTCGACCAGCCCATGACCGGCCAGCTCGTCGAGATTGCTGCCGATATGGGCTCGCGCAGCCTCCGCGGCACCGGGCGCGACGTCATGCAGTGCGACCGCGAAGCCATGGCTGGCGAAGACGGTGGCCCACGCGCGGCCGATCAGGCCCGAACCGACGATGGCGATGCTGGTCATGGGAGGTGATTCCGAAGGAGGGCGTCGCGAAACGAAGAAGGGTCGTCATTCTCGGGCGGAGCGAAGCGCAGACCCGAGAATCTCGTGCAGGACGAGACTCTTCTGGAAGAGATGCTCGGGTCGAGCCCGAGCATGACGGCAGGGTTCGGCAGGCGGACAATCATCACAGCCACAACACTTGACGCCGGAGCGCGAGATCCTGGCTCAGCGCCCGCGACGGGCCGGTATGGACCACGCTGCCGCGCTCCAGCACGACGGTGCGGTCCGACAGCGCCAGAGCCAGGTCGAGATGGTGGTCGACGATCACGATCGCGATCTCCTGCCTGAGCTTGTCGAAGGCCTCGAACAGCTCCTCGACGACGGCCGGCGCCAGCCCCTCGAAGGGTTCGTCGAGCAGCAGCACGCGGGTGTCGCCCGAAAGCGCCCGCGCCACTGCCACCATCTGCTGCTCGCCGCCGGAGAGATAGTCGGCCGGCGAATGCCAGCGCTGCTTGATGCGCGGGAAGAAGGCGAAGATCTTGTCGTCGTCCCAATGTGTGCCGTTGCCGGTGACGCGCTTGAGCCGGCCGAGCTCCATGTTGTCCTTGACGCTCATGCCGGCGAAGAGCCCGCGGCCCTGCGGCACATAGGCGATGCCGGCGCGGGCGATCGCGGCGGGCGGCTGGCCCGCGATGTCGCTGCCCGCGAGCGTGACGCTGCCGCTCGCCGGCGGGGCAATGCCGGTGATGGTCTTGAGCAGGGTCGACTTGCCGGCGCCGTTGCGGCCGAGCAGGGCGACGATCTCGTTCTCGTGCACGTCGAGCGAGACCTGCCGCAGGATGTGGCTCTTGCCATAGAAGGTGTCGACCTTGTCGAGCCCGAGCAGAACGCCCGACCGGGCTGCGCTCTGGCGCGGTTTCTCGGCCAGCGCATGCGCGCCCGAGCCGATATAGATCTCCTGCACGCGGGGCGAGGAGCGCGCATCCTCTACCGTGCCGTCGACCAGCACCGAGCCCTCGTTCATCACGGTGACATGGTCGGCGATGGCGAAGACGCGGTCGATGTCGTGCTCGACCAGCAGCACCGGAAGGTCGGTCGAGATCGACTTGATCAAATTGCCGACGCGCTCGCGCTCGGCAGCCGCCAGACCCGCCAGCGGCTCGTCGAGCAGCAGCACGCGCGGCTTGGTGGCGAGCGCCAGGCTCATGTCGAGCAGGCGCTGACCGCCATAGCTCAGCGATCCGGCCTCCGCCGTCTCGATGCCGCGCAGGCCCATCGTGTCGATCACGGTCGTGGTCTGGGCTGTGACCTCGGTCAGCGCCCCGGCCGGCCGCCAGAAGCCGAAGCGCTCGCTGGCTCGCGCCTGGACGGCGAGGCGCACATTCTCCTCGACGGTGAGCGTCGGGAACAGGTTGGTGATCTGGAAGGCGCGCCCGATGCCGGCCTGGGTGATCGCCTCCGGCGACATTCCGCCGATCTGCCGGTCGCGCAGGCGCACCGTCCCCCTGTCGGGTGGAAACAGCCCCGAGATCAGGTTGAACGCCGTGGTTTTGCCGGCGCCGTTAGGCCCGATCAACGCATGCAGTTTTCGGTCGGCGATCGTGATGTCGACGCCCTCGACCGCCTTGATGCCGCCGAAGCTCTTGGCAAGACCGATCGCGGTCAGGATCGGGCCGTCGGTCGGATCGCTGGGCTTCATGAAGGCCGGCAGCGTCACGCTGCCGGCCTTGCGCTCCGACATCGCCGCATCGCCCGCGACCGACTTGCGGAAGGGCCGCAGCAGGCGCTCGCCGAAGCCGACGATGCCGGTCGGCGAGAACACGATGAAGCCGACGAACAAAAGCCCGAACCAGAACAGCCAGTTCGGCGTGATGCTGGAGAGGTAGTCGCGGAAGATCACGAAGAAGAGCGCGCCCAGCGCCGGCCCCAGGAAGGAGCGCATGCCGCCGATGACGACCATCGCCAGCAACTCGCCGGAGAACGCGACCGAGATCGGCTCGGCCGAGGTCATGCGGTTGTTGAACAGCAGGAGCGAGCCGGCAAGCCCCGTCAGCGCGGCCGAGAGCGTGAAGGCGATCAGCTTGTAGCGGTCGGTCGCATAGCCGAGGAAGCGCGCACGCTGCTCGTTCTCGCGGATGGCGACCAGCACGGTGCCGACGGGCGAGCGGTGAAAGCGCCAGAGCCCGTAGACGACCGCCATGCCGATGATGGCGACGAGGACGTAGAAGCTCGAGGCCTGCTCGAAGTCGATACCGAGGAAGAGCGGCCGCTTGATGCCGCCGAGCCCGTCCTCGCCGCCGGTCAGCGCCGTCCAGCGGAACGCGACCGAATAGGTCATGGCCGCCAGCGCCAGCGTCAGCAGCGAGAAATACACGCCCTTGCGCCGCAGGATCAGCGCCCCGAAGGCAAAGGCGATCAGCCCGACAAAGAGGACCGAAAACAGGATCGGCAGAACGAACTGGCCGGGCAGCCAGTTGCGCTGGACCAGGCCCGCCGCATAGGCGGCGAGCCCGAACCAAGCGCCATGGCCGAAGGAGACCAGCCCCGTCGTGCCGACGAGGATGTTCAGCGCCATGCAGGCGATGGCGAAGACGACGATCTCGGTCGCCGAGGTCGTGCCGAGCCCGATGACATGCATCAGGAAGGGCAGGCCGAGGAGGCCGGCGGCGGCGATGAAGAGGGGCGCGTATTCGCGCTGTGCGGGTGTCATCGCGTCCTCACTCGAAGCGCTGGATGCGTTCGCCGAACAGGCCGCGTGGCCTGAACAGCAGGACGAGAAGCATCATCAGGTAGATCACCGCGGTCGACCATTGCGTGAAGCCGAGGCCGATGGTGATGCCCTTGACCAGGCCGACCATCAGCGCCGCCACCACCACGCCCCAGAACGAGCCCAGCCCCCCGATGACCACGACGACGAAGGCCGGCGTGATGATCTCCTGTCCCATGGCGGGATGGATCGAATAGATCGGTGCGAGCAGGACGCCGGCCAGGCCCGCAAGCCCGATGCCGATGCCGGCGACGGCCACCATGTAGGGCTGCAAGGAGATGCCGAGCGCGCCGACCATGTCGGGGTTCTGCACGCCAGCGCGCACGACGCGGCCGAAGGCGGTGCGCTGCAGCAGGAACCAAAGCCCCAGTACGCACGCCGCCGCGATCAGCAGCAGCATCGCCCGGTAGCGCGAATAGATGAAGTCGCCGATGAAGATCTGGCCGCGCAACTCCGGAGGGATCGAGAAGGAGAGCGGCGGGGCGCCGAAGATCATGCGCAGCGACTGCTCCGCCACCATCGCGAGCCCGAAGGTCAGCAGCAGCGAGAGGATCGGGTCGGATCGGTAAAAGCGCTGAAACAGCCCGCGCTCGACGACGATGCCGATCAGCGCGACCAGGAGAGGCGAGGCCACCATCGCCCCACCGAAGCCGATATGCGGAGCGAGCACGATCGTGAGATAGGCGCCGATCGCATAGAAGGCGCCATGGGCCAGGTTGACGATGCCGCCCAGCGAAAAGATCAGCGACAGCCCGAGTGCGATCAGGAGGTAATAGACCCCGTCGAGCAGCCCGTTCAGCACCTGCTGGATGAAGAGTGTGAGCAAGGGAGAGCCTTTGCAGTTTCTATCGATCTGCCGCGCCGTCATCCCGGATCGGCGCCGCTGACGCGGCTTGTCCGGGATGACGTCGCAGGTAGGCTGTTGGGCAGAGAAGCCCTTCAGCTCATCTTGCAGACGGCCTCGTCGCCGCTGGTGGCGATGACCTCCATGTCCTCGTTGGGGCCAGGCACCGGCGGCGACGAGGTGAACAGGTCCCACTGGTTCTTGACCTGCGCGGCCGGCAGCGCCGTGATCGTGTACATCTCGCTGATGAGCTGGTGGTCGGAGGCGCGGAAATAGCCCTCGCGGCCCTTGAGCACGTCGAACTTCGCGCCCTTCTCCCAATGCGCCAGAATCTTGGCGGTCTCGGTCGACTTCAGCTCGTTCATCGACTGGGCCATGATCTTCACGGCCATGTAGTCGCCCCAGGCCTGGTTCTCCGGCGGCTTGCCGTATTTCTTGGTGAAGGCCGCCACGAACGCCTTGGTGCCGGGGGTGTCGATCAGGTGGTGCCAGACGCAGGGCCAGATGCCGCCGAAATTGTCCTTGCCGGCGGCCCAGGCGAGCGCGGTGTCGAAGCCGAAGCCGGCGACCGGGAAGGTCAGGCCGAACTCCGAATACTGCTTCAGGAAGTTGGTGATCTGGTTGCCAGCGAGGTTCGAGATCACGAGGTCGGGCTTGGCGGCGCGGATTTCGAGCAGCAGCGCCGAGAAGTCGGTCGCGTCGGTCGGCACCAGCTTATCGGCGGCAAACTGGCCGCCATTGGCTTCCATGAAGCGCTTGGCGACCTTGCTGAGATCATGGCCGAAGGCGTAGTCGGCGGTCAGCGAGAACCACTTCTTGCCCTTGACCAACCCCTGCGCCATCAGCGAGCGGCCGGTGCTCTTCACATACATCGAGTTCTGGTGCTCGACATGGAACATGTAGCGGTTGCAATTCTCGCCGCGCAGCGCGTCGGAATTGCCGCCGGTGTTGACGAAGAGCGTCTTGTTGCGCGCCGCGACCTGGGAGATCGTCAGGCAGGAGGCCGAGGAAATCTCGCCAAGGATGCAGGTGACCTTGTCGCGCTCGATCATGCGCTCGGCCTTGGTCGAGGCGGTCTGCGGATTGACCGAGTCCTCCTTCAGCGCCTCGAGCTTGCGTCCGTTGACGCCGCCCGCCGCATTGATCTCCTCGACCGCGAGATCGACCGCCATCACGCCATATTCGCCGAGCGGGCCGAGGAAGCCGGTGCGCGGGGTCAGGTGGCCGAAGCGGATGGCGTCCGGCGTCTGCGCCAGGATGATCGACGGGCTGGCGATGAGCCCCGTCGCGGCGCCGGCCCCAAGCCCGACGAGTGCCTGCCGGCGCGAGAATCGGGTCGTCTTGAACAGGTCTGACATGGACGTTCCTCCCAGAACGAGTGCCGCACCTTCTGGCGTCGGCGGATGTGGTCATGCGGTCTGATGCCGCTTGTCGTGATCTGTGATCACAGTTAGGTTGGCAGACATGATCGCCCCTGTCCAGCCCTTGCCACTCGTCTCAGACCGAACTGTTCCCTCGACGGAGCAGGACGGCTCGGCGCTGGACGAGATCGGCGCGCTGCAGCGCGAGACGCTCGGCGAGCGCGTCACCGGCGAGTTGCGCGCGCTCCTGGTCGCTGGCCGTCTGGCCCCTGGCGAGAAGCTCTCGCTGCGGCGCGTCGCCGAGGCGCTCGGGGTCTCGATGATGCCGGTGCGCGAGGCCGTCAGCCGGCTCGCCGCCGACCGGGCGCTCGAAGTGCTGCCGGGCAGGGCGGTGCGTGTGCCCGTGCTTTCGCTGGAGCAGTTCCACGAGTTGACGCGGCTGCGGCTGGTCGTCGAGGGCTTCGCCGCCGAGGAAGCCGCGCGCAAGGCTACATCAGCCGACATCGCGCGGATCGCCGCGTATGACGCCGCCTTTCGCAAGGCGGCCAGCGCCGACCCGCCCGACAGCGCCGGCGCGGTCGCGGCCAATCGCGACCTGCATTTCGCGCTCTATGAGGCGGCCGGGATGCCGAGCCTGGTCGAGATGGTCGAGCGGCTCTGGCTGAAGGCCGGCCCCATCCTCAATCTCGACATGCGCGATGAGCCGCGCCGGCTGAAGGGCGGCAGCGCCATGCAGGCGCATGCACGGCTGCTGGACGCCTTGCGGCGGCAGGACGCAGCGGCCGCGCGCGCTGCGCTGGAAGACGACATCACGGCCGCCGCCACGCATATCGAGGATACGGGCCAGCTCAGCGCCTGAACACAATCGCGACAGGGAGACGTCAGGATGGACTTGCAGATCAAGGGCTTGCGCGTGCTGGTGACAGCGGGCGCCAACGGCATCGGCCGCGCCACGGCGCGTGCCTTCGCGGCGGAGGGGGCGAAGGTCCATATCTGCGATGTCGATCGCACGGCGCTGGCGGAGATGGCGCAGAGCGACCCCGCCATGACGCAATCGGTCTGCGACGTCTCCGATCGCGCCGCCGTCGGCGCGCTGATGGAGGCGGCGCTGGCTGCGCTCGGCGGGCTCGATTGCCTCATCAACAATGCTGGAATTGCCGGTCCGACCGGCCGCGTCGACGAAATCGACCCGGCCGACTGGGATTCTTGCGTCGCAATCGACCTGACCGGGCAGTTCAACTGCACGCGGCTCGCCGTCCCGCATCTCAAGCAGTCGCAGAACGCCTCGATCATCAATCTCTCCAGCCAGGCCGGCAAGCACGGCTTTCCCCTGCGTTCGCCTTATGCGGCGGCGAAATGGGGCGTGATCGGCTTCACCAAGGCGCTCTCGGCCGAACTCGGCGAATTTGGCATCCGCGCCAACGCGATCTGCCCCGGCCTCGTCGAGGGGCCGCGCATCCAGAGCGTCATCTCCAACAAGGCGCGCAGCTTCAACGTCTCGCATGATGAGATGACCCAGCGCCTCTTCGCCGGCGTCTCTATCAAGCAGTTCGTCGACCCCGCCGACATCGCCAAACAGATCGTCTTCCTGGCCTCACCCTTCGCCAAGACGATCTCGGGGCAGGAAATCTCGGTCTGCGGCGACACGCGCATGCTGGCGTGAGCGTAAAACCGCGCCGCTCTGCTCTGCGGTAGCAAACGCCACGAAGCGATCCACGTAGAAGCTTATTCCGCGACGACCATCTCACGGCGCATCGGCCGCGGCCCCTCGACGCGCGGCACGGCCGAGAGCAGCTTGACCGTGTAAGGATGGCTCGGCGCCTGCATGATCTGGTCGGCCGGGCCGATCTCGACCATCTTGCCGTGATGCATCACCGCGACGCGGTC
>NNBV01003051.1_pt1 | contig 16012 bp, 10 predicted proteins | sample 1173771 | NCBI WGS metagenome assembly NNBV01 (sample SAMN07173938, study PRJNA388173) | plant metagenome | isolation source: symbiotic tissue sample KVS11 | place: Norway: Troms, Kvaloya island | reverse complement strand
ACCGTTAGGTGTTTGATTTTTTATGCCTTACTTCCAATAAAATAAACGCTCATTCATCTTTAATAAAGAAATTAGCTTAATAATTTAGTTTCTGAATAACGTTGCTATGGACTACGAAGAACACTTTGATCAATCGGTAGAATTAAGAAATGCATTTTGGGCTAAAATAGGGACTATTGAAAATGATGTGTTGACACATTTGATCAATCCATCTTTTATGGGTGGCCCTGCATGGCCTTCCATACGGCAGGCATTTATGAAAATAGATGCCCCGACCGGAACAATCATTGCAAGCGATGGTCTGAGTGATCCTTACAGTGACTATGATGAGAACCCCGACAATCAAAAGTATAATGGTATTGGATGTGAGTTTTACTTAGAGTGTGATGAGTCGATGCCAGACATGGAAACGATGAAGACTTCTTGGCAATTCAGTGTGCTATATCAAGCGGCACAGCTGGCAGCTGGTAATCCCAATATTGCAGGTTCCATAGAGAAGTACACATTTCTCTCTACTGAATTATACAATTGCAATGTGCCTGATGAATTTATTAATATGGAGAAAAGAACGGGCGTGTTACTGAATTTGAAATCAGAAGTAGTTCCTGCTTCTGTAGCGTTGAGCCTAGAGCCTATTAAATTGGTGAATGTAAAACTGCTTACTCTTAAAGAGCTGGAATACATTACTACTAATGGCGCGGAAGGTAGGATTAAGGTTGCAGAGTTGCTTGCAAAACAAGGTAACGTAGGTAAGTCTTCTTTGGAGCGTGAGTCGGTGGTTTGATTTTTACCACAAAGGCATTAGGATTCATAAAGAGAGTATTCTTGCGTTATATTGCTTCGGTTGGATCACTACGTGTATCAAAGATAGTTTCAATGTACGCTACCTTAGTTTTAGCCTGATTACACGGATTTTCACAGATGGTTAACAGAAAATTTTTCTGTGTTAACCTGTGCAATCTGCGCTTATAAATAATTACTTACACAACTTCATCTTCGATTCATCGGCTTCTTCGCCAAACCATACTACTCCGTACTGGCCATAGATGCCGATACCTATTGCTTGCCATTTTACTTTGCTCCATGTGCCCGAGTTGACGATGAGTGGATTGTGGCCGGGACTTTTCTTCCAGCCTTCGAGGCCTTCGGTGGCGTTGGCTCCGGCTGAACTATAGTAGGCAATCTCGTAACCATAACCTTCATAACCGGCTATCTCTTTAGGTTTGGTCCACATGCAGCTGGCTTGTTTGTGATCGGAGGTGTAGCAGCACGATGTCCATGTGCCCTTGTCTGACCAGCTGTGTGGGTTGCAGGTGCTGGCATTTTCATAGTTGTAGTTGGCTTCGAGATCGCGCACGTGGGTTTGTGCTACTTTGCTGAGTTTGGCAGAATACGGAATAGGAGGGAGTCGCTTGCTTTTGCGATAGGCCATGATGAGGTCGTATAGTTTTTTTTCTTCAGCACTCAGGCAGATTTCGGCTGCAACGGAGTCGGTGAGTGTTGTTTCGGTTTCGGTCTGTGGGGACACAGACCGAGGTGTTTGTGTTGTTTGGGACGCAGACTGAGGTGTTCTCTGCCCTTGCCTTTGTTGGTGTTCTTCACCAACAAAAGGTATGTCTATGATGTTGGTGAAGAACACCAACATGGGCTGAGAGTCATGCAGTGGATATACCCGGCCAGGGATAGTAGCGGAAAGCCCGGAGTGTGCTGGCCCTGGTGCGTGGCCGGACTTGGATCCGCCAGCTGGCGGACGGTGGCGATCGCGCCTCGCGAAGCCAGGACGCATGTTTATATCGCTTTGTGTGACGATGAGTTTTGGTCGGTTCTTGTCATCCATGTTTCCGGTTTCGGTCTGTGAGGACACAGACCGAGGTGGGCGAGGTGAGGTGACCTGGTACTCCTGTATTTCTTCCGTTGGTGGAGGGTAATTGCCGAAAGACCCGAACAGGACGCAGAAAAGGGCAAATGCAGTGATTTTCATATAGAGTACAACTTAATTAAAGTGAACGCGAAGTCTTCAAATTTCTTTTAATAGGCTTTATATTTTATTTAATTTCGCCCCTCACCTGCGGTCGTCCTGATAAAATTAGAAAATCATCCGCAAGGCTAACAATTAAAAACATATTCAAATGAGCGATCAGAAAATCAGTATTATCGCGGGTAAGCTGAATGTACCCGACAATCCTACTATTCCATTTATTGAAGGTGACGGAACAGGCGTTGATATCTGGCCAGCATCGAAACATGTGTTTGATGCAGCAGTAGAAAAAGCATACAAGGGCAAGCGTAAGATCAACTGGAAAGAGGTATTGGCAGGTGAGAAAGCATTCAACCAGACTGGTAACTGGATGCCGGATGAAACGATGGCCGCTTTCCGCGAATACCTGATTGGTATAAAAGGTCCGTTGACTACACCTGTGGGTGGTGGTATCCGTTCATTGAACGTAGCGCTGCGTCAGGATCTGGATTTGTATGCCTGTGTGCGCCCGGTGCAATGGTTTAAAGGTGTTCCTTCGCCTGTGAAAGAACCGCAAAAGACGGACATGGTGATTTTCCGTGAAAACACAGAAGATATCTATGCAGGTATCGAGTTTGAACAAGGTTCAGAAGACAACAAGAAAGTACTTAACTTTTTAAAAGAGACTTTCCCTAAGCCTTATAAAAAAATCCGTTTCCCGGAGACATCTGCCATTGGTATCAAGCCGGTATCAAAAGAAGGTACAGAGCGTTTGGTGCGTGCTGCGATTTTGTATGCCGTTGAACATAAGAAACCAAGTGTTACGCTTGTTCATAAAGGTAACATCATGAAATTCACCGAAGGTGGTTTCCGTGACTGGGGTTATGCATTGGCAAAGAGCGAGTTTGGTGCTAAAGATCTGGATGGCGGACCATGGCAGGTAATTGAGAAGGATGGTCATAAGATCGTGATCAAAGATTCGATTGCAGATGCTTTCTTACAACAAATCCTGTTGCGTCCTGATGAATATTCAGTAGTAGCTACATTGAACCTTAACGGTGATTATATCTCTGATGCACTGGCGGCTATCGTAGGTGGTATTGGTATTGCTCCGGGTGGTAACATCAACTACATTACCGGTCATGCCATATTTGAAGCAACACACGGTACGGCACCGAAGTATGCAGGTCAGGATAAAGTAAATCCGGGATCAGTTATTCTTTCGGGTGTGATGATGCTGGAACACATGGGCTGGAAGGAAGCTGCTGACCTGATCACGAAAGGTCTTAATGCGGCTATTGCTTCGAAGCGTGTAACGTATGATTTCCACCGTATGATGGAAGGTGCTACGTTGCTGAAGTGCTCTGAGTTTGGTGAAGAAGTAGTGAAGAATATGTAATCGAGATTCGAGTTTCGAGATTCGAAGTTCGAAACTCGATTTGTAAAAAGGCCAGTGATGATATTCATCGCTGGCTTTTTTGTTTGTGATGAGCCTGCTCTCATTCGGACTTCGATATTCTTCAATTGTAAATTTCTTATCGTTGGTGTAGGTGTTTTGCTGACTAATTGCAGAATGTGTGAAAAGGTGTGGTTCTTTTTACTCACGGTTGGACATTTATGTGCTTTGGTACGCTTGTTTTTTTATTGGTTTGATTTTTTCTCCTGTTCAGCATCAGGTGTATAAACTAATTATTAAAACATGAAAAAAACAGTTCTCCTTTACGCGTTCATCATTTCTCTTTTCACTCTGACAAGTTGCTCTGACGATGATAATCAGCCCTCCAATTGTTTTGCAGATAACATCACGCTGACGCAAACCAAAGTGAATGATCTTTCCGGATCTTCCGATGCGGTGATCATCACCTTCGATGCTAAAAATACCTCTTCGTCAAAGTACGACATCAGCAGTGGTTCTGCCGGAATCTATATCACCGTTACGGTAACCACTACTGATAACTCCACTTATGAGACTACTCAGCCACTCACGGTTACTTCACTGTCGCCAGGTGCTACCGCGAGTACCGATGTATTAGCTAATTATGGATCGGGTAAGACATATAAAAGCTATAAGATCGATAAGAAATATTGCCAGTAATTGAATTGTGGATTTAGAATTTCAGGTTCTGTCAAGGAAAAGCCAGCGATGAAATGCATCGCTGGCTTTTTTATTGAATTAGATATAAGGCGTGCATTTCATCGCTTGTCCATTGGGGCTAAAGCCCTTATAAAAAACATTTCTTATTCCACCAGTGCAAGAAAGAAGAAATAAGCTCTTTTTCTATATGTTTTGTTTACCACTTGGCTTCACCGCAGATTTCATCTGATGGCAATGTATTGAGATACCCATTTCCTTTTTACTCTATCATTTGAGTTGATTGCCACGGTGCTTTAGCCCGTGGATTATTTCAGTTGATTTTATAAAAGGCTTTAGCCGAATATATCAGACTATTTATTTTGCTATTTCTAAACTCACCATCACCGGCAAATGATCGGAAGGATAGTATTTGCCATCATGATCAGTGATTACTTTATACTCTTTGGATTTCCATTGACTGGAATAAAAAATATAATCGATGGGTCTGCACTCCATGGCATTGACTTCGAAGCCGCAGAATGTACCTGGTGCAGGAGTTGTTGCCGGGTCATTGAGTGAAATGACTGCCTTTTCCATCATGACGGTATATGGAGCTTCTTCACGCGTGCAGTTGAAATCACCCGTTATGATCAGGGGAAGTTTTTGTGCAAGCTGGGATGCTTTTTCTTTGATTAATATGGCACTCTGCTTCCGGGCTTCTTTGCCAATGTGATCGAAGTGCGTATTGAGGACAACAAATTCCTTTTTCGTTTTCTTGTCTTTGAATTTTCCCCATGTAGCAATGCGGGTGATGGCGGTATCCCAGCTTTTGCTTCCCGGCACATCGGGTGTTTCCGATAGCCAGAAGGTACTGTGGTCGATTAATTCCAGTTTTTCCTTTTTGAAAAAGATGGCCGAGAATTCACCTTTTGCCTTTCCATCATCGCGGCCAACGCCAATGTGTGCGTAGGCAGGCAGGCTTTTCTCCAGATCTTCCATTTGCTGAGGCAAGGCTTCCTGCACGCCAAAAATATCCGGGTCGTATTTTTTGATTAAGTCGGCTACTTTGGTTTTCCGGTTGCCCCATTGATTGATGCCATCCGAAGCTACATCGAGGCGGATGTTGTAGGTCATTATTTTCATGGACTGTGAAAGGCAGGTGAAGGTGCCAAGACAGATTAGTAAAAGAAGAAGTTTATTCATGTGTATTGCTTTTCGCGGGGTAAAGGTAACGGTTCGAAAACTACCTCATCAATTAAGCCACAAACGATTGAAGAGATAACTGTTGGGTGAAAGTGAGCCCTGCAGGATGAATATTGTTGCATTTTTCCATCTAAAGGCTTGAAAATAAATGGTGTGGGGTTGAAAAATTGTGTAAAAATCACATCGGCTCTTGCGGTAAAAGTTTCATCTTTGTCAACAATCTTTTTTCGTTTTTGGAAAAGCTTTGGCATAGATAGCATACTTCATATTATCAAATTGTTAAATGCTTTTTCCAAATGGTCTAAAAAGGTTAAAACCAAACCTAAATCTTACACGTACCCTCGCTATACTTTTGCGGGGTGAATTAAAAAACTAAAACCAATCCTATGAGAAAAATTTTACAACTAACACTGGCACTGATGCTGGCGGCAACCGGAGGACTGATGGCGCAGGTGACGTCTGCCAGTATTGTCGGTAAAGTAGTCGACAAAAACAATGAAGGACTTCCAGGTGCTTCTGTAATTGCGGTTCACGGGCCTTCAGGAACTCAGTACGGAACAATTACCCGTGCAGACGGAAGATACAGCTTACCCAATGTGCGCGTAGGTGGTCCTTATAAAATTACCGTTTCATTTGTAGGTTACACAACTCAGGAAAAAAATGACCTTTTCATCAGTCTTGGTAATGAAGCAGATATTACTTTCCCTTTGGCTGAATCAGGAACTGAACTTGGCGAAGTTGTTGTATCAGGTGTAATTGATCCTATTTTAAGTGCGGATCGCACCGGAGCAGCTACTAACGTTACAAGAGCCCAGCTTACTCAGTTACCAACATTGAGCAGAAGCTTTGCTGACTTCACACGTCTTACACCTCAGGCTAATGGATTGAGCTTCGGTGGACGCAGCAGCAGCTTTAACAACATCACTATTGACGGTGCTTTGTTCAACAACTCATTTGGTTTGTCTTCTACTGTAGGTGGCCAGACAAGTGCTCAACCAATCAGTTTAGATTCATTCGAAGAAATTCAGGTAAGTATTGCTCCTTTTGACGTTCGTCAGGGTTCATTCACAGGTGCCAGCGTAAATGCTGTGACACGTAGCGGAACAAATGAAATCAGTGGATCGGTGTATACTTATTTCCGTAATCAAAACACTATTGGATATAAAGTTGGTACTGTAGAAGTACCTAAAACAGACTTTAATAATAAGCAAACTGGTTTTCGTATTGGTGGGCCAATTATTAAAAACAAACTTTTCTTTTTTCTCAATGGAGAGATGGAGAGGGGCGAGAGACCATCATCAACATTCTCAGCCGCCCGACCAGGTCTTACTCCTGACGGAACAACTATTTCCCGTGCGCAAGCATCAGATTTAGATGCCTTAAGCACATTCCTATCATCAAATTATAAATACAATACTGGACCTTACGAGAATTTTCCATTAAAAACCACAAGCGATAAGTTTACAGTAAAATTGGATTATAACATCAATGATAATCACCGCGTAAATATTAAATATAACTATCTGAAATCATATGCTGATATTACCCCTAGCAGCAGTGGTGCAGGTTTAACTGGTGCTCGTAACCCTTCCGCCAGCGGTATGCCTTTTTACTCGGCGTTCTATGGAATTAATAATAACTTAAATTCAGTAATTGCCGAATTGAATAGCACGTTTGGGACTAAATTTTCAAATACTTTAAATGTAGGATACTCCGCATTCAGAGATTTTCGTAGCAGCCCAGGCGGTATTTTTCCCTTGGTAGATATCGGAGATGGGACAGGAGTTATTAACGGTAGTCAAGGAACTACCACAAGTGCTTATTTTACAAGCTTTGGTTATGAGCCATTTACAGCAAATAATCTTTTGAACACTGATCTCATCCAAGCAACGGATAATTTTACAGCTTACATGGGATCTCATACAATAACGGCAGGCGCTTCAATAGAGAGCTATAAATTTAAAAATGGATTTGCACCACAATATTATGGACAGTATAAATACAATAGCCTTCAGGATTTCTATAATGATGCTAATCCATTAACAACTAACAACCCTGGAGCATCTGCTGTTAATTATCAATTACGGTATTCGGCAATACCTGGAGGTGAATTTCCTTTCGCTAAGTTAAATGCACAACAGGTTAGTGTTTACGTTCAAGATCAATGGTCTATTTTAAACGACAAGTTGAAATTGACATATGGATTACGTGCAGACCTTCCTATATATGGCACAACTACTGGACCGGCTAACCCAGCAGCCGAAGCTCTTACTTTCCGTGATGGAGAAAAAATTGATGTAAGTAAACTGCCTAAGGCGCAACTTTTATATTCTCCTCGTATTGGATTTAATTATGATGTGTTTGGAGACCGTAAGACAACCATTCGTGGAGGAACAGGTATCTTTACTGGTCGTGTCCCTTTTGTATGGTTATCAAATCAGCTTAGTAACAATGGTGTGATTTTTGGAACAATTAACGTGAATCAAACAGGTACTGTTAATACTTCTTCGTATCCATTTAATCCAGATCCGGCAGCTTATATTCCTGCATCCGCTACTTTACCAACTTCGTATGCTCTTAACTCATCTGTTTCTAACTATAAAATAGCTCAGATTTATCGTTCAAATATTGGGATAGATCAGGTTTTACCAGGCGGTGTTATTTTAACTTTTGAGGCCCTATACTCTAAAGAACTAAACAATGCTTATTTGCGTGATGCTAACTTGAAAAACGCAACCGGAACATTAAGCGATGGTCGCCCCTATTTTGGTACAATCGGAGCAACTGGTTCTTATGTGTCTCAAAGCTTCCGAGTAAATCCATCGTTGCAAAATCAGGCGCTTGTGCAAACAAACACTTCTAATGGTTACAGTTATACTTTAACAGTTCAAGCAAGAAAGAGATTTAAAAACCTTGATGCTTCAGTAGCTTATAACTATGGTAAAGCGAAGGATGTAAATAGTGGAGGATCAACGGCGGGCACTATTTTTTCTTCACGAGCTATAGTTGATGATCCAAATAGCAGTAGTGCTTCTCTATCTGATTTTAACTTGACACATCGATTTATAGGATCAATCAATTACGGTGTTGACTATGCTAAACATTTCCGTACAACTCTCGGGATGTTCCTAACCGCTCAATCTGGATTTCATTATTCCTATGTGTATTCAAGTGATGTTAATAATGATGGTGCTGTAAATGATTTGATTTTTATACCTAAAACTCAAGCTGATATTAAACTTGCTCCGAATGGAGCAACGGATCCAAGAACAGCAGCTCAGATTTGGGCTCAATTGGATGCTTTTATTGCTCAAGATCCTTATTTAAGTAAACACAGAGGTGCATTTGCCGAACGTAACGGGGCAAGAACACCTGGTAATATGAAAATCGATGCACGTATATTGCAAGACTTTTATATTGATGTAAAAGGTAAACGTAATACTATCCAATTGTCATTAGATATTTTCAATTTGACTAATTTAATCGATCCAAACTGGGGTATTACAAAAGCTGTTAATAACAGCCGTAATTCTCTTTTAGGATTATCCTCTATGAGTGCTACGGGTGAGCCAACATTCAATTTCACTCAACAGAATGCAGCTACTTTAACACCATTAGCTAATTCTTTTTCGAACAACACAGGATTAACTTCCCGTTGGCAGATGCAGTTAGGAGTTCGTTATATATTTAATTAATAACTCTTACAGTGATAAGATAAAAGAGGCCTTCGGGCCTCTTTTTATTTTATACGTATCCAAAGAAGAAAACAATGTAAGTTTTTTACTCAATCTCAAATTTTTTATTGTCTTTGTGACAGTACATTTGATATACCTCAAAATACCGTTACCTATCCTTGCAAGTATTACATCACTTTTCTGATACGCGTTGCCGCTTAAGAGCATGCCTGGTGTTAATAGTGATATTGACGATTAGTAATCAAGCTCATTCGCAAGACATCGCCAGCATCGGCAAAAAAGATCCACTCAAAATCGGTGGTGGTGTTTCCCTCAGCCAGATCTTTTATACTTCCAAAGGGATAGAAAACAGGCGCGACCCGTATAGTTACTTTGCTTCAGGCAATCTTAACTTTAGTCTATACGGCTGGAGTGTTCCCCTCAGCTTTAGTCTTTCCAATCGTAACGTCACCTATCAGCAGCCTTTCAATCAATATAGTATACATCCTACCTATAAGTGGATTACCACGCACATCGGTTATACCAGCATGTCATTTTCACCTTACACCGTAAGTGGTCATATCTTTCAGGGAGCAGGAGTAGACCTGGCACCTACTGCAAAGTTAAAGGTCAGTGCGCTGTACGGCCGCTTCTTAAAGGCAGTAGAGCCGGATTCGCTGAATACGGCAGTGATGCCTTCGTTTAAACGAATGGGTTTTGGTCTTAAGGCTTCGTATGGCGATGGAAAAGATTTTGTAGAAGCCATTTTGTTTCATGCCCGTGATGCGCAGCATTCCATCAGTTATGTTCCCGAAGAGCTCAACATCCTGCCGCAGGAAAACCTGGTGATGAGTATTGCCGGAGGGAAATCTCTTTTTAAAAGAATCTTGCTACGTGCTGAGTATGCGACCAGTGCGCTTACAAGCGACATCCGTTCGGAAGAAGCTTCTTCTGATAAAATGATCTCACGCATTCCGGTTTTTACTCCACGCCTTTCGTCTTCCTATTACCATGCCATCAAATCTTCACTGACATATCAGGCGGATGTCTATTCCGTGGGCCTGGGGTATGAGCGTATCGATCCTCAATACCGAACGTTGGGGGCGTATTACTTTAACAATGATCTGGAAAATATTACCATCAATGCCGCTACTTCCTTGTTCCAGGGAAAAGTAAGCATCAGTGGAAACGTAGGAACACAACACGATAACCTTGACAATACCAAGATCAGTACCATGCGCAGAGCAGTAGGCTCGGCTACCGTTACCTATGCTCCTTCACAGCGTCTTAACCTGACTACTTCGTATTCCAACTTTCAAACCTACACCAACATACGCTCTCAGTTTGTAGACATCAACCAGCTTACGCCTTATGATAATCTGGATACGTTGAAGTTCACACAGATTTCACAGAACGCAACCGTCACCGCACTGTATACCTTACAATCAGATAAAACACGCAGGCAAAGTATCAATCTCAACCTGACGGTGCAGGATGCTGCAGATAAACAAGCCAACGTAAAACAAAACTCGGGCGTACGTTTTTATAATGCCAATACCGCCTACAGCCTGAGCTTTGTGCCGCAGAACACCACGATCTCTGCTTCCATTAACGTTAGTATGAACGACGGTGCCGGTATGAGTTCGCGTACACTCGGGCATACGCTGGCAGTGAACCGCTCTTTCCTGGATAAGAAACTCCGTGCCACCGCTTCGGTTTCAAAAAACGAATCGTACAACAACGGAACACATATCAGTAGTGTACTCAACGGCCGCCTGATGGGAAGTGTCACTATAAAGAAAAAACACAACCTGAACCTGAGCACAGTAATGGTAAACAGATCCAATAAAGTAGAAGGAGGAGCAAAGTCGTTTACAGAGCTGACAGGGACGTTGGGGTATAGTTATTCGTTTGGGAGGTGATGGCAGGATGCAAAGATACAGGATGCAAGATGCAAGATAAAAAATGGCAGAGGCAGGATACTGGTAAAGGATGTAGTTGAGATATAGAATAAGGATTCGATTATGGAGACGGGGTATAAGCAACTGGAGATTTGGAAGATGGCGAGACAGCTTGTTATTGATATTCATACGATGACTTTGACGGATTTGCCAAAATTTGAGATGTATGAAACCGGGAGTCAGATCAGAAGAGCTTCTAAATCCATACGATCAAATATTGTAGAAGGATATGGCAGAAGAATATATAAGCTTGAATTTTTAAAACATCTTACTTATTCCATTGGCTCTAAAGATGAGACATTAGATCATCTGGAAACCCTTTTTGAAACAGGTTCACTAAAGGACAAAGCAAAGTTCGATGATCTAATTGATAGAACGGAGCTTCTCGGAAAAAAGCTCTATTATTTCTACAATTCAGTTAAGGAGAATCACATTAGCGATAAATGATGCAGGATACAAGATACGGGATACAAGATACCGGTTACAGGATTCACGATGGATACAAGATGCATGGTACACGAGTTCCTGGATCCTGCACCTTGCATCGTGTATCGTGTATCATCCTGCTTCTTTTTGCATCCTGTATCCTGCATCCTGCATCAGCGCAGCTTTACCCCGTTCAATCTACTTTACAAATCACTCCACCGTATTCATTGACGTTGGCGGATTATGTGGCTCCGGGGTCGGAGAAGGTGGCGTTGAATATTTTTCTTGCGGATGTGAACCGGCCGGAGTTAAGTGTGCGGCTTCGTTTACGCATTGAAGGTGTAGGTATTCGCATTGAAACCAAAGCAGAGTACCTGCCAGAGCCAATGATGATCAGCGGGGGTGTACCTCTTCGGTTGATTGGTGCGGATCTGGTTGACTATTTTGATCCACGCAACCTGAACTTCAGTGGCATCACACAGCGTGAATATGAACAGAAGGCTGCTCTGCCGGAAGGTCTTTACCAGTTTACCTTCGAGGTAATCGAATATAATCGCGGTGTAAAAATTTCGAACTCCGCTACCGTGATGGCATGGCTGATCCTCAACGATCCGCCTTTGATCAACCTGCCCAAAGACAATGATAAGATCCGTATACAAAGTCCGCAGCAGGTCATCTTTCAATGGACACCACGCCATACCGGTTCACCCAACTCTGCCTTCTCTACCGAATATGAATTCCTGCTGGTGGAAGTATGGCCTTCCACACGTAATCCTAATGATGCGATACTTACCTCACCTGCCATCTTTGAAACCACTACTGCAGCCTCTACTTTAATTTATGGCCCTGCCGAAACACCACTGGAGCCAGGCAGGCGATATGCCTTTCGCATCAAAGCAAAGAGTATTGTTGGTGTAGATGAACTGAATCTTTTCAAGAACAATGGCTATAGTCAGGTATCTACTTTTGTATATGGTGATGCCTGTACACTGCCTACAGGTATACAGGCAGAGGTAATCAGCAGTAGCAAGATTGGTTTTGCATGGGATACACAGGATAATCATACCGGCTACAACATTAAGTATCGTCTTGCCAACACACCCAATGCAGCATGGTACACCAACACCAGTGCATTAAACGATATTGAAATCAATTCACTACAGCCGGCTACTACCTACGAATACCAGGTAGCTGCTGCCTGCGGTTCTTATGACAGTGAGTATTCTCCTGTTGCAACGGTTACTACTAATGAAGCACAAACCATCACTTACTCGTGTGGACTTCCGCTGAATCCTTTTGATCTCGATCTGTCACAGCTGATTGAATCACTGAAGACCGGAGATGTGATTCAGGCCGGAGACTTTGACGTGAAGCTGACAGAGGTGAGTGGCAGCAATGGAATCTTCACCGGTAAAGGAGTGATTGAAGTCCCCTTCTTTAACAAGGCCCGGTTGCAGGCTTCGTTTTCCGGTATCTCGGTAAACAAAGAGCTGCGCATGGTGGCAGGCAGCATGAACATCACCGGTGGTGGTGTGGATGTCATTCCTGCCGGTGTGATGGACATGATGGACGAGCTCACCGAAGCACTCGCGTTAGCAGACTCTGCACTGAATCTGGTTGAATCCAACCTGCCACAGCCATTCGATCCGCATTCTTTTGTTGCTGATAAGGAAGTGAAAATTCCTGGGACAATCACCAGTGTAACCAAAGGTGCCAACGGTGGTGTAGTAGTTACTGCCAGCAATGGAACGGAGCAAACCATTCCTGCCGGAGGCACAACCGCCATTACCGACAGCAATGGCAATGGATACCTGATCGATTCAAAGGGAAACATTCACCCCACCACAGCTGCCATTGCTTCTGCTGCTGCACGCCGTGAGTATAACCTGAATGTGAATTTTGCCAAAGCAACGGATACCCGCTTTGGGTTCGATGCCAAGAAACATGATGCACTCCTCACTACCTATGAACATGTTAAGGATAACTATTATGCCTCATGGAAATCCATCGCCACCGGCCAGACCGATAACGCGCTCGCCTTGCTGGAAGGCACCAACGTAGATAAAACGAAAATCCACTTCGAACAATCCGGCCAGGCAGTAACAGCCAACACCCAATCCCCAAGTCCCAACACCCAAGTCCTGAGTATAAAAGGAATTGCTGACGGTGTACAGGAAAGTGTAGTTGCATTATACACTCCCGCCGACACCACACAGAAAGAACAAGTACTGGGCAAACTCAATGTGGTTACCTACAACCAGATTGACAAGCACGTAGTGATCGTACCAGTGAACGGCAATACGTTCGACAAGTTTGGATCGGTTGCCATCCTGCAGGACAGTCTGAATAAAATTTACAACCAGGGAATTGTAAACTGGACAGTAGAACTGAAACCGGGCATTACGGTGGAAGGCATCGCTCCTTTTGAAGATGGCGGCACCGGGTTGCTGAGCAATTTCACCAGCCACATGAAGAAGGTGATCAATGCGTACAAAGAAAATACTACGCCCGATACCTATTACTTGTTTTTGGTAAGCAACCCGCAAGATCCCTCTACACTCGGAGTGATGCCACGCAACAAAGAGTATGGATTCATCTTTGCCGATAAGCACAGCACACTTCCTGAAGTAGCACGCACCATAGCACATGAGTTAGGCCACGGAGCATTCAATCTCCATCACACTTTCATGGAGCCTAATTATACGATCACCAAAGGAACTACAGACAACCTGATGGATTATCCTGCCGGGCCGAAGTTGTATAAGTATCAATGGGATAAGATACGGTATCCGGATATTGTGGTGGGGATTTTTGAGAGTGATGAGGAAGCCGCTTCTAAAGATGATAACGGCTTATCTGTACCTATTGATCCAACAACAATTGTCCTTAACCAAAATTCTGTCTTTTACAGTATAAGTGGAAAGTCATTCGTATTGCCGGAAGGAGCATCTCTACTTTTTCAATGTGTTTCAGGCGACCTCGTACATCGTAAGCCTTATCTCAAAAGATTTAAAGTAGGCACGAAAATATTTAAATTCAAAGCTGAACCTAGCGGCAGAGGTTTTGTTGATTTCACGGGGTATGTGAACGAGTCTAACCCTTCTGAGTATTATTCATCCATTTCGCTTCCAACAGGACAAAGTGAATATGATTTATATCTGACTACACAATATGCAAATGCATCTGATGAATCTCAAGCTACTTTAATACTGTCAAAAATAATAGTAAGCACTTTACCTGAAATTCACAGGAATGGCTTGTCTGAAAATGAGGCTACAGAATTTCTTGATCAAAGCAAAGATGGAAAACCTGAAACTAAAATAGACGAAAAGACCTTTGTTTACGATTGTACTGATCCTGTAGAATACTTCAAGAAGTTAACTGAGAAGATACAGAAAGGTTTACAAAAACATCCCAATACTGTTTACATCATTGAAAATTGCACTACAGGCAGTAGTCAAACAGTAAAAGCAACTGGCGTTAATAGCGTGCAGAATAAGAATGTAATCACATTAACTTATTGCAACGGTAGTCTATCTGTAAAAACTGTAGTATACCCAACACTGCAAAGAAACAGCAAACTCACAGGAGTAACACAAGCACAATTAGAGGCAGAAGTTAAGAAGAGATTAAATGAAGAATTAGCAGCTGCTCAGCAGGGAAATGCGGGCAAAGCGCCATCTGATGGAACAATGAGCGGAGTAGTAGATCGCGGACTTCCAAAGATGGAGAACGGTGAAAACATGAAGATAGACAACAGTGATCTATGGTCGTTTTTGCCTGAGGTAGTCGATTTAGGTGAGAGTGTTTATGAAAATGCTGCGTTGCCTGAAAAATACTGGAATCCAAATGAGGGTAATTATCAACAATCGCCGATACAAATGCCAGGCATCATTGCTGGTGTAAGTGATGGGTTACTTGGTGAAGCCACTGAAAGCCTACAGATGATTAAGTTCGGGTTGAATGTTGCTACTAATCCGGAAATAATAAAGGAAACCTGGGCTAAAGTAAAAACCCTTAACACTGACCAAATCAAGAACTTGATGGTTGGTGCTGTTGAGGGCAAGATTGGCAAGTACAAGCAGGGTGGTCCAGTAATGTATCACGAAGCAGGGGCAGATGKAGTCGTAGTGGCTGTCGCCGTATTGACCTGGTTAAAAAAACTAACTGACGCTAAAAAGATACTTGAAAGTGCGGACGATGGAATCGCAGATGCCTCTAAAATTATAGATGATCTTCCTGATGGGGTTAAAGCAGACATTGATCTATTCAATCCGGAAACAGGAGCAGCATTGTTGAAAGATTTAGCGGATGATAATTTACGTGCATTTGTAAAAGAGAATCCTTTGATAATGAAAGCATGGACAAAACACAAGTTTGACTATGATAAATTAAGTGAGTTTGAAAAGGCAGATATTGATGAAGTATTAGGTAAGGCTCTAAACGATTCTAATATTTCAGCCAAAGTAAACGAGTGGGCTGGCAGATCTGATGGGTATAAACGATTAGTAAACAATAGAATACTTGGAAATAAATTTGGTGATAATGTTAGCAGCTATTACAAAACATTAAATAAGTRTGATGGTGTTTTTGATCAAATCCATTTAAAATTTAGATACAACGGTACTAATCCTAAGTTTGCCGAATTTGTAGGAAAGGACATAGAAAGTATTGCCGACAATATTTTAATAGAAAATGTAAATGGTAAAATTAAGTT
>NNBV01000775.1_pt1 | contig 16029 bp, 21 predicted proteins | sample 1173771 | NCBI WGS metagenome assembly NNBV01 (sample SAMN07173938, study PRJNA388173) | plant metagenome | isolation source: symbiotic tissue sample KVS11 | place: Norway: Troms, Kvaloya island | reverse complement strand
AAATTATTTCGCTCAAAAAAACTTCAACTTTCCGTTATTCTGTGACAACTTTTATGACTGATTTTTAAAATATTAAAATGATTTTTGGGACCTGCAAGGTATAAAAAGAAAAGGGGTAGCCGAATAGGTCCCATTTTCTTTGATATAACTTGAATATTTTGGAGTTGAATAAAATAGAAAAACCCCTTAAATCATTGGATTTAAGGGGTTTTGACTGACTTTGAAAGTCTAAAAAGTCGGGGTGGCAGGACGACCTGCCTATTCCTTAATCCGTTGATTTTATTGGTGTTTCCAAGTGCTCTCCCAAAAAGGGTAGCCGAATAGGTCTCATTTATAATATGTCACCTTGCAGCCCTTTGAATCCCTGATCAATTTAATATCAGCCAGTCAATGTACTTTAATATATGTAAAGGTATTAAAAATGTCATTATGATACAACATATAATGATCCCTATCGTGAATAATCAAGGCTGTCAATTGGATAAATTGTTAGTTTGGATAATACTTTTTTGGCTGTATCATCCATTTCAACCTTCGTCAATGATAATCCATTCATCTCCAACTCCTTATAGTTCGCTTGAAAGAGCACGCGCCGAAATGCCAGTGGCCGGCCTTTGCATTTCTGTAAATCTCTTATTTCCTCTTTCTGATCGGGTTGATAATCATCAGCTTCCATTCCCGCCAATAACATACAGAGCATCGGAAACAACATTAAAACCGTTTGGCGTTCTCTGTAAATGCTTTGCCGTCTGTTGCATTGTCTAATTCATCTCCTATTATTTTTCTTTGTTAGCAGGTAATTTTTAAGTAACGACTAACAATTTGTTTGCAGCATTGCATTATTTCTTTCTCGTGCACAAAATGTGAGCACTGACTATTTTTGACATTTTAAACAATGCAAGATTGACATTTTGAACAAAATTATTTTAAATCTGCAGTTCTAAATTTGCAGTAATTTAAATGATTTAATTATGAAAGCAGTAATTTTAAAAGAGTTCGGACCGGCCCACAATCTTCAGGTGGTAGATGTTCCCGTTCCTTCAATATCTGATGAAGAAGTCCTTATAAATGTTAAGGCCTTCAGTATTAACCCTGTAGAAGCACACGTGCGGGAAGTAAAAGACTGGTGGAGCTTGGTAAGCCTTTCTACTCCCACAGATCCGCATGTTATCTTGGGATGGGATGTCTCTGGAGTCATAACACAAGTTGGAAAGAATGTCACCAAGTTCAAAGCAGGTGATGAGGTTTTTGGAATGATCAATTTCCTTGGATATGGAGCAGCCTATGCAGAATATGCAAGCGCTCGAGTTGCAGATTTGGCCTTGAAGCCTGCCGGAATCAGTTTTGAAGAGGCTGCAGGCGCAACGATGGCGGCACAGACAGCCTGGGTGTCGCTGGTAAGATATGGAAAGATTAAAAAGGGAGACAAAGTTGTTATTACCGGAGCGTCAGGCGGTGTTGGACATTATGCGGTACAGATAGCTAAACATTTCGGTGCCTATGTGATCGGAGTCGCATCTGCTGAAAACAGAGACTTTGTACTAAACCTTGGAGCTGATGAATTTTATGACTACAAAACAAAGAATTTTGAAGAATTCGTTAAGGATGCTGATCTTGTACACGATGCAGTCTGGAGAAATGACGAGTCACATATCACACGTTCTCTAGCTGCCATTAGGCCGAGCGGGACGCTTCTCAGCATTATGGTTTATCCAAGCGCAGAGTTTGTAGAGAAAGCTGAAAAAGAAAGAAAGGTGATTGTCGTAAGGATGAATGTTACTGATTCGCCAGACCATGAAGGCGACGTTGAGGCAATCAGAGAGCTGCTTGAATCAGGTAAGATTAAGTCACATATTTCTCATGCATTTGCAATTGAAGACACCTATAATGCGCATCAGCAGATTGAAACGCACGCTACCAAAGGCAAGATAGTAGTCAAGTTATAAAATAAAACTTCCTAGAGTAAGGGCTTCAGGCACAAACAAAGTGTTGTGAGGCCTTTATAAGATACAGCCCCTGTCTTTAATAACTGGCGGCTGGCATGTAAAATAATAATTTAGATATCATGAATTATGGAATATAATGAAAAGAAAAAGGCACTTATCGTAATTTCTTCGGCAAAAACGCTTCCACTTGCAGAACCTGCCGGCCACACAGGATTATCAACCGGATTTTTTCTGATAGAGTTAGCTAAAGTGCTGCAGGTTTTCGAGTCGACGCACGAATTTATATTTGCGACACCAGATGGAAAAGCTCCGCAACTTGACATCAATGGATTGGCCTTGAGCATGCACGCAGGGAACAAAATGGGTACTTCTACATTTGCTGCTTTGTTCGATCAGATGTTTGGATTTGATGCTGACAGCTTTCGAAAAAAGCGTCCTGGCCTCTTGTCAAGAAGGGAATCAGAACTTGAAGCGGCCTACAAGCACCTGGGAAATATCCCTGTCTCTGACATGCTTCCCAATACTGACAGGGAAGTTAAGAGCATCCACACAGATGTGGTGAGAAAAATGAGCAGGCTGCCACAACACAATTTCCTTTCTCTAAGGGAACTCCTTATCAAAGATGCAGATGCAAGTGATACATTCAAGCTGAAGGACCTGGATTTCATGCACATGCCCGGCGGCCATGCTCCGATGGTTGATTTTTACAATAATGCATCTCTTGGAGAGCTTTTGAACCGACTCAAGGAAGGGGGTGTATTGATATCGCTGATCTGTCATGCACCTGTTGCTCTGACCTCCGCCAAATTTAGAATTTCTGCTAATGGGCAGCCCATCATAACTGATAATAAAAATTTTAAAGGGGCGACTATTACGGTATCTTCAAGACTTGCAGAAATGATAGCAGTAAAAATGGCCTATCCGAAAATTCCAGGAAAAAAGACCAGGCTCGAATTTATTGTCGCCGACGTTCTGAAGAAAGAAGGCTACCATATAAAAAACAATCCAAACCCCACAGCTGTAGAGGTTGTATACGATCCGAGGGTAAAGCTTTTGACGGGAAATGGACCACAGGCAATGGATGCACAAACTCAGAAATTGCAGGAAATAACTGCACAAACTCAGAAATTGCAGGAAATAACTGCACGCATTAAATAAACCATAGTCCTCAACAATCGATAAGAAAATTTGTAACTTCATAGCGAATTACGCTAACTAACAATTGCGCAGATGGCAAAGCAAAACTTCACTAAATTTACAGACCTTGTCTGGACAGTTACCGAAGAAGGAATTTATAAGGACGATCTCAGTCTGGAATTCCATTCTTTTGTTCTGATTATTTCCGGCGAGATGAAAATTATACAGGCTGACAGATCATATACATTCGGTGCGGATAGCATGCTTTTGTTTCCCAGAAATCAGATTTCGGCAGTCATAAAGCAGCCTAAGGACGGAAGGCCTTATAAGGCCTTAGTTTTTGGACTCACCGTCGAAAGGCTTAAAGCTTTTTATACGAAAGAAATGCCTCATACAACGGCAGCACCTGACCAGTCAGTAAGAATTTTTGACGAACAACCGTTGCTTAAGAGTTTCTTTTCTTCTCTGACGCCTTATTTTGAGCTCGAGCACAAACTACCTGAAAATATTGCAAAGTTGAAATTTGAAGAGGCAATTTCTATCCTCCGCTTTATCGATTCCGAGATTGACAGCGTTCTTGCAGATTTTTCGGAACCTGGAAAAATAAACCTGGTCGATTTTATGGAGAAACATTACAGATTCAATATGCCGCTGGAAAAATTCGCCTACCTCACCGGGCGAAGCCTATCTACATTTATCAGGGATTTTAAAAAGGCATTTAAAATAACGCCGCAGCGGTGGCTTACAAAAAAACGCTTGGAACTGGCCCATTTCCAGCTTTCCAAAAATGACAAAAAAGCGGGTGATATCTATTTGGAAATTGGTTTTGAAAATCTTTCCCATTTTTCATTTGCCTTCAAGAAGCAGTTCGGCTATTCACCTTCAGATCTGCAATCTGGCTAGCAAACTGCCCGAGCAAATAATGTCCGATGGGACTATTATTTGCTCCTGAATACTTTGCTGTAGAAATTTAACAAGGCTCCTCCAGCCAGTGACTTCATCATTTCAAGCGTCTCTTCGGAATAGCTGCCAAGCAGATCTATCCTGTTGATTTCCCAATCAACGGGGTGGCTTTCCATTACCGGTGCGAATGCCTGCGCATGTTTCAGCAGATCCTTTTCGCTGGCATATGACTCCAGAAAAAGTATCTCTGATGTTACAGCATTGTAATGGCATTCATGTATCAATACTCCATCTCCTTCCAAGGGTATAGAAATTCTCGCCTGTTCCATAAATTCTTCCAATTTTCGCCATTGGCTCGGCCTTACTGTTGCTGACATAACGAGTCGCAAAATTGATTGTTCTGATGTTTGCATATATTTATTTGTTAGATTATAAATGTCGATGAAACTCAATACAGTATTCCCGCTGTATGATCATTTGACAAAGTTAGGATATGGTATACAGAAATCCTTTGTTTATAGTGTCAAAACTACTTTGTTCAAAGTAGCATTCCGGTTGAAGTTGATTTGCAAAATGACAATCTCAGCAAAGTAAATTTGACAATCTGAACAAATTCAAGTTTTCTGACTGGCACTACCTTTGGCATATCATTTTAAATAAAAGAAACAATGAAAGCAATAGTTTTAAAAGAAGTGGGAGGTCCTGAAAACTTAATTTTAGCTGAGGTTCCTGTTCCTGCTGTCAAAGCCAACGAAGTCTTGATTCAAGTAAAGGCAATAGCAGTTAATCCCGTAGACGCATTTGTCCGCAGGACCCAAGGCGCACTTGATATAATATATGACAGAAAAGGCGATGAGGAAAATATAATTCTGGGATGGGACGCCGCGGGAATCGTAACTGAGACGGGAAGCGGAGTTTCGAGATTTAAAGCCGGAGATGCAGTTTTCGGAAATTTTAAGTTTGTCGGACAAGCTAATGCCTATGCAGAATTTGTGTCAGCTCCTGAGGACGAAATCGCACTGAAGCCGGCGAATGTAAGCTTTGAGGCCGCTGCTGGCGCAACTATGGCTGCGCTTACTGCATGGGTGTCTCTAGTGAATTATGGCAAGATAAAAAAAGGGGACAAAGTGATTATTCACGGTGCATCGGGAGGCGTAGGGCATTATGCAGTGCAGATTGCCAAGCATTTCGGGGCATACGTCATTGGTGTTGCATCTGAAAGCAACAGGGATTTTGTCTTGGGGTTGGGAGCAGATGAATTCTTCGACTATAAGACAGAAGCTGTTGAAGAATTCATTACCGATGCCGATTTAGTCCATGACGCCGTATGGGTAGAAGAAGAAGTAGCCAGTACGGAAGAAACACACCTGGCGCGCTCTTTAAAGTCGGTCAGGGATGGCGGCATTATATCAAGCATTGTCGTATATCCCGACCAGCCTTTTATTGATAGAGCAAAATCAGAAAAAAATGTTTCGGTTCAGCGCGTTTTTGTAAGACCAAACGAAACTCACCTGCAAGACACGGAAAGCATTGCTGAGCTGCTGGCTTCCGGTGACATCAGGACGCACATATCTCATCTTCTTCCTTTGGCGGAGATGGCAAAAGCGCACGAACTGATACAGTCTAAAAACTCAGTTGGAAAGATAATCGTTGTTCCATAATTAAAAAAGACATTTGGCAGCGTCTTGCATGACTAGCCGTAGATTTTGATGAAGTGGCAGGTGCAAAAGAAGCAGGAGTTATTTTCCTTTGCTCCTTTACACCTGCCACTTTTGTCTAATTGCGTAAATACAAAAAATGAAGCTGCTAACCTTTAGGTAATGACTAATAAATTGTAATCAATTATAAGCTAATTTTGTCATGATATAACAACTTTCAAATAGCAATAAATATGAAATCACAAATTTCAAGAACTCGGAAAGCTGCCATAATTGGCCTTACAGGTGTAGCAACGTTGATGGTAGGAATAAGCGGACTCATGAAAGCAATCCACCTGCCCTGGTCTGTTGAGGGCTTGGTGAAATACAATCTGCCACATTCGGCAACAGCATTGGGCGTTATGGAAGTGATATTTATAGCACTTTTTGCATTTCCAAAAACGCTGCGTCTCGGCTTCATCCTGACCAGCTGCTACCTTGCAGGAGCGATGGCTACAGAATTATCCCATGACGGCTCAATGCTAAATCCTGGAATCCCACTGGCATTGGTCTGGATAGCCGCTTTTTTGCGGGATAGGGAGCTTTTTATCGGCACTCCGCAATCATAAATAATTAAAATGCGCTGAGACACTTCGCGGCTTTAATCAAAAATGATGTGCATTGCAATTGCCAAATTTGACCCAGCGCTTTACATAACATAATTTTAATCAGCAATAAATATGACACTAGAAACTTTAAAAAAAAAGGAAGATCTGAGAAACCTGATAGACGCTTATGCTTACCTCGGTGATGAAAAGAAAATATCTGAACAGTTGGATTTATTTACAAAAGACCTCACCTACAAGGTCTACATGGGCGGTGCATTGGTAGCAGATGTTTCGGGAAGGGAGAAAATGGAAGAAGATTTTAACCTTCATTCCTCCCAAGTAAAGACTTACTTTACATTGAATGGACAGCACACTTTCGAGATCGGTGCCGAAACTGCAACAGGAATATCTTATTCTCAATTAAAGATGATCAGGGAAGAGGAAGGAAAAGATATTTTGACTGATTACAGCGTGAGATATGATGACAGCTATGTTTTACAGGATGGAAAATGGCTTATAAAGGATCGAGTTGCTCATTTTATCATTGTTGAATCAAGAACTATTTCTAAATAATTCCTGATTTGAAAATAAAGCCCTGTAGCATATTTGTTATGGGGCTTTTGTTTGATGAGCAGTAAGCACAGTAAGGATTATTCAATACCTGCCAATTGCAAGAGAGGTTAATTTACTTATAGCAGGGCTTTCAAAATTCTCGATACCTCTTGCAGTGTATGAAGAAAGATAAGTAAGTCGGAGAAGATTATTTTCTGCTGTGAAAGTTCCTTTTGCTACTTCAATAAATATTTTTATATATTTGAATTTATTAACTTTGCAATATGGAAAAGATTGAAAGAGTTGTTTCAGAATTTAATAGTGAATTGAAACTTCAAGGTTTTAAAGCATTTCAGATTGAACAGGATAGTGGCGATACAAGAACTTACAGCAGGAAAGAATTCTATAAAATCTGTTTGACGACCGGTAAAAGCAAGATTCATTATTCTGATAAAACCTACGAGCAGGAAGGAACGATTCTCTTTTTCGGAAATCCACATATTCCTTATTCCTGGGAGACGATTTCAACAACTTATGTAGGTTATACCATTCTATTCTCTGAAGATTTTTTCAAAAATTCTGAACGTTCGGAAAGTCTTCAACAATCGTCATTCTTTAAGATTGGCGGAACTCCTGTTTTGAAAATTACAGAAGAACAGATGACTTTTCTCAATACCATTTTTAAGAAAATGATTTCTGAACAGGAAAGTAATTATGTGTTTAAAGATGAGTTGATTCGGAATTACATTAGTCTTATTATCCACGAATCGCTAAAAATGGAACCGGAAGAAAATTTTGAGCAAAACAAAAATGCTTCATCCAGGCTAACTTCTGTTTTCTTGGAATTGTTAGAAAGACAGTTCCCGATTGAGACAACTGAAACACCTCTGAAATTAAGAACAGCTCAGCATTACGCCCAATACCTGAACGTTCATGTCAATTATCTGAATCGTGCTGTAAAAGAAATCACAGGAAAATCGACAACAGACCATATTGCCGAACGCATCATTACAGAATCAAAAGCTCTTCTGCAACATACAGATTGGAGCATTTCCGAAGTTGCTTACTCACTTGGATTCGATTATCCAACCTATTTCAATAATTTTTTTAAAAAACAAACCGGTACCAATCCGAAAACATTTCGTTTGTCAGAAGTTTGAATATCTTAATTTTTAGTTTGAATATCGTTATAATCTAAAAGCTATCCAAAAGTAACTTTGCTCTAATAAGAATGAGCACTTATATGGAGAGTAAAAATAGCGAAATAGGAATAAAAAAAATAGCGTACGCAGGCTGTTTGGGAGCGGTCAGTATCATAAGTACTGAGTTTGGAATTATTGGTGTTTTGCCACAAGTAGCGTCACATTACAGTATAGGCATTGATACCGCTGGATTATTGCTGAGTGCGTTTGCTTTGACGATATTCCTGATCGGTCCCTTTCTTGTCTTGCTAACCTCTGGAATTGATAGAAAAAAGATGATGCTTTGGGCAATTTCTCTTTTTCTACTATCAAATATTATTTCTGCATTTGCACCGCCGTTCTGGCTTCTGGTTGTGTTTCGAATTTTTCCTGCAATCTTGCAGCCCGTATTTTTCTCGGCGGCGGTCGGAACAATTATCCGCACTGCTTCCAAAGCAGAACAGCATAAATTAATGGGAATTGTAATTGGCGGAATTGCATTGGCGCAGGTGACGGTTATTCCACTGACTACATATATGTCGAGCCTTTACGGATGGCAAATCAGTTTTGTCATTCAGGGAATTATTTCGATGATTGCTTTCGTTGGAATTTTCACATTCATTCCATCTATCCCTATAAAAGAGAAATTATCCTATGGAAGTCAATTATTGATTCTGAAAAAGCCACGTTTTATTATCAGTGTAGTCTTTAATGTACTCTTAATTTCGGCTTGGTTCTCGACTTTCAGCTATTTTGCCGACTACTTGGGGAAAGTAAAATTAATGAGCGGACAACAGGTAAGTTATATGCTTTTGCTTTTCGGTGTAGCAGGAGTTATTGCCAATTGGTTAGCAGGCAGGCTTTTGTCAAAGAATATTGTTCGCACCACTGCATTCTTTTTATTTGGAACAATATTATTGCCAGTGATCTTCCAATTTTCGGGTGACCTCTTCTATATACAAATTATGGTAGTGTTTTTTTGGGGAATAATGTACGGTCCAGCATTTCTGACAGCGATTTCCTATATGATCGATGCCGCACCGGAAGCACCGGAATTTGCAAACAGTCTCCAGTCATCATTCGGTAATCTCGGGGTGTCTATAGGGACAATTGCTGGTGGATGGTTCATCTCAAATATGGGGATTTATTCTACTCCATGGGTTGGAGCTGGCTTTGGAGTATTAGCGGCTTTGACTATGGTTGCTAGAGAAATATTAGATAAAAGAGCCAAACCAAAAACGGTATCAATGAACTAAATGATCATAAATAATTGATATGAAAAATTTCAAGAAGGTAATTGCTCTAGCTGTGATTGGTTTGGCGAGTATGAGCTGTAATAATCAAAATAGAGAAGTAATGAAAAATGAAAACACAACATCTCTATTTCCAAAGGGAAATAGATTACCGGAAGATTGGTTTACAGGAGAGGTCTTTTTGTCTCCTTTGGTTGCCAATGATAAGAACAATGAATTTTCTGCAGGAGCAGTAACGTTTGAGATTAGAGCAAGAACCAACTGGCACACGCATCCAAAAGGACAGGTTTTGATTGTAACCGAAGGGGCTGGATTTTATCAGGAAAAAGATAAACCCGCACAAGTTATTAAAAAGGGTGATGTAGTCAATATACCAGAAAACGTAGAACATTGGCACGGTGCATCTGCAACCACGTCTATGACACATATTGCAATTACTAATTTTAGAGATGGTGTGCAGGTGACTTGGCTTGAGCCAGTTACAGACGAAGAATTTAATAAAGTTAATACTGAAAAATAAAATGAAAAAAGTAGCATTAATTGTGGCTGTCATTACATTGTCGGTAGGACAATTATCAGCTCAAAATAAAAAATCAAATTCAAAAAAAATGGAAACAACAGAACAAAAAGAACATTACACATTCCAGTTGAACGAAAAAGTAACAAGAACCGCTGTAACATTCAAAAACCGTTACGGAATAACACTTTCCGGAGATTTATACCTTCCAAAGAATGCAGGCAATGAAAAATTATCAGCGTTGGCAATCAGCGGGCCCTTCGGTGCGGTAAAAGAACAATCATCAGGGCTATATGCCAATAAAATGGCGGAAAGAGGTTTTGCTGTTATAGCATTTGACCCATCTTATACTGGAGAAAGTGGTGGTGAGCCGAGAAATTTAGCTTCGCCGGAAATTAACACAGAAGATTTCAGCGCTGCAATTGACTTTTTGGGATTACAAAAAAATGTAGACAGAAACAGGATCGGAATTATCGGAATCTGTGGCTTTGGAGGTTTTGCCTTGAATGCAACTGCAGTTGACAAACGTATTAAGGCCGTTGCTACCACAAGTTTGTACGACATGACCAGAGTAGTGTCCAAGGGATACAACGATTCTGTAACACCTGAACAAAGAACCAAAACATTAGAAGATTTGGGTCAGCAACGCTGGAAAGATGCAGAAGCCGGAGAACCTTTGAAAGTACCAAGAAATTTACCTGAAAAATTAACAGGAAGCGAACCTCAGTTCGTAAAAGAATATTTTGATTATTACAGAACGGCAAGAGGTTTCCACGAACGTTCTTTGAACTCAAACGGCGCGTGGTTGGTAACCAATCCGATTTCATTTATGAATATGCCAATTTTAAGTTATTTAAAAGAAATTTCGCCAAGACCGATGTTGCTGATTGCGGGTGAAAATGCACATTCGAGATATTTTTCTGAAGATATTTTCAAAGTGGCAAATGAACCAAAAGAATTAATGATCATTCCAAATGGTGTTCACGTTGATTTATATGATAAAGTAGATAAGATTCCATTTGAAAAGTTGGATACTTTCTTCAAGATAAATTTAAAATAGTCCAGATCTCCCTCTCTCATAAACTTAATTTTTTTTTTTGCTGAGAGGAAGGTTTTAATTGCAGTAAATAACAAATATAAATATGAAAGAGTACAGGTTCTTGAACAGCTATAACTTTAAATATGGAGCAATGGTTAAAAAAGGATTGTAATGGCACCAATGGGGCAGGTTAGTTAAAACGCCTAGTCATTTCTTATCCTTTAATATTACTTTATTTCATTACAATCAATACTGTACAATACAAAAAACAAAAGCCTTACAGCGATATTGCTGCAAGGCTTTTGTTTTTTTAAACTTAATTTTACACTTCTGTCCGCTGCACCCGTATTGTTTCTAATATGCAGTAGAGCAATGCGAGGGGTTTTTAAAGCAAACTTCCCTATAAACATCCTGTACCTTTTTCCTTCTTTTTTTAATTTGATGTAGACTGCTCTTTTTATACATTGTCAGCCGGTGATTCCTTCTAATAAATGCACATTCTACAGCTTTTTCTTGATCTTTTATCCCTGTCCTCAATTACCTATTCGCCTGAATACATATACACCAAGACATGTTCCGCTGCAGCGTGAATAGGCTTTTTACTGCTCTCCGACAAGCAGGAAAGAAAAATTCCCGAATAGCTTATTGTTTTTAATTTATCAGCCTCTTCATAATTATGATGTTTATTATAATCTAATAAGGTACAAATCTATGGACAATAAACAGCTGTTTATAGACCAGTTGAAAAACAACAATCTGGGCAAACGAACGATTGACGAGGGCAGTATGGACGAAAAATCGGGAATGAACTTCTCGGAATACGTGGCTGTCCTTTCGGGAAATACCGACCTTTTGGATAAAGCCAAATTGGAAAAGCAGATTGCCGGACTCGAAAGTGAAAAGCAGGCATTCAACCGCTCCAAGTTCAGTGCCAAATACAAGCTGCAGGACTTTACTGAATTGCTTGAAAGTGCAGAATCCCGTTTAAACCGAATAAATCTTGATTGGGAAAATTTACAGCAGCGCATACAAAAGCGTTCGGACGGTACTATTGCAAATCCTGTGCAATTGGCAGGCTTACCGCCCAATTCGGATATTATACAAATCGGCGCAAAGCTCAATGAACTTTCGGACAAAGCCCGAACCGGAGGTCAGTATGAAGAAATCGGCAGCTTGTATGGATTTTCATTGCTGGTCAAAACCGAAATATCCGAAAAACAGGGTGTTGATATCCGGGCAAACCGCTTTTTTGTGCAGGGAGAGGGCAATATTAAATATACTTATAATAATGGACTGATGGCAAAAGATCCTGAAACCGCCTCGCAGAATTTTTGGAGAGCATTGGAAAAACTGCCTGGATACGTCAAGCAGGAACAGGAGAAAATTGCCGAACTGCAGAAAGATTTGCCTGTTCTTCAGCAGGTGGTTAACGGTACATGGCCTAAGGAAGACCGACTGGGTGAACTCAAGACACAGCTGGCTGCCATAGAGCGGAAGATACAGCTGGCTATCACCCTGGAAACTAAAGAAGACCTGCCGGAACAAAAAGAAACGCAGAATCAAACCCTTGACGGAACTACAATAGGTATCCATATTCCTGGCGGCCTAATGTAATTTTAAAAGTATGTCCTGCACATCTTACCGTTCATTTACTTAGAGGATCCTTATCTGCATAGATTACATAAATCTTTAAAAAAGCAATATGGGGCACTTCCTGCGGAAACAGGAAGGCCCCATATTTTAGACTGAATTTATTAAATAACAGGACTTTCTATTTTTGAAGCTTCAGGTGCTCCTAAAAAAAGTGACTTGTCGCGCAGGAAAGCTGCAGTCCAGATCCAGACCAATGGTATGCCGGGGCTCAGCAGGGAGCCGTCTCGGGCTAACTCTGTAGCCAGCGCTCCCGCAAAGTAGCAGCTAATTAGTATAAAGCCTATTCTCATTGTCTTGGGCACGGCAAATAGTATGATAAATACCATTTCCATTAATCCTAAGATGCTTGGATTGTATTTTTCCAAACCCGCTACAGACCAGGGCATATGGATAAACTTCATCAGGCCGCTTACAAATATGATGGCCGTTATAAGGCAAGTGATCGAAACGGTAATAATTTTCTTTGCTTTCATTTTAAAATTAGTTGGTTAATGTTCTTGATTCAATTATAAAAAAATGGCCGATGCGCCTTTTGATCAGCCACTTTCCACTGTCCAGCACATAGTCGTCGTCATACCTCACACTGTAATCAGTCAGGATATCTTTCCCTTCAGCCTCCCTTACCATTTTAATTTGACTAAATGAAACCCCTGTGGCAGTATCGCCGTCTATTTTTGCAGCAAACTGTCCGTTTAATGTGAAATAGGTTTTTACAGCGGCAGCATGTCCATTAAATTCGGCCTCCAGCTTATCTGTCCCGTCGGTGTTTGCGACCTCTGCTCCGTTCATGTAAACCGTATAATTTGCATCCGGAGTAAATAAATCCATTACCTGCTTAATTTTTTTTTCGTCACCTAAAGTTGCATACGCATCTACTAAGTCCCTTAATTCTTCCTTGATTTCAAAAATTTCTAATGACATGATTTTACTTTTTTATATTAATTATTACTCTATAGTTATTGCTTATATTCTAAATATTCAACTGATTATTGAGGGAATCCTCCTTTATTGGCGGCGCTGTTAATGATTAAGAGGCCTGGCTTCTACTATTATAAAATGGCCGGTACGTTCTTTAATGAGCCATTTCCCGCCGACATTGCTATATGTATCATCGTATCTTACGCTGTAGTCTGTAAGGACATCTTTCCCTTCGGTATTTCTTATCATCTTGATTTGTGTAAAGGAAACGCCCGAAGCCGTATTGCCGTCTAACTTGACGGTGTGCTGTCCGTTTAGCGTAAAGTAGGTCTTTACCAAAGCCGCATGCCCATTGAACTCTTTCTCGATATTCTTCGATCCTGAAATGTTCCCCACCAATGTCCCGTTCATGTAGACCTTATAGGTGGCATCCGGGGTAAAGAGCGCCGCCATCTCAGCAATCTTTTTTTCATCTCCCAGTGCAGCGTAGGCATCGATAAGGCTTCTCAATTCCTCTTTTGCCTGGGTGGAATTCTTTGCGTTTTGCGCATTTGCAGGTACAGCCATGCCAAATATGGCTGCTGCGATCAGTAATGCTGTTAAAAAGAAATTTCTCATCTGTTTCTTATTTAGTTGTGTTTTAAAAATTGCCTATTCTATTTCTGTGTTATGGTCCAAATGGTCGAAATGTTCAATACCCCAGGTTTCGATGGCAGCGAGCAGGCTTTTGAGCGTCTTGCCGTGCGGGGTTAATTCATATTCTACCGCAATGCTGCTGAGCTTTGATTCGCTCCTGGACACTATGTCATTGACGTGCAGTTCCTGCAGGTCCTTGGAAAGCAGCTTGGGCGAGATCCCTTCAATACCTCTTTGCAGGTCCATAAAGCGGGTGCTGCCATTCCTGAGCAGAAAGACAACTATCTGCATTTTCCATTTTCCCGATAACAGCTCCACGGACTGGCTGACCGCCTGCGCAGAAATCTCGTCTTTACCTTTTGTGCCGTATTTCGATTCCATATTGCTAGTTGCTAAAAAGTTTTGCTGGCATTACATCACTATTCATTGTCAAGCTGTGCCGATTCCTTGCTGATAACATCGAACAGCTGGTACGCTTTCAGCCCTTTTGCCTCGAGGTCCAAATGAGAATCCAGATCCGAAAGCACTGCTTGGATTAGGACCAGTTCCAAACCGTTGCTGCGGGCCATATGTAAAATCATCCCTATGCCCATGCTGGTAATATTGTCGGTCCATTGCTCCAGTTCACGCGGGTCGTTAAATTTATCTGTAAAGCTGTCCACAAAAGCCGTTCTGTACAGCGGGGGGATTGTATCGAACTCTTTAGAATTTTGGGCATAATCCATTATGTGCTCCCGTTTAAAATCCGTTCTCTTCAGAACTAATACCTGTGAGGCTCCTGCCAAAGTATTTTCAAATGGCAGTCCGGAAAGCTGTTTTCCATCTATACGCAGCACCGTAAAAGGCCATTCTCCTGAAGAGGGCATGAGTCTGTATAGGTTAAGTATAGATGAATCTATTTTTTGTTCAATTCCCATGATGCTCTTGTTTTATCGTGCAGGTCGTTTTGAAAAACTGCTCCGTGTGACTCTTCAATTTATAATTATGATTTGCTTTTTTATTCTTTACAAAATTATCCTATATTTGCTTACAATTTATTACTCGTTACCTAAAGGTTAGCAGGTAATCATATAGAATCACAATTATGGAAAAACAAAAAGAAACAGAGGAAGTTCCTGTAAATAAAGAATTTACAGAAGAATGCCACAGGGTAATGGCTGCTGTAAGCGATGCCCTCTACGCCGTGGGAGGAAAGTGGAAACTCATGATCATCATTGCTATGGCACGTGGCAATAACAGGTTTACCGAACTGCAGCGGCAGGTAACGGGCATATCGGCCAGGGTACTCTCAAGCGAATTGAAAGAACTGGAAATGAACGGCTTCATAATCAAGAAAGTTTCTGTAGGATACCCGGTAGCCATCGAGTATCAGCTTTTGCCCTACAGCCACACCCTTGAAGAAGTTGTCGGAGCGATGACCAGATGGGGCATGCAGCACCGCGAGAAAATCAAGAATGACAGAAGTTAGAAAAATTAAAAAACTGGACCTTGTTTAAAAGCCATCCTTTCAACAGGACGGCTTTTGAGAGGAAATCAGTCAGCGCTAAAGCACTACTGTTCTTGGCTTTTCAATCCTTTCAAGGTTGCCTCCTGTAAGGACCATGCGATTGTCAAGGCTCATGTTAAAATCATGCGGGTAACCGAGGGAAATGCTGCTTGCACCGTCAAGCGAAAAGTGCACCGATTCTGCACCTTTAATTTTGTGAGGATTTATAAATATTGAAAATAGGCTTTAAACGAAAAAAACCTGCAAATCGTTGAATTTGCAGGTCTTTAGACATTTTTTATGGCTTTTTGAAAAGATTGAAAACTTTGAGTTTTCCGACTTTTCGGCCTTTCCGTGGGGAGAGTAGGATTCGAACTTTACGCCTGAAACCGCTGTCTATGCCACTTTTATTTATGTCTTGAACTCCTGTGCACCGATTCTGCACCAAATTCAAATTATTACTATTTCAATATTAAATCATGCACAAAATTTAAATACTAACGAATTAACAGACAGTAGTATTATTCTTTTTTTGTATCACAAATATATTAAAAATACAGAAT
>NNBV01003190.1_pt1 | contig 16033 bp, 15 predicted proteins | sample 1173771 | NCBI WGS metagenome assembly NNBV01 (sample SAMN07173938, study PRJNA388173) | plant metagenome | isolation source: symbiotic tissue sample KVS11 | place: Norway: Troms, Kvaloya island | reverse complement strand
TAATACCACGATTTTACTATAAAAGAATTTTAAAACTAAGCTTCTCTGGCATTCCTAAAAATTCTTTTTTCATCAAAATCTTACTTAGTAAAGCTGGGGATGGAGATACTATTAAACTACCTTCTTGCGTATCAGCTTTGCATAGGTACGGCTCACAGGGAAGCTTTTACCATTCTGCATTTTCACTACCATGCCGCCATTAAAATGACGTTCAATTTCCTTGAGTGAATTTAGATTGATAATCGTGCTACGATGTACTCGGATAAACGTTTCAGGATTAAGGATCTCTTCTAACTTACCTATGCCGGAAGAGCTAACAAACTGATCGGTTTTTGTAGTAATGATGGTATAGTCGCCCGAAGCTTCGAGAAAAATAATTTCTTCTACCGGGAGGTTGAATAGTTTTTCAGACTTCTGCACAAATACATGCGACTCATACGAAGACCTTTTGTTTTCGCCACGAAGGCTATGAAGCAGATCATCAATGGTGCTGTTCTCCTGCTTCTTACGTTTCAATGCTCGATTAACTGCCAGGCGAAAACGTTCTTCATCCAAAGGCTTGAGCACATAATCCACCGCATTTTTTTCAAATGCCTTGATCGCATATTGGTCATAAGCGGTAGTGAAAATAACGTGGGGCTCCTGATCGATTTCTTCCAGCACATCAAACCCGCTCATACCCGGCATCTGCACATCAAGAAAAATAATGTCCGGCTTCAGTTTATTTATTTTTTCTACTGCTTCACTTCCTTTCGAACACTCGGCAACCAATTCAATTTCATCAAATGACTCCAGGTATTCGCGTAGAAGATCTCTTGCTAATTTTTCATCATCTACAATTATGCAGGTTGTTTTCATCTATTTTAGTTTTATATCTGGTTAATCCTAAATCTCTCTTAAATCTATAATTGCTGTGCCATCCCGCTTTTGTTATGCGAATGGGGCAGTCTCTTTTTCTTCCACTTTCTTTTCGGTTAACGAATTCATCTTAATTTCTTCGATGTAAAAGCTGACTGAATATCCATACTCTGTAGCTTTAATTCGTAATCCTGATAATGGGCCATAGTAACTTTTCAGGCGCAAATCGGTATTGGCCATACCCACACCACTGGAGCTTCCGTCCATCACCTTTTGCGCGTTAGACCCCAGCCCGTCATCCTTCACTTCAAAAAATATAATATTTCCCGATCTTCTTACCGTGAGCAGAATAGTACCACCATCTTCTTTGGGTGCAATGCCATACTTCACCGAGTTTTCAACCAATGGCTGTAAAATCATAGGCGGAATAGAGATGCTCATGCAGGAAGAGTCAATCTGTTTTACAAAACGAAGACGATCGCCAAAGCGCACTTGCTGTACTTTAATGTAGTTCTCAATAAAGTCAATTTCATGCACCAGCTTTACCATTCCGCCGCTGTGCGAGTCAAGTGCATAACGAAAAATATCAGACAGCTGTGTGATGAGCTTACGCGCCTGTTCCTTGCTTGAATTCACCAGCGTACTGATGGAATTCAATGTATTGAATAAGAAGTGCGGATTGATCTGAGACTTTAATAAAGAGATCTGCATCTCTTTATTTTTCAAGGCCAGTTCGCTCTTCTCCTTCTCTTGTTTTTGTAATCCCTGGAAATAGGAAATGATATAATAAATAGCAACTGTAATGATGTATTCGTCATACATATAGAGTGCGTCCCAGCTCATCAGCTCGATCATGTATTCTTTCCAGTGATCGAAATAGATAAGTCCCTCCATGTAGTCGTTGAAATAATACGAAAGCGTACCCATCACCAGGAAGAAAACGATAAGCCCGATAACGTGACCTACTATTTGTACGGAAGCCCGAAAGCGGAACAGGAGATGTGCCCACAAAAAGATAAGGAGGATTAAAAAGCAGAGTGCCTCAAAAAGAAAGAAGGCAGTCCATAAAACGTATGATTTGGGGTTCTCAAATTTCCATTCAAAGAATGCGCTGACGGCAAAATTCAAAAAATACCATATGCATATGAGCAGGTATGCCCGCTTCCAGATCTTAGGTATTTCTTCTATCCACTTCACTTGAGTCAAGAAAAATGATGGTTAAAATTAACTATTTGGGTCTTAGGGCGGTGAAACATTAAAATGGAAGTTAAACATTCATTTTTTTCCGATCAATGGTAAAGTAATGTAAGCCTTTGAATACACTATCTTTGCCCCGACGTGAAAAATCGGGTAAAATACGCAAGGCAAAATATTCTGACTCTATTATTTATGGCATTGGTGTGCCTGAGTTACGCTCAAAACAGCGTCATCTCAGGTCTGGTCATCGATGAAGAAACACGCGAGCCGCTTATTTTTGCTTCGGTTGGAATTAAGGGCCGCCCAATAGGCACCATCACCAATCTTCGTGGGGAATTTGACTTTCATTTTCCCTCCGAATACCGAAACGAAGTTTTTGTGATCAGTATGCTGGGATATGCCAGTTTTGAAACGCGTGCTTTCGCATTATTCAATAATCCCTCTTTAGTGATCGTACTGACGCGAACAACGCAGGTACTCAATGAGGTAGTTATTTCGGATACACTGAACGGTGGTGAAATCATGAAAGTAGCACTGGATCGGATCTCCACCAACTATCCGGTTACTCCTTTTATGATGGATGGATTTTATCGTGACATAAAAAAAATCGGGGGCACTTATGTTTCACTTCTCGAGTCGGCTGTTAAAATTTATGACGAGGATTATTTCGAGCCGCGCAACAAGTTCAAATTGCGTGAACGGGTATTGCTTCTGGAAGTGCGAAGAAGTTTAGGTTACTCCACAAAGTTCACTTCTTATTTTGATGAAGGAAATTTACTGGAAGACCTGCTGCTTCACAACAATGTGCGTTATCGCCAGTTTCCCGAAGAAGATATCTTCTTTACCAGCCTGGTACGGGACAAAGATTCCTATTACAACGGACATCCTGTTTATGTGATCCGGCATACACAGGACTATCAGCTTATTCTCTTTATAGATAAAAGCAATTACAGCATCATTCATCTTGAGTATGAAAATAATTCGACACAACCCATCACTAAAAAAAGAGGTATGGAAAGCCGGTTTGTGGGAATTAAAAAAGTAATTGACTTCAGAGAGTATAATGGTAAAATGTTTCTCAACTACCTTACTGTTGATTCGAAAATCAATTGGTATGATATAAAAACAAATGAGCTAAAGTTTGAAACAGAGCTCAGCCAGCAATTATTGATCAACCAGGTAAAGCCAAATACCGAAGAGCGAATCGGGTCTACCGAAAAAATGAAAAACTATGGCCTGCAGTTTCACGATCTCCCTTACAACAAGAAGTTTTGGGATAATTATAATGTGATCAAAGAAACACCGCTGGATATAAAGATCACCGAAGACCTGGAGAAACAGGGATCACTGGACAAGCAGTTTCAGGACAATTAATTACTGGCTTAAAAAAACAAGTCCACCCAGGCATGAAGCCCGGGTGGACAGCCGTGGTATTGGGGGCCAGGGCGCGTTGTTATATTCTACTTTGTGTCTTTAGTAAATTCTGATTCGTTTTTTTCAGCCTGTTGATTCGCTACCGGCTTCTTACTTTCCTCTGACACCTTGCTTAATACCAGCATCAGAAATAAAAGAATGAGGAGCAGTACACCAAAATGCTTTTTCATTATGCTGCTGTTTTGTGAGTGCTAAAGTAGACGACTGAATCGCACAATCGATTTCAAACTCTACTACAGCACATAAATACTTTTGCGCTAAATCGTACAAAATCAAAAATCAGAATTGCGATGTACGGATTATTGCAATTCCTGCTCTTTTGAGTTAGTATTAGACATAAAATACCCCAACCACCGATGAGTAGCCTTGCCGCACCGGAAAACATTCAATCCGTTTTTCTTGAACAAATTCGTCAACGCCTGCCGAAAAATTTGTCGCTGGCTGATGAGCTTGCAGAAATTTTAAATATGAGTCGCGACAGTGTGTATCGAAGAATCAGGGGAGAGACCGTACTCTCTCTGGAGGAAGTACAGAAGCTCTGTAATCATTACAAAGTTTCACTTGATTCGTTCCTGTCTCCGTCTTCAGAAATCATATCGTTCCATAGACGCAGCATTGATGCCATTGATTTTACATTCGAAAAGTGGCTGGATTCTCTTTTGAGTAACCTCGAAATGATCAGCAGTTTTCCAGAGCACGAGATCGTGTATTGTGCAAAAGATATCCCTCCTTTTTTCTATTACAAGTATCCGAACCTGGCCTTATTCAAAATGTTCTTCTGGATGAAATCCTACCATCGTTACTCGCAGTATGCCACGGCTTCTTATCAGCCGGAGTTAGTACCCGAGTCGCTGGTGGCTACAGGAAAAAAGCTTTGGGATAAGTATGCCGGAATACCGAGCTCAGAAATATGGAGCGATGAGACATTCAATGTGACTATTCGCCAGGTGGAATTTTATCATGAGAATGGTTTCATTTCATTAGCACAGGCAAAGTCATTATTGGATGACTACAAAATAATGATCAACGACATTCGTGATGCGGCTGCAAGGGGAGAGAAGAAATCGCAAGGAGGATCATTTAAGCTTTACAAAAATGAATTTCTCATTTCTGACACCACCATTCTTTTTAAAATGGGTGACAAGCGCATCTCGTTCATTACATATAACACCATGAATATTCTTGGCACTTCACAGGAAGCTTTCTGTAGTGAAACGGAGGAGTACCTCATTAATATTATCAACAAATCGGTGCTAATCAGTACAACCGGAGAGCGGGAAAGGAATAAGTTTTTCAATCAGACAGAAGAACGTATTCAGCGCGCCAAAGAATTTCTTCGTTAGAAAGAAGTTTTTAACGCTTCCTGCAAAAGTTCTTTCTTATCAATAGGCACAACGCCTACATGCTGACAGACCAGTCCTCCACCAAGATTAGAGAAGGAAGCAATTGTTCGGGATGGTAATTTTAATGCAGCGCACAAAGCGGCAATAGCAACCACGGTATCACCTGCACCAGACACATCAGCAATTTCTCTTTTGTGTGCGGGTAGTTTTATTTTTTCGCCTTGATAGTCAATGTAAACACCATGCTCGGAAAGCGTAGCCATCACACCGTTCGTGTTTAATTTTTCTTTTACCAGATCTACCGCCTTCACTACCTGCATTTGGTTGTCCGACTCTACTTCCACTTTCAATCCTTCTCTCAGCTCTTTCAGGTTAGGCTTGAAGAGAGAGACATTTTTATAGCTAAGGAAATTTCTTTTTTTAGGATCAACTATAGTGGGTATTCCTTTTTGATTGGCTAAAGCAACAGCCTTTTCAATAATGGTTGCGTTGATTGCGCCTTTATCGTAATCTTCAAAAATGACAACATCGCATTGTGGAAGGAGCGTGGTAATTTTCTTTATCAGATTACTTTCCTCTTCCGCATCTGCTTCGCGATCCGATTCTTCGTCTACCCGTACTATATGCTGATTACTTGCAATGATGCGCGTCTTTACTGTAGTGGGTCGTGTGTTTGAATGCACAAGTCCTTCAACAGAAATAGAAAGTGATTGTAAAATCTCAATTAGTTTTTCCCCTGAATCATCCTCACCGATCAGTGCACATAATACAGGCTGTGCTCCCAATGCCTGCACGTTCAATGCAACGTTGGCAGCACCCCCAAGCCGATAGTCTCTTTTCTTTACAGCAACTATGGGCACAGGTGCTTCCGGTGAAATGCGATCTACGTTTCCCCAGATATAGGTATCCAGCATCACATCTCCAATGATAAGCACACGAAGCGTATTAAAAGATTCAAAAATCTGTTCTGTTGTCATGCCCTTCAATCAACTGGTTATTCAGTTACTATTTCAGTTTATTATTTCAACTTAGCCAATGCTTCTTTTATCCTCTTCATGGCTTCTTTCAGTTCCTGCTCAGATGCAGCATACGAAAGACGAACACAGTTACCATCACCGAATGCATCTCCGGTAACTAAAGATACGTGTGCTACTTCTAAAAGATAAAGACAAAGATCATCACCATTCTTAATGGTTTTTTGCCCGTCCGATTTTCCATAATAGGAACTAACATCAGGAAAGAAGTAGAATGCACCTTCGGGATAGTTGGCTTTAATTCCTGATATGTCTTTTAGCAATTCATAAACCACCTCTCTGCGCTTGCGGTATTCCTCCACCATCTTATTGGTAGGTGTAATATCACCTGTTATGGCCGCCAGTGCAGCACGTTGAGCAATCGAACAGTTGGCCGAAGTGATCTGACCCTGCACTTTATTACAACCATCGGCTATCCATTTCGGTGCAGCAATGTATCCCACTCTCCATCCCGTCATAGCAAAGCCTTTCGCAAAACCATTTACGGTAATGGTTCGGTCAAACATGCCAGGGAAAGAGGCAATGCTTACCTGCTCACCTGTGAAATTGATGTGTTCATAAATTTCATCTGCAATGATTAACAGATTTTCATGCTTCAATACGACCTCAGCAATAGCTTGCAGATCTTTCTTTGAAAAAACAGAACCGGTAGGATTACATGGCGAAGAGAAGATCACCGCTTTTGTTTTTGGCGTGATCGCTTCTTCCAGTTGTCTGGCGGTTACTTTAAAATCATTTTCAATGCCTCCTTTGATGATCACCGGAACACCTTCTGCCAGACGCACCAATGCATCATAACTTACCCAGTAAGGAGAGAATACGACTACTTCATCTCCTTTGTTGATCAGCGCAAGCATGGTGTTGGCGATGGATTGTTTAGCTCCATTGGATACAACAATGTTCTCTGCTTTGTAAGGAACATTATTTTCTTTCTGATATTTAGCTGCTATTGCTTCGCGCAGATCCAGGTAGCCACCTACCGGAGGATATGTGAAATACTTTCCATCGTCAATGGCATTCTTGGCTGCATCACAGATATGCTGAGGCGTTTTAAAATCGGGTTCGCCCAGACTCAAGCTGATAACATCAATCCCTTTGAGTTTAAACTCACGGGCTTTGGCGGCCATTGCCAGTGTGGCCGATTCTTCGATGGCATTGATACGGTTGGAAAGTTTATTCATATGTGCGTTTTTCAAAAACGCCCAAAGAAAGAGATTAAAAAGAGTTAAGGCAAGAGGAGATTATATTCCTTACCCAAATAAAGTACGCGCAGTAATGCTCCTGCCCAGCGTGATTTCATCGGTGTATTCCAAATCGCCACCTACAGGTATTCCCCGGGCAATGGACGTTATCTTAACACCTGTTTCTTTTAGCTTTTTATGAAGATAGAAGGCCGTGGTATCTCCTTCCATAGTAGAACTGAGCGCGAGTATAATTTCTTTAACCTCTCCGGCTGATCTGGCGATACGTTGCAAAAGTGATTCGATCTTTAATTCAGCGGGCCCTATTCCATTCATAGGAGAAATGATTCCGCCTAACACATGGTAGACTCCGGGAAACTGTGATGTGTTTTCAATGGCCATTACATCTTTGCTTTCCTCCACTACACAGATCAGGCTTTTATCGCGCCTGTGACTGCGGCAGATGAAACATTCCTCATCGTCAGAAATATTGTGGCAGGTTTTACAGAACTTAATATTCAATCGCATCTTACTGAGTGCCTCGGTAAGTGCCAGTGTTTTATTCTCATTTTCTTTCACCAGGTGCAGCACCAGGCGCAATGCCGTCTTCTTGCCAATGCCCGGAAGCCTGGCCACTTCATTCACAGCATCTTCAATGAGTTTGGAAGGATAATCCAAGAAAATTAAAATTTAAGATCAAACAATCTTCGCATCAATACCTGCTTCGCAGATACCTTCTTTCATAGGACGAAGTTCGTCAAATGATCCCATCTTCACCGTACACTTGCCTTTAAAATGAATCAGCAATGTACACTGCTCTGCTTGCTCAGGAGAATGCTTACATACCTTGATCAAAGTAGCAGTGACGTGTTCGAATGTATTTACATCATCATTATAGACAACAAGATCGCGGACTTCTGCAGTATCCACCACCTCAAGAGTCTCCACCAGAATCTGTTCCTGCTCGGATGTCTTCATAATCAACATCAAAAATAAAAAAAAATAAGTTTCCTCACTACCCCTGGCCCGTCCTATTTACATGCCTTCACGATTGTAGGTGAAAACACGGAACTTGATTAACATTGCAACATGACACCTGCATTAGTTGTTACCATCCTGATCATTTATTTCGCTGTGCTCATTTTCATCTCTGTGATTACCTCCAGGGGTGCTGACACCAACACTTTTTTCACTGCCAACCGCCAGTCGCCCTGGTACCTTGTTGCCTTTGGTATGATCGGTTCTTCCCTTTCTGGAATCACCTTTATTTCCGTGCCCGGAAGCGTAGGTAAAGTGGGACTCTCTTATTTCCAGGTGGTGCTGGGCTACCTCGTAGGGTATTGGGTGATCATTGGTATACTCATGCCGCTCTATTATAAGATGAATCTGATTTCTATCTATTCTTATCTGGAGCAGCGATTCAATAAAGTATCGTATAAAACAGGCGCTTTCTTTTTCCTCGTGTCGCGTTCGCTGGGTTCTGCATTACGGCTTTATCTGGCCGCTACTGTTCTTCAGCTTTTTTTATTTGATGCGTGGGGAGTTCCTTTCATCGTCACTGTAGCCACAACGATTATACTCATCTGGATTTATACGTTCCGGGGTGGCGTGAAAACAATCGTATATACCGATTCGTTCCAGACTATCTTCCTGGTGTCGGCTGTATGTATTGCAGTGTGGCAGATTACCAGCAGGCTTGACCTTTCTTTTACAGGAATGATTGAAGCGGTGAATGCAAGCAGCTACTCCCGTATCTTTCACTTTGACGATCCCAACTCTTCGTTATTCTTTCCCAAGCAGTTTTTTGGTGGCATGTTCATCACTATTACTATGACGGGACTGGATCAGGAGATCATGCAAAAAAATCTTACCTGCAAAACACTGGAAGACGCCAAGAAGAACATGCTTTGGTTCAGCTTTATCATGGCGGCGGTTACGTTTTTGTTCCTGTTACTTGGCGCTTTACTTTATTTGTACAGTTCGGCCAACGGACTTGCAATTCCTGCTGCTTCTGATGAACTGTTCCCTCGCCTTGCGCTGAATGACCTTGGATTATTAGTCGGGATATTTTTTCTGCTGGGGATTATTGCTTCCTCCTATGCCAGTGCAGACTCTGCCCTTGCGGGATTGACTACTTCTTTTTGTATTGATTTTTTAAACTTCAAAGACAAACCTGAAAAGCTCAGAAGCAAACAAAAATTCATTGTGCATGTGGGCTTCTCTTTATTGTTTCTTATTATCATCCTGGTATTCAAAGAAATCAACGAGCGATCATTGATTGATGCGGTACTGACCGTGGCTTCATACACCTACGGCCCGTTGCTCGGACTTTTCTCATTTGGATTATTCACCAGGCGCCAGGTGAAAGATAAACTCGTTCCCCTGGTCTGCGCTATAAGTATTCTGCTTTGTCTTTTTATTAGCCCGCCTTCACAAAAGGTGATGTGCGAAAGTCTGCCTTCTGTTTTTTGTGATTACTCACACTGGAGGCTGGAGATGCTGAATGGCTATGAAATCGGGCTGGAGCTTTTGATTATTAATGGTCTGATTACATTCCTTGGACTATTTTTAATCTCGAAGAAGCAGAACTAACATTGGCTTCTACCTCATTTACTTCGCCCTTTTTGTGAAAGTCAAAAACTTCTTCCATACCATCTTTGATCACTTTCACCGTATAGTCGCCCGGTACCATATCAAAGAAATCAACGATCAGTTTTCTTTCGTTTAGATCCTGCGCACCCACTAACTCTCCGGCAGAATTATACACTTCCACTTTGCCACCTGCCATTACTTTACAGATTCTGATGTAAAAAATTTCGTGTGACTCGGCTAACCCTGTTACATGTGAAGGTTTGGATTTGGCAGGAGTAAAACTGAATGCACTCAGTGAGATGAGTAGTGCGGCCAGGGATAAGATTACTTTTTTCATTGTTACTGATTTTTAGTGTGTGCCTAAAGTGTTTGCGAACACTATGCCATTTGAACCGAACTCGTTTGCATAACACCTATCTGAATAATAATAGCCCAATAATGGGAATATGGAATTCAAATTGGCTTTGGGATTTTTTGAATTTGAGCAAATCTGATTGCCCTATAAAAACAAAAGAGTTGTCTTTCGACAACTCTTTTCCAACAACACGGTTCTCCTGTTTAACCCTTACTTTAAAGCCACTTATAGATCGGGTTATATTTTTAAACTAATAATTCTTCTGCTTACTTATTTTCTCTTCGAATCAACTTTTAGAGTCGCTGAGATGTGTAAGCGTATTACTAACAACGTGCCATGAGAATGGCATACGAAATTGATTCAATTTCAATGATTTGAATTAGTGTTTGTTCCTGATTTGGGAATAGTCATCCCATCGGGGTGACTATAGTTCCGTATTTGGATCCCAGAAGTGCCGATCGAAGTCCTGAATTTTATCTTTCACTACTTTAATCCCATCTTTTTTCAGTCGCTGCTCCATAGCAGATGGTGGCTTAAAGTGATGTTTGCCTGTGAGTAAGCCCTGCCTGTTCACTACCCGATGAGCAGGAACCTTCACCCGTGTACCCACGGGAACAGCATTCATTGCCCACCCTACCATGCGAGCGCTCATTCCCGTTCCGAGATATCTTGCAATGGCACCATAGCTGGTGACCCGCCCTTTTGGAATGAGTTTCACTACTTCGTAAACGTTTTCGAAAAAGGTGTACTCTTTTTTTATCTTCTCTTTTGGCATTTGAGCTGTATTTAATCTTATCCGGCCTCTTTATTCTAATAGAAATTATGCTGTACGGTTTCGGTCAGACAGTATATGAGCTTAAATTTGCAATCTTGTTTTAACAAAGCTGAATGAGATTAACTTTTTTATTATTGATCTGTTTGTTGGCAGGCTCTTCCTATGCACAACAATTTATATTTCCCGATTCACTGGGAATGAAGAGCATTCCGGAAGGAAAAGAACTGACCTTTAAAGTAAGCCTCAACGATCCGGCTATTCATCCCAAATACTCACTTGAAGGAGCCAATGGGCTGGGTATACAATTCGATACGCTGGGAAACTTTCGATGGAAACCCTCTTATGACCTGGTGGATCGTCTTCAGAAACAAAAAGAAGTAAGTGTCATTTTCCAGGCCGACTGGAAGGATGGAAAGAAAGTGCGCAAGTCGGTTTCCTTTACGGTAGACCATATAAACCGCCCACCAGAAATAGAAGATCTTCCCGTTTTCTACGTGCGTCAAAGTGTGCAAAACAAATATCAGATACCTGCTGAGTTTGTACGCGATCTGGATGGCGATCCGATTGTGTTTCGTTCGCTTCAATCACAATTACCGGAGGGTGGAAGTTTGTCATCTGCAGGATTATTCACCTGGACACCTTCGCGAGGGCAGTTTCATAATTTAAAAGGCAGTCCACTTACAGTAGAGTTCATCGCACAGGATCAACCTGACAAAGCAGAGAGTACCGGAAAGATCCGCATCGCGCAAACACAACTGGACTTGCCTCCTGAACTGAACATTGTACCCAACGATACGGTGATCACCGTAAAAGAAGATGAACTGATCAACCTTAAAATATATGCATCGGACCCCAACGGAGATGATAATATTTCAAGCGTTGGCTTTATCAGTTCGGATACCCGTGTGCCTAAAACTTCTTTGAAAGAAAATGCTCCTACCCAATATGAATTTATCTGGACACCCGGCTATTACTTCGTTGAAGAATCAGAAAAAGTAAAAAAGGTAGAGTTGATTTTCTTTGCCCTGGATAAATCCAGCAACAAGGTGCAGCGAAGAGTAATTATCAATATTCACGATACTGAAAACCTGGATGAAAAAGATAAACTGCTCTACTCTAAATACCTGCAAACATTAAGCTATGCGAAAACATTGATTGACGACCTGGATAAAAACCAGGAGAAGCTCAACAAAATGTACAAGCAAGCCAACAAGGGCAAAAGAGATCGCTCTATTCTCAATGCTTCACTGGGTGCTATAACCGGAGTAAGTCCATTGATAACAGATCCGGGTACCAATGCATCGAAGATTATTCCAAGCGTAGGCGGAACAACGGTGCTTACATTGGGCACGCTGGAAGCCACCGAAGTGCTGGGTAAGTCTAAAACGGCCATACAGGATAAGATCAGGGTGAACATTGAAATCAGAAATCAACTGCAGGTGGAAGGCGATAATTTTGCGCGAAAGTATGCGCTGAAGTCCATGCGCAGGTTGAAGGAATTTGACATTGACCGTGACAAGATGCAGCCTATACTGAATAACCAGAAACTGGTATTGCTGGAACTGGATGCGAGCAAGCCTTCAATTCGGAATTACTCGGCCAAAGACCTCAGAAAAACCTTTCCTGACTTTGCCGGCACAGAATAGTGCTGAATTTTGTTTTGACTTTTGCAGGAATGATTTAATCGCTTATTTTTGCAGTCCTTAAAAAGGAAAGAGACCGCATTCTCCTGTTCTGATCACAAATCGGGACCTGAAAATAACACAGAGGAATGGTAGAGCGGTTTATTGCACCGGTCTTGAAAACCGGAGACCCTTTACGGGGTCCGGGGGTTCGAATCCCTCTTCCTCTGCGATAACCAGTTTAAAGAAAGCGAAAACCTGCAAGTTCAAAGAATTTGCAGGTTTTTTGCTTTTAGGGCTACCCAAAACATTCATCAATTATCAATCTATTGGTGAGTGTTCCGGTGAGTAGTCTGAAAATTGAAAAGTACTCACCAGATTATTCATAACAAATTGTAATTCAACCACTTCAAAGGTTGAACATCTTGAAAAGAGATGGCTGCACTGATAGATTTATCAATGCTAATACAAATAAACGTTATGAACAGATTTCACATCCTCTTCTACTTCAAGAAACCTAAGAAGTACAAAAAAAGCGCACTACCTATTTACATGCGAATAAGCACCGCATGCGAACGAACAGAAATATCAACGCAAAGGAAATGGGAACCGGCACGATGGAATGCCGATGCAGGCAGAGCGCTTGGAACAAAAGAGGACGCTCGAAGCCTCAATTCACATTTGGATACACTGCAAAGTAAAGTGTACGAAGCGCATCGCCAGCTCATTGCAGACAATCAAGATGTATCAATCAGAAACATTCGATTAAGAATGGAGGGAAAAAGAGCTGAGTCCCGAATGCTTATCGAAATATTTAAAGAACACAATGAGCAAGTTGCTCAACTGATCGATAAGGATTTTTCGCCCGGAACATTAAAACGATATGAAACAGTTCTGAGTCATACTGTTTCATTTCTCCAATGGAAGTACAAAGTTTCCGATATCGACATCCTCGATCTTAATCATGAGTTCGTCACAGTCTTAGAATTTTGGCTTAAATCTGTCAGGGGTTGTAGCCACAATACTGCTGTAAAGTATATCAGCAATCTCAAAAAGATAATAAACATCTGCGTTAAAAATGGCTGGCTAATAAGAGACCCGTTCGCTGGTTACAAAATGAATAAGCGGGAGGTAATTCGTGAATTTCTTTCACAAGAGGAGATAGACATAATATCAAGCAAAATCTTCCCGGTTGAACGACTCTCTGTTGTACGGGATTTATCCCTTTTCAGTTGTTACACTGGATTAGCATACGCTGACGTGAAGAAATTAAAGAGTACTGAAATTGTCACAGGGATAGATCAAGAGAAGTGGATATTTACTAGTAGGCAAAAGACGGAAGCACCATCACGTATCCCTTTACTTCCCGCTGCGTTATCCATTGTTCAGAAATACGAGCGCAATCCGATTTGTCTTAATAAGGGGATTGTACTTCCAATGCTCAGCAACCAAAAAATGAATTCCTATCTGAAGGAAATCGCAGACGTGTGTGGCATCAATAAGAAAATGACATTCCATACCGCTCGTCACACTTTCGCAACCATTATCACACTTACCAATGGAGTACCTATTGAGACCGTGAGTAAAATGCTCGGGCATAGAAACCTTAAAACAACTCAACACTACGCAAAAATATTAGACAGTAAGGTAAGTGGAGACATGATGGTTTTAAGAAATAAGCTAAGCAAAAAGTAAACTACTCAGTCATCATCAAAGTAACATATAAAGAATCAACATGAAGAAAATTGCCGAATACCTGGAGAGCAAAGAAGTAATCTTCCATGGCTCGTTAGCACTCATTCTGCTTTACGTTCCTCACGCGGGAAAACTGTTTATGCAGCTTGAGCATCTGGATATGAGTGTCGCTGGCTTTACCTTTCTGAATTGGGTTTACGCGCAATAGCATTAGCACTTGTTATTGAATTTCTGATTTTAGTTTTCATAATCAATGGCTACCAAACTACTGGCAAGTTTTATGCGATAGTAAGTTTCTTTTTAAATGCGTTCTATTACGACTATGGATTCGTTGCAATAGCATCTCCTGAATTCGGAAATATTAAATTAGCCATAGTGAGTGGCTTAATCTGCTTAATACATTCTATTTCTATTTGGCAACTAAGTGAGCTCTTTTACAACAGACTGAAAATAGATAAAGAGAAAACCATAGAACATTGGTGTAGTGAATGTGAGGCTGGGCCCTTTCCGAATAAAAGATCATTGGATGGGCATATAAGTAGAGCACATAAATTCAAACGATGAATTATTCACTAAGCGAATCCCTGTCAATCCCTCCCAGCAATGGATAAGGAGATTCAAAAGGGATTTACCAACTAACGGACTCTGTCGAATACGGTCGTCCAGGAACGCTCATCGCCCAATAAGGTTGCTTTTGCATTGGCCTGAACAGAAATCGTGTTACCGTCATTGCTCAACCTCCACACCTCGGTTACGTACACAAATTGTTGTTGCTGAGTATTGACAGTATAAGGAACGGCAGTCATCAGGCGTACCTTTGTATTAACGGTCATCGTTTGCCCATCTGCTGACCACGTTACGGTAAACTTCTTTCCTCTTTCCCGGCTATGATTCATTTCGCTCTCCTTCCCGTTGAAGACCAGTTTCTCATGGCTTGCCGCCAGCGCAGCGCCAGTAGATGGGTTGGGTACCTCTATCGTTAGAAAATCGGCCTGCTCTGTTATTTTCATTGTTTTAGAGCGCATACGATCACCCTCGGCATATGTGCAAACAATATTTCCGCCCATACTTATCGACTCTTGGGATTTCCATTCGCCAGAGAAGTTAGTTGTGGAGTGGGTACGCTCTTTTTGCCGGCTTGTTTCGTTTTGTTCGCTACAGGAGGTGCAAAAAATAAATATGAAGAGCAAAGCAGATGTGTATTTCATCATTTTCTCATTTTAGTTTTCAATTGCAGCAAACCTACCCGTCTTTGTGCCCGGCTTTGTAAAACGCTTGTAAAATGATGTAAACGAAATGTAAAAGTTGCTTCGATTATCACCACCCTATGCATAGTGGTATACTTATTTCTTCCATCGATCCAGAAATTTGGCGTCCCTAATTTAGAAAGTTCGTCAACTTCATCTTGAAAAAAAATTTAATACTCGGGAGGCTTTGCCCCTCGATGCTCGGGGTCCAAGTCCCGCTCGCACACAGGGCCAATGCTAAGAATTGAACCAGTTACCATTGGGAAATTGGACATGAAGGTTTGATCCGAGTATGTGGTTACCGAAAGAGTTTTGGTGTGAGGGGTGTTGGTTGATTCTTTTAGGATGGCTTGTGTGTTATGAAATGTCATCATGCAATTCTATTACAAATACCTCACTGGCCGGTTAAGCTACGCACATGGATATCACGCTGACCCCTGTCCGCTCAATCCCACGGCCAGGCCGAAGACAGGCGTGCCGGGAAGCAAATTAATATTAATCATCAAATTTGCCGGCATGACTTATATGCATTGTTAGCGGCTGTCAACTTGTCCCACGTTATTTAGTTAGTTCTTTAATAAGAAAAATTAGTCCGAAAGCTGTCCCCATAAACCCAAAGAATAAAAGGAGTGAGAACAGTTTTTCTTTCATTGTCGGTTTGTAACCCTTATCGTCTCCTTCATAGTAAGATGTTCCCATT
>NNBV01002446.1_pt1 | contig 16097 bp, 19 predicted proteins | sample 1173771 | NCBI WGS metagenome assembly NNBV01 (sample SAMN07173938, study PRJNA388173) | plant metagenome | isolation source: symbiotic tissue sample KVS11 | place: Norway: Troms, Kvaloya island | reverse complement strand
CGTATTTACAAAGTCACATCAGAATCCAGTATCACATGCCAGTAGTTTTTGTTATTCATATCGGGTGGCAACATACCTGGTAGCCATCCGATGTTGGTGGTTTCCCAATAGCTATACGTTCTTCCTTTATAAATAAAACCTTCTCCTGATGAAGCGATATCCAAAGCCAGCATGGAATGCAGGTATTCCTGGCTGTTGAGTATTAATGGCTGATATCCCAAATTCCGCAGCAAGGTATAGAGTAAAACAGTGCGGGTATCACAATCGCCCTGTAGGCGATATAAAAATTCCACCGGAGATAACAATCCAAACCGGACATAAGGAACACATGGCCCCGCAGTCAGATCTCCTTCACATGCCTCAGGCACGATGTAGTTGTAAGGTATGTCCTGCACAAAGGATACCACTAATCGGGCAAAATCATCTTTATCCAATTGCTGTTTTGTTTTTATAGCTAATAATGAATCCTGCAACTCCATGAGTTGATCTTTATCATGATCATAAAGTGACTGATAAACAGATCGCCAGAATTCATTATCAGGAACATCATCCGCCACCCACATCGTATCACGAAAGTTAAAGGATTCATCATTGCCTGAATCGCTCAACGAGTATTGTGTGCAATAACCATCCTGATAGGTGTACTCGATCCATGACCGGTATTGAGTTATCTGCGCAAGCAGGCTATCCTGTTCTGTATATTCATTGCATGTTAATTCAACTGCCTGCTCTTCAACTTGTGAATTAAAAGATCCAATGAACCACATGAGCAGAACAAAAAGAAAAAACAGGACAAGGATCACTTTACGGGTCATGACTTGCCGGGTGTTTTTTGTATCCAGCTTTTATACGCTCTCCGGAATGAACTGGATTCTGAATAGCCTAACAAAGAAGCAACTTCATTCACTCTCATTTTTGACTGAGACAAAAACTGAATGGCTAATTCTTTTTTTATCTCTGCTATAAATACACGAAAGGAAGTGTTCTCATCACTCAGCCTGCGTTGAAGCGACCGGGTAGTAAGGTTTAATCGTGAAGCAAGAATTTCAATGGAAGGAATCTGACCTTTAAACTCAGAAAGAACGAGGTACCGGAGTTGATCGGTCATACGTGTTGTTCCGGCTCTGTTCTTCTTTTCTTTCACCAACTGATCAAATACAACATACAACGAACGATCATAGCTGATGACAGGCCGATGTAATTGTGTGCTGTTAAATATTAATTGATTGGCACCAGAGTTAAAAAAAACGGGAGCACGAAAAACACGATCGTATTCACCTTCCTTTCTCTTAAAGTTGAATGTTACTAACTTCGGATAAACAGCTATTCCGCTGAGTAACCGAAATACCTGAAGTGTCCCCGCCATAGCCTGCTCGGTAGCCTGACGTGCTGATGTCGGTGAAAGCTTTATCCAAAGTGCGGCAGGTTCAAACTGAAGAATAATTTCGTCTCTCTTTTCCTTCACCCGATAGTGAAACATAGTGGTTGCCACTTCACTATACACGCTTACGTTTTTAAAAGCATGCAACAGATCAGGACTGCTCTGCATCAAATGACCTACCAGACCAAGTATAGAAGGATTGGTTGATTCTCCAAGATGCAGCCCAAGCAATGAATCTCCCGTAAGCTTAACTGCCAGCTCCCATGCTTTATATGCTTTTTTAAAATCAATTCTTTTTTCAGAATCGTTCAGGTCGGTGACATCGATATCAAGACTTACGCACAATTCCTGTAAGCTGGCTCCTCTTGCTGCCGCTCCATAAACAATATCGCGTATGATGGGCATATGGGCGTACATCGGATCGTGTCGTGAAGTGTCTATGTTTTGTCACAAGTTATCACTTCTGCGCTACACGCAAATACGTTTATGAAAGAAAATAATAATCATGATCAAAAAGAGAATCACCCAGCTATTCCTGGGCCTGATGGCACTTGCCTTCTGCAAAACAGGTATCGAATCACTGTTGAATCCACACGCCGTACTGGCCAACGTGGGTATTGTACTGGAGAACACCAGTGCACTAAGTTCAATACGGGCAGTTTACGGTGGCATGCACCTGGTATTCGGCTGTTTTTGTTTGTATGGATTACTAAAAGATTATAAAGCTGCTTTAGTATTAATCATCCTTTATACTACAGGCTTTGTAATAGGAAGAGTAAGCGGAATAGTGGTTGACGGAGCACCTAATGAGTTTGTGATTACATGGCTGGTTACTGAATTAGTTTCAGGAGGAATAGCAGTGAGTCTGCTACTATGGAACAAAACGAAATAATCACTTCACCTGAATGGATAATTCGGCGGCGTAGAGCATAGTTCTATCCTGATCAATGCTATTCCACTTTAAAAGTGTACGCACATCGGGCTTCACTATTTGCTCAAAATATTTCCTGTCGTTGATCCAAATGGTGACCGGTATGTTCATATCAAACTGAGACGGTGAGATCAGAAATGTATATTTTTTAATATTCTCTGATCGCACCTTTATGGTATTCTGATTTACCTCTACTTCCGCACGACCATAAATGGAATCGCGCAGATGTGCTTGTCTCTTCTTACCGTTCAGTTCAATCTCATTATTTAAATCGGTCATCTGCAAAGGTGGTTGATTACCCAACTGACGAATGATAAAATAAAAACAACGGTTATTCACCTTGTCTGAATTGGTACTCCATGACAATTGGGTAGGAAAGGGATTACGCGCATGCTGCTTCACGAAACGCTGGATAGAATCACGCAAAGAAGGAAACCAATTCATGGAATGACCTGAACTGTCCACCATAATGCGTGTGCTGGCCGCATTTACTTGTCCAAGCAAGTCAAAGTAAGCAAGCTGCTCGTCTTTGGGAAAAAGGTGATCCTTTCCCGTATTCACCACATAAAAAGGGGTATGCGAAAAATTACGCATGAACGTGGGCCTTACCTTGAGATAATCCAGTAACCCCACCGCTCCAATGAAAGGGGTGACACAAGACCATGGCGTGATATTACAATTGGTAAGATAATAGGAACCGGTTCCACCATCAGAAACACCTCCCAGTCGCACCTGATTTTCATCTACGTTATACTTCTTTTTTACTTCGCTGATAAGACGATTTATATTTTCATACTGCACGTTGCTCCACCAGGGTGTCCATAGCCAGGCAGAAGGATAGATATAAATGGTTTGTATTTCTTTGTAAGCTGCGGCCAGCGTATCTACAAAATGATGGTAGATAAAATCCGGATCAAGATTGGATACTGCACCGTGAAGGTTAACCATCAGTTGGTACTTCTTTTCCGGAGTATAGTTGTAAGGAATAAATACTAATACGCCCGGTGGAAGACCTTTTCCTTCCTGTTTGGTTTTAATAAATCCCGTTTTCACATCTGAACTGTAATCCTGTCCCTTACGCAATTCGTCAAAGACTTGCTGAAAGGGTAGGTTTGCTGAAACGATTTTTTTCGCAGCCTTAATTTTCTGATAAGCTCCTTTGGCCTGAAAGTAATTCTTAAATAAAGAATCGTTATTACTTTGAGCGCAGGCGGAAAAAAACAGCAACAGCGAAAAGAAGAGCAATACCTGTTTTTGCATTTTCAAAAATGCATCACAACGACTCAATTACCTTCACCCTTTATCGGGGATTATTTTTGAGTGTTACACTTCTTTAAATCCACTTACCCCACCTGATACAATAAACTTCATGGCAACAGGGCCAGGTATATTGAGGGGCTTTACGTTTGCTTTGGGGACTAAAAAATGATTTCCGGACAAGGCATAGGAATGAGGGAAGTAAACGACCACCATATCCTCCAGGCCCAATTCGCTAAGATCGGATTGTGTTACAAACCCGATCTGATGAAGCTGATTGTCTTTGTTAATGGTAACAAGTACCGGTTTGTTGAATTTCTTTTTATCGCCTACAAAGGCATCGAGTAAATCTTTTACAGAAGAGTAAATCAGTTTTACAAATGGAATACGGTTGATCAGGTGATCAAACCATTCTTCAAAGGTTTTGAAAGCAAAGTTGGAGGTAAAGTATCCGAAAATAGTAATAAAGCTGATGATGATCAGAACACCAATACCCGGATAAGGAAGATTGAGGAGACTATCAAGCCAGCCGAAGGCTACGAAGATAAGGTAAGCGGTAGCTGCAAGAGGAACAATAAAAACTGCCCCACTAAAAAAGTAACGTAAAAGCCGTCTGAAAAGACCGTTCACATGACAAAGCTAAAGCGGAGTGCTGCGCTTTAAAAGAGAGTTAGTCTATTTATTTTTTGGCATCAAAGGCTTTGGAGATCGTCATGCGAATGACTTCATCCACCTGCTCATCAATAGTGATGTGAGAAGTGTCCAGCAAAACCGCATCCTCTGCCTTCTTCAGCGGGCTTTCCTTTCGTGTGCTGTCGATCTCATCGCGTTTCTGAAGATTTTCTACTATTGCATCCAGCTCTACCAGTTCATCTTTGGCAAACAGTTCCTGCTGTCTGCGATAGGCACGCGTCATAATCTCTGCGGTAAGAAACAGTTTCAGTTCAGCGGAAGGAAATACCACGGTACCGATATCTCTTCCATCCATCACAATACCTTTTTCCTTACCCAGCTTACGTTGCTGATCTACCATCAATGTACGCACTTCTTTGAGTGTACTCACCTGGCTTACATTTTGAGAAATCTCCATGCTGCGGATTTCATCTTCCACATTCAGTCCGTTGAGGTATATTTCTGAAGAACCTTTCGGGCTGATATGAAAAGAAAGTTTAATCCCTTCCAGCGCTTTGATCACTTCCCTGGGATTGGTGATCGCCACGTGATGCTCTAAAAAATAAAGAGTGACTGCACGGTACATCGCACCTGAATCGATATAACGGTAGCCGAGAATTTTAGCTACCTCTTTTGCCGTGGTGCTTTTACCACATGCAGAGTATCCATCGATAGCAATAACAATCTTTCTCATCGCTCAACAATCTTTAAGTGGACAAGGAATTGGTTTTCCCGGTTTAAGTTTTTTGTGCTTCGAATGATGTGAAGAAGCACAGGAACACAAAAACAGTAAAGAAGCAACTATAAAAAATATTCTTACTCTGGATATCATTGGCATTCAGGTTGACATCATTTAATTTCAAAAGTAAGCCTTTTTACAAGCTGGAACAATCCCTTAAAACACCGTTATTGGCACTGTTTATTTTTGATTGTTGACACTACATCCGATTTAGTTTAGATTCGTGTATTGAAAAAAACAGTATGGAAACAAATCAGCAAGGTAAAGCAGAAAGTTTTTTTAAAGATTTCGGCAAGAAACTGGATCAGTTTCTGATTGAAGTGAAAGATGCCGGCACCCGTGCAGAGGCGGATCTTCAAAAGAAACTCGAAGAGCTAAAAGTAGCTGGTGAAAAAATAAAAAAGGAAGCGGAGAATAAAGAACGCTGGAAAGAAGTGGAAGTAAATCTGAAAAAAGCCAGTGACGAACTGAATAGCGCTTTTAAGAATGTATTCAAAAAAAGAGATTAATTAAATCTTCACACTTTTCCATTTTCCTTTCCTGAAAATAATTATCCCTGCAATCGCAATGCACGATTCAGCAATAGAAATAGCAACATACACACCCGTTGATCCCAGCCCGGTCTTCTTCGCCAGCAGATACGCCATGGGTATCTGAAAGCACCAGAATCCGAAAAAGTTAAGTAAGGTTGGCGTTAGTGTATCGCCCGCACCATTGAATGATTGTGTGATGACCATACCATAACCATACAGGATATAACCGAGGGCAATGATCTGAAGTGCTTCCGCACCATATTGGATAACAGCCGCATCATCAGTAAAAATAGAAATGATGTGATCGGATAGCGTAAGGAACACGACCATCACTATCCCCAGAAAAATCATATTGAACAAACCCGCCTTCCAGACTGATTTTTCTGCACGCTCAGGTTGCCCTGCTCCCAGGTTCTGCCCCACTAAAGTTGCCGCTGCATTTGCCATCCCAAATGAAGGAAGAATCGTAAACACTACTACACGTATAGCAAATGTATAGCCTGCAAAAGTAGCACTGCCGAATGTATTGAGTATGCTGCCCAATACAATCCAGCTGGCAGATGAAATAAGAAACTGCCCGGTGCTGCCTGCCGAAATTTTTGACAGACGACCGATGATATTCCAATCCGGTTTCAGCCGATGAATATCAATTTTTATAATACCTTTTCTATTGAACAGATAATACAACTGATACAGTACACCTACTCCCCTTCCGATGGTGGTCGCCACAGCAGCTCCCTTCACACCCAATGCAGGGATAAAAGCCCAGCCAAAAATAAAAAGAGGATCGAGTACCATGTTAGTAATGTTTGCGATGATCAATGAACGCATGGCAATTGATGCATTGCCTGCACCTCTGAAGATTCCATTGATGAGAAACAACAACACGATGACACAGTTGCCCCCCAGCATTATCTGTGTATACCCTGAGCCAACGGCAATTACTTCATCGGATGCACCAAGCAGGCGCAGCAGCTCTTCATAATAAAATAAACCAATGAGAGTAAACACTGCTATGAATGCTAAGCCAAGATGCAATGCCTGTATGGCGGCTACGGTCGCTCCGGCATTATCCTTCTCACCCACCCTGCGTGCCACCATTGCAGTAGCGCCCATACTCAAACCCATCGCCACAGAGTATATGATAGTCAGTATCAATTCGGTGGTGCCAACTGCAGCCACCGCTTCATTGCTGTGCAGCATCCCTACAAAGAATATATCCACCACAGCAAAGACGGATTCCATGGCCATTTCCAGAATCATAGGAACAGACAGCAGGAAGATCGCCCTGTTAATGCTTCCCCGAGTAAAATCCTGTTCGGTACCCAGTACAGCTTGTTTAAATAAAGAAAACAGTGAAGCCGTTTTAGTAAAGACCTTCATAAATAAAATAGAATCTGAAATTAAGAATAAATAACTGAATGCTTTAAAAAGAAGTGGAGCACGTGCAGTGGTTCCGGACTGGCACGCGTACAGGCACCAAGTGGAACATTAATCGCCTATACGCTACCGATCCCGGATCTGTCGCTTCTGATGGTGATAAAACCAACGGTCTGTATACAGGAGAATTGATACGGCAATTAAAAGTATCACAGCGTATAGAAGATGTATTCATGAATACGCGTAACGCGGTAGAACATCTTTCTGATGGCCGTCAGCGGCCCTGGGAAGAAGCAAGGCTGAAAGGTGTTTTCTACTTAAAGTAATAGAAATAAAAAAGGGAGCTCATCGCTCCCTTTTTTATTTCTTATCGTTGATCAGTTATTATCCGATTGTTACTCTCTTGAATTCGGCAACGGTTAATCCTTTAGTAACGCTATCAAGATACTGAGCTACAGTCTTCGTGCTGTCTTTTACAAAGATCTGGTGAACCAGTGTATTGTCTTTGAAAAACTTCTGAAGCTTGCCTTGAGCAATTTTCTCAACCATGTTTTCTGGCTTGCCTTCAGCAATAATCAGTGCCTTAGCAATCTCCAGTTCTTTATCGATGATGGCCTTGTCGATATTCTTTTCATCGACGGCCACAGGGTTCATAGCTGCGATCTGCATACCAACGTCCTTACCTGCTTCCGTTACATCTTTGCCATTCACACCTTTCAATGAAACAAGCACACCTAACTTGCTGCCTGCATGAATGTAAGCAACAACGGCTTCGCCTGTCATGCGAATGAATTCACTTATTTCAATTTTCTCACCAATCTTACCTACCAGTTCAATGATCTTGTCATTGATAGTAAGGTCACCTGCTTTCTCAGCAAGCAATGCAGTTGTATCGGCAGACTTATTTGTAAATGCTGTTTCAGCAATCAGTTTACCCAAATTCTGAAACTCTTCGTTCTTACCTACGAAATCTGTTTCGCAGTTCAGTGCAATCAATACTGCTTCTTTGTTATCAGCAGCCACTTTTACAAATACAGATCCTTCTTTTGCATCTCTGTCAGAACGGGCAGCAGAAACCTTCTGTCCTTTCTTACGAAGAATTTCAATTGCTTTTTCAAAATCTCCCTCGGCTTCAGTCAATGCTTTTTTGCAGTCCATCATGCCGGCACCAGTCATGGTGCGGAGCTTATTTACATCTTGTGCGGTGATCGCTGACATAGTGATTATGATTTTATTGATTTACGAATACGATTTTATTAATTCTTATGAGGCAGTTGCCTTAAACAGATCGTCCTGCAAACGATCAAGTAAGCAGGACGATTTTTATTGATATAGAAGATCGACTTAAGCTTCCTGAACTTCGTCTACTTTTCTTTTTTCGTCTTCTTCCTTCTTCTGTCCTGCTTCTTCCTTATCCTTCTTACGCTCATTCAATCCTTCTTCAATGTGCTTACCAATGTATTTGGTAATGATTGAAATTGACTTGAATGCATCATCGTTAGCCGGAATAGGGAAATCGATGTTAGAAGGATCTGAGTTAGTATCCACCATTGCGAAAATAGGGATGTTCAACTTTTGAGCTTCTGCTACTGCAATGTGCTCACGCTTTACGTCGATGATGAAAAGAGCTGCAGGCAAACGGTTAAGATCAGCAATACCACCCAACAGTTTTTCCAGTTTCGCTTTTTCACGGCTTACTGTCAAACGCTCACGTTTCGCCAGGTTAGTGAAGGCTTCATCCTTCATCAACTTTTCAATCTGCTGAAGTTTTTTCAACGACTTGCGGATTGTAGCGAAGTTGGTAAGCATACCACCCAACCAGCGTTCTGTAACGAACGGCATGTTCAGGCGTGCTGATTCTTCTGCGATGATGTCCTTCGCTTGTTTCTTAGTAGCCACGAACATGATCTTGCGACCTGAACGTACTATGTTCTTCAATGCGAAAGCTGCTTCTTCCAGGCTTTTCAACGTCTTGTTAAGATCGATGATATGGATACCGTTATTTTCCATAAAGATGTACTCTGACATCTTAGGGTTCCATTTGCGGGTAAGGTGTCCGAAGTGAACACCTGCGTCCATCAATTCCTGGTTTGTTATTTTATCTGCCATGCTTATAATGCCTTTATATCGATTAACGCTTGCTGAACTGGAATTTCCTTCTTGCCTTTCTACGTCCTGGTTTCTTTCTTTCTACCATACGTGAATCGCGGGTCATAATACCTTCTTTTCTCAAAGCCGGTTTATTTTCTGCGTTGATAGAAACAATAGCGCGGGCAATACCCAGACGAATTGCTTCTGCCTGTCCTTTGCTACCTCCTCCTTCAACATTCACTGTCACATCGTAGTTCGCTTCCAACTTGGAAATAGTCAGGGCTTGCTTCACGATCGTCTGGTGAATTTCAGACGGAAAGTACACTTTCACATCTCTTTGGTTGACGGTGATGGCACCGCTACCAGGTACTACATATACTCTGGCAATTGAAGTCTTTCTTCTGCCGATGGTGTTAGTAACTTCCATTTATCAGAATTTTAATTCTTTAGGTTGCTGTGCTGTGTGAGGGTGCTCGGTACCTGCATATACATGCAAGCTGCGGAACAATTGACGTCCCATGCTGTTTTTAGGAAGCATGCCGCGTACAGAATGTTCTACCAAACGCTCAGGGTGCTTTGATTTGATAATCGTAGGAGTCAACTCACGCTGACCGCCTGGATAACCAGAATAAGTAAAAATCACACGATTCGTCCACTTTTTACCTGTCATCCTTACTTTTTCAGCATTGATAACGATAACATGGTCACCCATGTCAGTGTTAGGAGTGTAACTTGCTTTGTGCTTGCCGCGCAATACACGAGCAATTTGTGTTGCCACACGACCCAACACCTGGTCTTTTGCGTCCACGATAACCCAACTCTTATCTGCCGTAGCATCGTTGGCGTTTAGCGTCTTATAACTGTTATGATCCACTTTTTTGGCTTTTAAAACCCGATTAAATACAATACCCCCTTAAAAAGGGACACAAAAGTAGGTTTGATAAACAAATAATGCAAGCCCGGATGCAGATTTACCTGACTATGATTATAAAAATCTAAAAAGCTCAAAATCAGCTTATTTTAAAGGTATTTCCAATTCTTTTTGTGACCTCTTTAGCTGTCATTCACGCTGCACTGCTGTTTCTTGTATCTGTTTTCTACTTCAGATCCACTCATTGTCCACTTTTCCTCCACATTCTCTTTGGGGTCAATGGAGCTTTCCTTATCTACTATTTTCTGATAATTGCTTTAATAAAACCCGGAAATCTTTCGGGTATGGTGCTTCTACTTTCACTCTTTCGCCATTCAGTTTGTTGAACTCGAGAGAGAAGGCGTGCAGGGCCATTCTTTTAATCAGTGGTTCCTCCTCGGTGTCTTTTTTTAAGCTAAAGCCTCTTTTGATAGAGGAAAGGAAGAACGGCTTGCCTCCGTAAGTCTCGTCACCTGTAATAGGCGCCTTCAGTAAAAAACTAAGATGTACCCTGATCTGGTGCATGCGGCCTGTGACGGGCGAGCATTCCACCAGGGTATGGTTTCTGAACGTTTTGAGGGTATTAAAAGTAGTTTGCGCTTCTTTTCCTTCGCGGGATATGCGGGCAGTGCCGTCATTTTGCTTAAGGATGGCCGCATCAATGAATTCATCTTTAAAGTGATGAACGCCATCCGCTATAGCGTGATAGATTTTTTTTACCTCCCGGTGTTCAAACTGCATGCTCAGGTGACGATAAGCCTCCGGATTGCGTGCAATGGCCAGGACTCCTGATGTATCCTTATCCAGGCGGTGGCATACCTGCGGATCGGGCTCTACTTCGCGTACCAGCTGCAAAATATTAGTGCCATCGTGGCGGTCTTCCAGCGTGGAGATGAATGGCGGTTTATTGATCAGCAGGTAATCCTGATCTTCATAAACAATAGCTTCTTTGAGGTCGAACCGCGGGTTTTTCAATTTTTGATAATAGAAATGAGGTGCAAAATTGATTTAAAGAAGCGGAAACGACAAGTAATGACTGAATATCATTCGCCCCAATCCGTAAACTAATGCTTTACTCCGTCTCTAACTTTTGATTGATTTCCTTGACTACTTCATCCAGTTCCAGGGCGGAGATATGTATTTTTTCATGCAGTGATTTAATCTCTTCGATGGATGATTCGTTTTTGGTGAGCATAACCAGGCCGAGTACGCGGGCAAGCGGGCCTCTTACTTTGTGTGCATTGAAGAAAGCGTATTCGATCAGCTTCTGATTTTGCAGCTGTATCCTTTCGGTACGCAGGTTCACTTCCTCCTCCAGGTGATCGTTGATTTGTTTGATCTCCTCGTTCTTTTCAGAAATATCTTTGTTGAGCCGAACCAGTTCCTCGTTCGATTTTCTTTTTTCGCGCGAATAGCGGTAGAGCAAAAAACCAAGTACACTAATCACTGCCAGCAATACGCTAATGGTGACGATAATAAAATATTGTTCGCGGATTTTGGCTTCACTTAATTTCAAGAGCTGATCTTTTTTCTCGGTCTCATAGATTTTCTCCAGCGAAGCTACCTGGTTGGTCTTTTCCCTGTTAAACGTTTCGGTATTGAGCCTTGCGTATTCTTTAAAATAATACAAAGCAGAATCATAGCGCTTTTGTTTTTGAAAAAATTCTGAAATAAGCAAGCGGGTGATAATACGACCGTCAATATCACTGTAGTGGTCGGCAATCTTCAATGCTTTATGATAATAGTAGATGGCCGTCTTTTCATTACCCATATCACCATAAATCTGCCCGATGGTTTGATACAACTCCACCGCAGTAAACAAATCTTCTTTCACATCAATGAGATCCATAGCCTTGAAGCAGGCATCTAAAGCAAGCTCGTGAAATCCATATTTTTCCTGCAGGTTGCTTATTTTCAACCAGGCCTGTCCTTCATCTGCTTTGAGTTTCAAGTCATGAAAGATGTTGCGCGCCTGATGGAAGTAATAAAATGCCCTGGCAGAATCCTGCTTATGATCGTAAATCATACCAAGTGATATATATGAATTGCCTTCTGCAGGCTGGTCTTTCAGTTTTTCTTTAATCAGTTTGAGCGACTGCAGGGAGTATTCAATGGCTTTGTCGTATTCCTTATGATAGAGAAGAATACCTGCTATATTATTTGTAGTACCTGCTGCGCCCAACACATCGCCAGCCTGTTCGCGCAAGCGAAGTGCTTTGATGAATAGCTCCAGTGCACTGCTGTACTCTCCTTTAATAGCAAGGCAGATGGCACGGTTATTATAGCTATCGCCAATGCCCTTGTCATATTTAAACTGTGTAGCCATCTCAAAGGCCGCAATAGCGGTTTGTTCTGCTTTCTCCAGCGAAAGGCGTGAATAGGCAAAGGAGATTTGATTGAGGAGATCAACGTGCTCTTTGCCTGGTGGCACTTGTTGCACTGCCTTTTGAAGCGAATCGATCGGTGTTACCTGGGATTGGGCTGAGAATACTGTTATCCATAAAATAAAGAAGCAGCTGGTTCTCATAGGACTACAAAAGTAATTGATGAGATGGGTAAGTAGGATGACCTTTCGTGTAATCCAAATAACTACCTGAAGAAAGTTTATTTGCAGCGATAATAAATGGAGGATGTGATTTTCCTTAGAATAAAAATTATCCCGCTGATCTCGCAGATAAACGCAGATCCTATCCATAAATTTTTATCTGCGAACATTTGCGCTATCTGCGGGAAGGACATCAATGACTGCCCAAAAGCAGAGTTACCTTATTGGCTTTTGTCTAGCACTACGAATGTTAATTAACTCAATCTGTTTTTTTCGAGACTTCACGCGATAGGTTATAATCGTCAGCTTATTTAATGGCCCCCGATAAACGTTCTTATGATGATTGGTTTTCTGCAGAATCTCAGGAAACTCGCGTAGAAGCTCAGGAAACTCGCGTAGAAGCTCAAAAAATTCTGTTGATTCCTGAATGAATCACTCTACTTCCTTGTCAGTGAAATTTTCGATGAGATAATCAATCACATTACCGTAGCCTTCAATAGCACGTTTTGTCAAGATAATCTCTAAAGCCAGTATCGGAAGTATGAATATTGCAAGTGCAACAAGACCGATCCCGAAGTTCAAGAGTAAAGTTAAAATTGTTAACGCAAGGGCTATCCAATAAAAAATTCTTATTGTTTTCATATTAAATCATGAGAGCCAACAAATCTAATCAGCATGATCGTGCCCATCCTTCGCTTTGGATAGTTTGAAGCTGAAAGAAGAGCCTTTGCCTACTTCACTCTCTACTTCGGGGCGTGAACTATGGCCTTCGAGGATGTGCTTTACAATGGCTAGCCCAAGACCAGTACCACCCTTCTCACGACTGCGGCTTTTATCTACCCGGTAGAATCGCTCGAATATGCGCGTAAGATGTTGTGGCGGAATTCCCTCACCTGTATCTTTCACAACGGTGACTACATTTTTTTTACTCACCTCAAAAGTAACACTCACCTCACCACCTTCGGGTGTATAATTGATGGCGTTGGAGACCAGGTTAGTGACCACCTGGGTGATGCGCTGCCAGTCAGCAAACACGATCAGCTTGTGATGAGGATGACTGTTGTCTAACCGAAGTCGTATATTTTTAGTCTCTGCTTTTTCTTCGAACTGATCGATAACCTCCACGCAGAGTTTATGCAGGTCGATATGGTCGAAGTGCATTTTAATATCTCCCGTTTCAATCTGCGAAAGCGTGAGCAGATCCTGAACAAGTACATCAAGACCATCCAGGCTCTTGGCTGCTTTCTTCAGGAATTTAGTTCGAACATTTTTATCGTTCATAGCACCATCGAGCAGTGTATGTACAAAACCCTGTGCTGCGAAGAGCGGCGTTTTTAATTCGTGCGATACATCGGCTACAAACTCTTTGCGGAAAGCTTCCAGTTTTTTGAGCTCATCGATCTCTTTTTGCTTGAGGGTGGCGAACGAGTAAATCTCTTCATTGATATCTTTCAATGGATTGAGCGCGCCTGATTTTTGATTGCGGATGCCCGAGAGCTCTTTCTTGCGCAGCTTCTCCATCATCTTATAGATCTTGTTGATCTCGCGAAAGACGAGAAACTCCAATACCACAAAGATGAAAAGATACGAAGCAGAAAAGCTGATGATGCCCGCTACAATAATGGCATACTGACTCACACTTTGTACCAGCGAAAGAAATAACGAAGTAACTACCGCGATGGTGCCGGCCAGCAGCAAAGCCATAGTGCGGGCACTATATACCATAGATTATCCGAGATTGAATTTATATCCCACTCCTTTTACGGTGGTAATATAATCATCTCCGATCTTTTCGCGCACTTTACGGATGTGAACATCTACCGTGCGGGCAAGTACATACACATCCGATCCCCAGATGTTCTGCAATAAATCGTCACGGTTGAAGACCTTGTTGGGATTTTGTGCGAGGAAGAAAAGCAACTCAAATTCCTTCTTGGGAAGGCTGATCTCTTTGTCTTTCAGTTTGATGGTATAACTGGTGCGGTCAATCAACAAGTCGCCAATTTTGATCTGGGCGGAGGTATTTTTCTTTTTGGAGTCTCTGCGAAAGAATGCACCAATACGGCTCATCAGCGCACGGGGCTTGATGGGCTTAAGGATATAATCATCCGCACCTACATCAAAGGCGGCTATCTCTGAGTATTCTTCTGCGCGGGCCGTTAAAAATACGATGAATGTATTTGCCAGTTCCGGCATGGCCCTGATCTGGCGGCAGGCTTCTACCCCGTCCATCTTGGGCATCATGATATCGAGTAACACTAAATCAGGATGGAATTTCCGGGCCACATCTACGGCACCTTGCCCATCGATGGCGGTGCGTACATCATACCCCTGCTTCTCCAGGTTATACTTTAACAATTCCAGGATGGGCTCTTCATCATCTACCACCAGCACTTTCTGCGAAGGCTTATTACCCATGTCTTCTGTGTTTTTTTTCATTTCAAACTTAGATAGAAGTTAAGCGAATCAGAAACCATTGTTATGAACTTAACAATTCCTTAATTCAAAGTAGTGAATTTTACCGGGATCAAGGCATTGTGTTATGTACAGGTTTAAAGTACCGGGTATTTTGTACTCAGAAACTTAACATACGCCCGCAGGTCTCCATGATAGCGTTGATTAAACTCGTCCTTAAAGGTACTCTGCTTTGACTGATAATGACGATAAGCCATAAAATAGGTATTGTTGGGCAGGCGCTTCTCATACCTCTTCGATGGATTTTTATTGAGCTGCAAACTCAATGTATCCATGTTCTGAACAATGGCCTTGATCATGGTTTCCTTCTTTTTCTTTTTGCTTTCAATAGGTTCTCCGGGTAATATAGTCTGATACATACTGTCCAGTTTACCGGAAGCCCTCAATATGTATTTCGAGAACTGACGGTAGTCCTGATCTTCATAAAGATAGGTGGTGTAGGGATTTGATTGCTTTCCGTATTTATAAGCTAGAAAATCATAGGCTGCAGTGTCACCAATGAACGAAGCGAGGTTCTCATTGAAATCCACACTGTCTTTCACCCACAGCGTGGAATGCACCATTTCATGAATGATGAGACTGGCCAGATCTCCTTCGCTGCGCTTGAGCATTTCACTAAGTATGGGATCTTTAAACCAACCAAGTGTTGACCACCCGCCCGGGTTACGAACACTCACGTCAAAGCCTTCCGCGATTAATTGATCCTGTTCTTTCTTTGCTTTCTCTCTATCGAAGTATCCTTTGTACGGTACTTCACCTACAATAGGAAACTCCCAGGTTTTTGGTTTCATCTGAAAAGGTTCACAGGCAGTAACTACCCACATGAGCTCCTCGCCTTTCTGATCGAACAATGTTTTATAATTATCGGTGTCTTTCAGGCCCAATGAATCGATAGCGAACTTTCGCACCTCATCAATCAGCATCAGTTTTGCCTTGAGCGAATCTGGAAACGTTGGATCGTGCATCACCTCTTCAATTGGCTTGGCATTCCAGACAATCTTCAACTGGCCAATTCCCTGGCTGATGCCATAGACCAGCAGCGACCAGTTCCAAACCACCAGGACAAGGAGGACAAAAAGGATGGCAAAAAGTATTTTACGAATCATCTTTAAACCGCAAGATAGACCTCTTTAATAATTAATCTTTCACCCGGATTTATGCATTAGGTATTTTTACTGACGAT
>NNBV01001304.1_pt1 | contig 16195 bp, 16 predicted proteins | sample 1173771 | NCBI WGS metagenome assembly NNBV01 (sample SAMN07173938, study PRJNA388173) | plant metagenome | isolation source: symbiotic tissue sample KVS11 | place: Norway: Troms, Kvaloya island | reverse complement strand
GGCCTCTACAAGGCGGAGCTGATCCACCGCCGCGGACCCTGGCGGAGCTTCGAGGCAGTCGAGTTTGCCACGCTTGCCTGGGTCGACTGGTTCAACAATCGCCGGCTGCTGGAGCCTATCGGCAACATCCCGCCGGCCGAGGCCGAGGAGCGCTACTACGCCATGCTGGACGAGCCAGCCATGGCGGCGTGACTCAAACGAAATGGCCTCCGGGAAACCCGGCGCGGTTCAGTTTACTAGAGGCCCAGCTTCCGCCCTTTGGATATTGTCATGGCCGTCTATGTCGCGAATTTCGGAGAGCAGAACTACGAGTGGCCCGTCTGTAAGGAGCGTGGAACCGTAGCGACGATGAACGAACTCGACGCCCAAAAATATTGGCTGGCTGGAGATCGCGAAAGTTACATTCGCTCGCGCGTCCAGGAAAAAACTGCTGCCGGGCTCGTTCCAACAAAGCCCGTGGCGTCGCGGTGGTTTAACCTCATGACCATTGTCTCGCAGACCCAGGGCGACACTTGGTTGCATAGCGATACCGGCCACATTTGGTGGACAACTTCCCGCCCGGCGCCGCCAACCTACGAGCCCCGCACCGAACCCGTAGGCCGCAGGCGAGACGTGATTGTGTGCCACAAGCCGTGCGATCCCTGGAGCCGAAACAATCTCCTTGGAAATCCCCTTCCGTGGGCAGGACTGCACCCAAAAGCGAAGGATTTCCTCTCGACGGAGGCGACGCTCCAGGCATTGAGCCCGGACTACGCGGCCTACGCGCTCGCGCTGATCAGGGGGGAAGACTTGTCTCCCTGGCACGACACTGATGTGTGGCGGAAAAAGCTTGCGGAGTCATCGACCAAGGCGGGTGCGACGACGTTCTATGATCAGAAGCAGAAAGCTGCGTGGCGGATGGCCTACACGGCCTTTAACACCACCGACCATGCGAACGGGCAACAAGCGCTGAGGACCATGAAGAACAAGGACATGGCGTTCGGCTCACCAAAGGAGCTTGAAAATTATATCTTGGAGTTGATGCAGGTTCAGGAAAACATATGCGTACTCACCGATCTGCCTCTAAACTTGGATGAGAGAGAGGGTGATCCCGAAATGCGGGCTTCGCTCGATCGAGTTGACAGCAATGGGCACTACGCGCCGGGAAATCTCCAAATCGTCTGCCGATTCGCCAACCGCTGGAAGGGAGCGAGCGACAACAACCAATTCCGCCGCCTCATTGATGCCGTAATGCGGACCCCGCAGAGGACGACACTCCTCTGAGCGATGACACCTCAGTCATCGATCCCTCCCCTCTCCACCCCCTCTGAACGTCTGCCCGTCGCACGTTCCAGCCAACCTGTGAGCCCCGACCTCCCACACCCTGTCCCAAAAAGCCTCCCAGATTCTCTCTGCCCACCGTCGTCGTAACCCCCTGCAAATACGGGCCTGACGGCGATCGCCGAACGTGGCCGACACCGTAGCTGGAACCATCTGTTTTTGATCGCCCCATTCCCGCGAAGCCGCTCTCTTACAAACGGTCGTTTCCGCGATAGGCTGACCGGGGTGGAGATCGTCCAGGATTTCCCTGCGCGGCGTCTCGCAAAACTGGTTGCAAAACATCCGTCTCATGAGACCGTCACCTCGATGAGTTTTGCGAGGAGGCGGGATGCAGACGGGTTACGCACGCGTTTCAGGACAGTCTCAAGACCATGCCTTGCAGATCGACGCGCTGACGGCGGCTGGGTGTGAGCGCATCTTCGTCGAGACGGCGAGCGGCCTGAAGACCGACCGTCCAGAACTGCGCAACCTTCTCGGCCACGCCCGCCCAGGCGACGTGATCGTGGTCTACTCGCTGTCCAGGTTGGCGCGCTCCGTGCGCCACCTGATCGATGTTGCCGAGGACCTGCGGGCGCGGGAGATCGGCTTGAAGAGCATCACTGAGGGCTTCGACACGACGAGCCCGGCCGGACGCTTCATGTTCAACGTCCTGGGCGCGCTCGGCCAGATGGAGGTCGAGCTTCTTAAGGAGCGCACGCACGCCGGTCTTCGCGCCGCCCGTGCCCGAGGCCGCGTGGGTGGACGCCCGAAGGCCCTCGACCCGGTGAAGCTGACGGTCGTGAAGACGCTTCTGAGCGAGGGCACGCTGACGGTCACGGAGATCGCCGAGCATGTGCAGGTTGCGCCCAGCACGATCTACAGGGCCGTGAAGGGCGGTCGGAGCGCGTTGGCCTGACGGTCATGTAGACCGGCCTCGGAGACGATCGAGGACGGTCAGGAGACCGTGGCCGCGTGCTTCGCGCAGACGGAAGTCAGTCAAAAACGACCCCTCAGGCGCTGATCCGCCGCAGGAACGGGAAGTCGATCTGGTCGATGTGCTGCTTCAGCAGCGGCACGTCGTCCTTCAACATCAGGTAGTGCTCCTCGCTGATGTCGTTCGGCTTGTGGCCGGAGATCGCGTTGATCGAGGGCTTCGGTATCCCGACCGTGTAGGCCGCGTGCTCGAACGTCTTCCTGAGCGAGTGCACCGTCAGCCTGCGATCCGCCCCGAGCGCCGCGTCGATCTCCCGGTTCAACCGCGTGCTGATCGCCCCGCTCCAGCGTTCGGCCGAGGCCCGGTACTTCAGTTCGGTGAACAGCCGGTCGGGCGAGCGCTGGACCAGATCAAGGATGCCCATGTCGAGAAGGTCGCGGTGCAGAGGGATGTAACGCCGGTTGTGCGAACTCTTCACCGTGGCCTCGTGCAGGTCGATCACCTCGACGCCGTCGCGCCGCCCGAACCACTCGGTGCGAAGCTGGGCCATCTCCTCCAGGCGGGCGCCGGTCAGGAGCAACAACCGGGGCAGCCACAAGACCGCACCATCCTCGCGCTCCGTCCTGCCGAAGAACCGGGCAAGCTGGTCGTGGTCGAAGCGGCTGTAGCTGCGCCGGAACGCGACGATGGTCGCCCGGTCAGGCCCGACCCCCCTGAACGGGTTGCCGGGGATGAGGTCGGCGGCGACCGCCGCGTTGCAGATCGACGAGAGGCAGGTCGTGGTCTTCTTCATCGTGGCGGCCGAGCCCACCTTCACCGACCGCACGAACTGCTCGGCCACCTGCCGGGTGATGCTGGTGATCGGGATGTCCCCGGCCGAGGCGACGAAGCGGGAGATCGCCTTCTCCATGTCGAGCCGGGACCGGCGACGCGGCAGCGCCCCCTTCCGCTCTTCGCGGCGCGGCAGATACACCTCGTCGTAGACCCGGCGCATCGTCATCCCGGCGGCGAGCTTCGCATCGGCCTTGGGCTTCGAGGTCAAGGGCTCCGGCCGCATCGGGGGCACGCTGCCGCGCTCGTGCAGATACGCGGCCGGATCGAATGCCCAGGGTGGTGTGGCCCCCGATCGAACCGCCGCGATCATGTCGCCGACATCGGCCGCAGCACGCAGCGCCCGGCTCCGCGCGACCTCGGGATCACGGGTCCTCAGCGAGAACGTCACGGTCCGCCTCACACCGGCCGTGCCGACCTCGACCAGCCGGTCGAACACATCGACGGGAAGCTGGTGCCGGAAACCGAAGACGCCGCCCTTCGCCCACTGCTTGCTGAACGGCACCAACGCGTACCTCGGCATCCTCGACTACGCCCATCCCTTCGGCCCCAAATGGTGACCGTGCCGCTCCAAAAGAGACGAAACGCTATCCCGGATCAGGAAAGCCACAATCAAAAGAAAGGCTTCCAAGAATGCCGGAGGCACCGCGACTGTCCTCGTGTCGGGCGCGCCATTTAACACTTTGATGTGGTTGATCTTTCTGCGACGGAAGTTCAATTGCGGTTAGTAGGCTGGCTTTTGAATAGCCACCCGATAGCCACCGCTTGATATTTCGGCCATAGACACAGCTGTCGTCTGCATCGCCGAAATGTCGGCAGCTGGCCGATTGTGTTGAAGAAGTCGGCGCTGGGTCGGCGGCCGATTGAGGCTGAACGGATCGCTGAGAGGTCGTTCGCCCTCATGCCGCCAGCGGCGGTGCTCCGGCCGGCATCAGTTTCGCCATTTTCCTGAGGTTCTGGGCGGTGGCTGCGAGGAGGAACTCGTCGCGGGCGCCACACGGTCCTCGTAATCGCAGGCGATCGAGTTTTGAGGATGCGCTTCAGGTGCGCAAAAAGCATCTCGACCTTCTTCCGCTCGCGTCGCGAGGTGACGTAGGCATCGGTGGCGGCGATGTCGCGTGAACCGCCCCTAGATTTCTGGACGCCTTCTTCCCTAATTTTGAGGCGAGGAGGCCCCGATGGGCAAAGCGAACTTCACCGAGGACTTCAAGCGCGACGCAGTTTTTCAAATCACCGAACGGGGCTACCCGGTTGCGGAGGTGGCGGCGCGGCTGGGGATCAGCACGTACTCACTCTACGAGTGGAAGAAGCGGTACGCGAAGCCGGCTACGGTCCGCGATGACGATCAGTCCGCCGAGGTCCGCCGGCTGAAGCGTGAGTTGCAGCGGGTCACCGAGGAGCGCGACATCCTAAAAAAAGCGGCCGCGTACTTCGCCAAGGATGCAAAGTGAAGTACGCGTTCATCGCCGAGCATCGCCTGCTGTTTTCCATCCGCACCATGTGCCGCTGCCTCTCGGTTCAGCCCGGCGGCTTCTACGCCTGGCTGAAGGACCCGCTCAGCAGACGCGCCAAGGAGGACCGCCGGCAGACCGAACTCATCCGCACGGCATGGAGCGACAGCAGCAAGGTCTACGGCTACCGGAAGCTCCACGACGACCTCATGGACATGGGCGAGAGCTGCTGCCCGAACCGGGTGGCGCGGCTTGCCGGCATCCGGGCGCAGATTGGCTACAAGCGCCGGCCCGGCCACTATGGCGGCAAGCCGTCCCTGGCCTTCGACAACACGCTCGACCGTCGGTTCGACGCGGAGGCGCCGGACAAGGCCTGGGTGACCGACGTCACCTACATCCGCACGCACGTGTTTAGTCCCGCAGTGTGATGGCGTATCTTTGTCGCCGATGGAGAGGGACACGCTATGGGCCAGGTTCTTCACGGGAGCGCCAAGACGACGCACACCGTTCGAGCGGAGCTACAGCGATCGCAAGCTTCGTCCGCGGAACTCGCAAGGCGCTTCGGGATCAACGAGAAGACCGTGAGGAAGTGGCGGTCGCGCGCAGTGGTCGAGGACGAGCCGATGGGCCCTAAGCAGCGACGTAGCTCAGTTCTTTCCGCGATTGAGGAGGCCGCGATCGTGGCGCTGCGCGTCCAGGCCCGTCTGCCGCTGGACGACGTCTTCGTCGCGCTGAAGGACGTCATCCCGCATCTGACGCGGTCGTCGCTGCATCGCTGCTTGCAGCGCCATGGCATCTCCCGCCTGCCGAAGGCCGACCGCGAGAAGCCCAAACGGTTCAAGGCCTACGAGATCGGCTACTTCCACATCGACATTGCCGAACTGCGTTACGAGGGTGGCAAGGCCTATCTGTTTGTGGCGGTCGATCGGACCTCCAAGCGCGTCTTCGCCCGGATATACCGGAAGGCGACGAAGCTGGTCGCGGCCGGCTTTCTGAAGGCTTTGCTCATGGCCGTTCCCTACCGGATCCACACCGTGCTGACCGACAACGGTGTTCAGTTCGTCCAGCACGACAAAAAGGCCGAGTGCGGTTCTGTCCCTCATGTCTTTGGGAGGGTCTGCGCCGAGCGCGGCGTCGAGCACAGGCTCACCAAGCCTTATCATCCGTGGACCAACGGCCAGGCCGAGCGGATGGTCCGCACGATCAAGGAGGCAACCGTCCGCGCCTTCCACTACGCCTCGATCGACGACCTGCGACGCCACGTCCGGGACTGGCTGCTCGCCTACAGCTACGCCAAGCAGCTAAAGGCGCTCCGCTTCAAAACACCACTCGAGGCTATCAAAGCCATCAGCGTCGAAAAGCCGGAGCTCTTCGTTCGTCAGCCAAGCCATGACATGCCGGGACTGAACATCTAGAGCGACCGAGCATCTTGAGGTGGCGCGGGCCGATTTTGGTTGAACAGAACGCGCACTGAAATTTGTTCGTGTCTTGGACAAAGGGGGCTGTTAAGAATTATTCAAATGAGCACTGCATAGCCCGGGGGGAGCGATGCGATATACCGGGCGGCACGCATTGATCGGGGGCTTCGTTGCCACGCTCGCCAGCGGTGTGCTGGCAACGGCCGCGGCCGACGCTCGTGCTCCGTCGCTCCCGATCCTGGCGTCTCGGTCCTCAGGCTGGCAGTTCCAGGCGACGGCCTATGGCTGGGCGACCGCGCTTAGCGGCGAGTCCGGCGTGCGCAATCTGCCTCCAGTCAGCATCGACATGAGCTTCGGTGACCTGCTGGAAAATCTCGACGGCGCGGTGATGGGCTCGTTCCTCGCCAAGAATGGCAACTGGATGATCCTGGCGGATCTGATCTGGGCGCAGCTCTCAGCCGATGCGCTGGTGAAACTGCCGGGCGCGCGACATCCGACGCTGGCTGCCATTCTGCCCGGCACGCGAGTCGAATTCGAGATGCGACAGATGATTGCGTCGGCAATCGCCGGCTATCGCCTGCCGCTCACCAGCAGCGATGTCGATCTCTATGCCACCGCGGGCATCCGCTATCAGCGCATCACCGGCAAGATCGAGGCGACGCCTGGGTTGATTCCGGTCACGGTCAGCAACAGCAGCGTCGAGCAGTGGGCCGATCCGATCATCGGTCTGGCGGCCACTTGGCGCATCAATAATCGCTGGTTCGTCAATGCGATGGCCGATATCGGTGGTTTCGGCGCCGGGTCGCGCTTCACGACGCAGGGCTTTGCCTCCGCCGGCTATCGCTGGACGGAGTCGATCTCCACGGCTCTGGGCTACCGGGCCATCTATACCGACTATCGCAGGGGAGGCTTCAGCTACCGTGCCACTCAGCACGGCGTGTTTTCCAGCATCGCCTATCACTTCTGAGGTCTCAGCTGCGCGTGGCGGCAACCTGCCCGAGAGTTTGTCGGCCAAAGCCGCATAGAAGGCGCGATGGCGCCAATCGGCATCGATCGCGGCGCGTATTGAAAATTCGACCCGAGACGAAGCGACCGGTCGCCATTGACCTGAATCAAAGGACATAGCCTTGGACTGACGTAGATTCATAGGTCAAAATGGGGAGATAATCATGAAGACTTACAAGGTCTCTGTTGCCCTCGGTGCTCTCGTCCTGGGGGCTGCGCTCGGTTCTTCCGCTGCCTCACTCGCCCAGGATGCGGGAACGCTCGACAAGGCGTCGGCGGAGCGGCTGGCACAGAAAGCGGGCTACTCTCCCTATGCCGGGCGCAACTTTCCAACACGTCCGTTTTTCGGTGATACGCATCTCCACACCTCGTTTTCCATGGATGCGGGCGCCTTTGGCGCTCGCCTCGGGCCGAAGGAGGCCTATCGCTTTGCCCGTGGCGAGGAGATCACTGCTTCCGCAGGCGAACGCGCGAAGCTGTCGCGGCCCCTCGACTTCCTGGTTGTCGCCGACCATTCCGACGGGATGGGCTTCTTCCCGCTGATCGTGGGTGGCGACCCCGTGATTATGGCAAGCCAGCAGGGCAAGAAATGGCATGACATGATCTTCGCCGGGCAGGGCGGGTCGGCGGCACTCGATATCATCCAGAGTTTCAGCAGGGGCGCGATCGACAAGGAAATCATGCCGGTTCCTGGAACCCGCACATTCCAATCGGCTTGGCAGCAGACGATCAAGGCCGCCGAGGAGGCCAACGAGCCCGGCCGCTTCACGGCCTTCATCGGCTATGAATGGACCTCGAACACGGCTGGCAACAACCTGCATCGCAACGTCATCTTCCGTGACAATGCGGTACGCGCCAGCCAGGTGGAGCCGTATACGACGCAGGCGCCGCTCGGCAGCGACAATCCGCGCGACCTGTGGAAGTGGATGGCCGCCTATGAGGCCAAGACCGGCGGTAGCGTCCTGGCGATCGCCCATAACGGCAACCTCAGCAACGGCCGGATGTTTCCGCTGATCGAATCCTTCACGGGAAAGCCGGTCGACAAGGACTATGTCGAGCAGCGTGCTAAATGGGAGCGCCTTTATGAGGCCACCCAGACGAAGGGTGATGGCGAAGCCCACCCCTTCCTCTCGCCCAACGACGAATTTGCGAACTTCGAGACCTGGGACAAGGGCAATCTCGACGGCAGCGCTGCCAAGACCAAGGATATGCTCGAATTCGAGTATGTCCGTTCAGCCCTGAAGAACGGCCTGGTGCTCGAGCAGCAACTGGGCACGAACCCCTACAAGTTCGGCCTAATCGGCAGTTCCGATGCGCACACGGGGCTGGCGGCGATGGAAGAGGACAATTTCTTCGGCAAGACCACGCCGCAGGAACCCAGCCCCGAGCGCATGACGAAGACCTTCTTCGGCAATCCGCAGACGGGCGTGAAGGTGATGGACTGGGAGGTCTCGTCCTCCGGCTACGCCGCCGTCTGGGCCACGGAGAACACGCGCGAGGCGCTCTGGGACGCGATGCAGCGCAAGGAGACCTATGCGACGACCGGCCCGCGCATGGCGGTGCGGTTCTTCGGTGGCTGGGAGTTCGATGAGACGGACGCGCGCAATCGGTTGCCCGCCCATGTCGGCTATGCGAAGGGCGTGCCGATGGGCGGCGACCTGAAGAGTGCGCCGGCCGGCAAGGCGCCGACATTCCTCGTGGCGGCGCTGAAGGACGCTATCGGCGCCAACCTGGACCGGATCCAGATCATCAAGGGCTGGGTCGGCAAGGACGGAAAGACCCTGGAGAAGGTCTATGACGTCGTCTGGTCGGGAGAGCGCAAGCCGGGCCCCGACGGCAAGGTGGCACTGGTCGGCAGCACGGTCGATATCCAGAACGCGACCTGGACCAACACGATCGGCGCGCCCGAACTCATCGCCACCTGGAAAGACCCTGATTTCGACGCCAGCCTGCGCGCCTTCTACTATGTCCGGGTTCTCGAAATCCCCACGCCGCGCTGGACCGCCTATGACGCCAAGCGCTTCGGCAACAAGCCGCTGCCGGGCACGGCGATGACGATCACGGAGCGCGCCTACACCTCGCCGATCTGGTACACGCCGTGACCTCCGGGCGTCGCGCCCGACACCTGCTTGCAACGCTCGCTCTCGTTGGCGGGACGACCCTTGCGGCGGCCTGCGGGTTCGAGGATCCAAAAGGGGCCGATGCTGCGCGCGGCGCCATCAACTGGATTTATCCGGACGCATTGCATGTGACGTCTGCCGTTTGGAGGGCTCAACTTGAGGGCGTCATCCGGCGTGACGAGCGTCCGGAAGCAGCGCGTGTCCTGTTGGGTTATCGCAGGGCGGCGGCCGATTTCGCCAAGCTGCGCGACAGGCTCGTCTTGGCAAGGGACGGGGAGGCTCTGCCCAGCCTTTCCATCCTGCTGATCGGGCCGATGCTGTGGACCCGGTTTGCGCCCGCACAGGATGGGCTCAGCATGGTCCAGCATGTTGACGGTGCGCAGGCGTCCGACATCGTCATCGTGACGGACGAGCCTGTGGTCGCCGCGCTGGCCTCAGGGCAGATCACGCCGCTTGCCGCACGGCAGAAGGGCTTGCTTCGGCTCTATGGCACAATCGATGGCCGGATCAGGATGGCCAATTGGCTCGACCGCCTGCCGGCGCCGCTGACGACCATGGCCGAGATGCCGCAAGGCGCGCTCGAGAGCCGAGTTCTGCCATGATCCGGCGTCTGCTTAAGGAACCGCTGGCGCATTTTCTGCTTCTGGCGCTGGCGATCTTCGGGCTCTATGCGGTTCTCAACAGGAACGATCAGCCCAAGGCCGACGACATCGTCGTGACCGGGGCCAAGATCGAACAGCTGGCAGGCCTTTTTGCCAAGACCCGGCAGCGCCCACCCACGACGAGCGAGATCAAGGGCCTGATTGACGATCATGTGATCGAAGAAATCCTCTACCGCGAGGCGCTCGCGCTTGGGCTGGACAAGGACGACACGGTGATCCGCCGTCGCCTGCGGCTGAAGATGGAGTTTCTGAGCCAGGCGCTGGCCGAGGCGGCGACGCCCAGCGAGGCCGAGCTGGAGGCCTTTCTCAAGAGCAATGCCCCTCGCTTTCAGATCGAACCCATGCTGGCCTTTCGGCAAATCTTGCTGAGCCCCGAGCGTCGCGGGGGTGCGGTCGAGGAGGATGTCGCCTCGGTCCTCGATGTTCTGCGCGCCAAGCCTGATATCGACCCGTCGACGCTGGGCGACCCGACGATCCTGCCGACCGAACTGCCGCTGACGCGAAAAGCCTCCATAGGCCAGGTTTTTGGCGCGCCATTCGCTGAAGCCCTCGCCACGACTCCGTCCGGAACCTGGGCCGGGCCGCTCAAGTCGAGTTTCGGCCTCCATGTCGTTCGTGTCGATGAAAGCCGTCCTGGTCGACCGGCGACGCTGGACGAGGCCCGCGACAGCGTCGCACAGGCTTGGGCAAACGACAGGCGCCGGCAAGCGGAGGAGGCGCAACTCGCCGAGCGGCTCAAGCGCCATCGGGTGCGAATCGAGATGCAGGCCGGCAACTCCACCGTATCCGGACAAAGTTCGTGATCCGCTTGCTGGCCCTGCTCGTCTGCCTGCTACCGCTCCTTTCGACAGCGCCAGCGACGGCCCATGAACTGCGCCCAGCCTATCTCGACATCCGAGAAACAGCAGCTGGCGACTTTGCCGTCGTCTGGAAAACTCCCGCGCTGGGTGAGATGCGGCTCGGGCTCTATGTTCGTCTGCCGGAGACGTGCAGCCCGAAGGGCGAGGCGGTCAGCTCCTTCGAGGCGGGCGCCTATTTCGAGCGTTGGACGGCACGCTGCGCTGGCGGCCTGAAAGGCCACACCCTGACGATCGAGGGTTTGCGCACGAGCCTGACCGACGTGCTGGTCCGCCTGGCCCATGCCGATGGCTCGACGCAGGTCGCCCGCCTGACCCCCGAGACGCCAACCCTTGCCGTCGCTGCCTCCCAAACGTCACTGGAAGTCGCGCGGACCTATTTCGTCCTCGGTGTCGAACATATCCTCCTCGGCTTCGACCATCTCGTGTTCGTGCTGGCGCTGATGCTCTTCATCCGCGACCGCTGGATGCTCGTGAAGACCATCACGGCGTTTACGGCTGCCCACAGCATCACGCTGGCAGGCTCGGCGCTCGGCTATCTCAGCCTGCCGCAAAAGCCGGTCGAAGCGACGATCGCGCTCAGCATCGCCTTTGTTGCAAGCGAACTCGCGCGCTCCAGGCCGGGACGGCGGCGCACGTCGGAAACCTATCCCTGGGTCGTGGCCTTTGCCTTCGGTCTGCTGCACGGCTTTGGCTTCGCCGGCGCATTGAAGGAGATCGGCCTGCCGCAGACCGATGTGCCTCTGGCCCTTCTGACCTTCAATCTCGGCGTCGAGGCTGGTCAACTGCTGTTCGTCACGGCCGTTCTCCTGGCGCTCAGGGCCTTCACCGCCCTGGTTGCTATCCCGTTCGCGCCCGTCCGCATGGCGGCGTCATATCTCATCGGCACGACGTCAATGCTCTGGCTGGTCTCGCGTGTCGAGAGCTTCTGGAGCTGACCACCGGCAACACAACAACCAGGAAGGGAAGAATGCCATGACGATCAAGCTAACTCTCCTGCCCGCCCTTGCGCTGCTCGCGGGCACGCTCAGCATCGCTCCGTTGGAGACCGCTGAAGCGGTGGTCTACTGCAAGACCGTGGGCGTTCCGAAAGGCTGTGTGGCGCGCGTCGGAGCGCCTGTCGCACGCCGCGCGGTGGCCACGCCCGGAGTCGGCGCAGCGGGGGTCGGCGTTCGCCCAGGTACCCCGATGAACCGAGGTGGGCCGGTGAACCGTGCCGGTCGGCGCTGACCGGCGCGCGACAGTCCAGCGCACGCATTCACGATCTGGGAAATGGTCGACGTGAAGGTGCGACCGCTGACAGCGTTTTTGACCCGGTAGCAGCACCCAGCTATCGGCGAACTGGCTTGACCGATAGACAAGCCATCGATGTCCGCTTTTCGGCAGGAGCCCAACTTCGGCTCCTGGCGCAGGGCGTCACAAAGGGCTCGTTGCTGTGGGCCTGAGTGTCGGGTAACAACCCGGGCCGCGGCGCGATGCATCCTGGAGCGACGGATTCGTGAACCGATATCCGATGTTCAATCCGCAGTTGCTGATCAGCTTCGTCGCCGTCTGCGAGACGCTGAGCTTCACGCGCGCAGCCGACAGGGTATCGCTGTCGCAGTCCACTGTCAGCCTGCAGGTCAAACGGCTCGAGGATTTGCTGGGCCAGGCGCTGCTGGAGCGTTCCTCGCATCAGGTCGAACTCACGGAAGACGGAGAGCGGCTGCTGAGCTATGCGCGGCGGATCATCGCCCTCAACGAGGAGGCGCATGATGCGCTGACGGGCACCTGGCGAGACGGAGTGCTGCGTCTCGGAATGCCGGAGGATTTCGCGGTGCCGACCGTCGAGTTGCTGGCGGCTTTCAGCCGAGAGCAGCCGCATCTGAGGCTCGATGTCACCAGCGGGTTGAGCTCCGATCTGCGCACGGCCTATGAGCGCGAGGAGCTCGACTTGATCCTGGTGAAGCAGCGACGCGGGCAGCCGCCACGCGCAGCCCGGCGCGAGCCGCTGCTATGGCTCGACAGCCTGGCGTATCCGGCGATCGAGCGCACGCCCGTTTCACTAGCGATGTTCCCGCTCGGCGGGCTTTATCGCGACGAGTTGTGTGGAGCACTCGACGCGCTCGGCATCCGCTGGCGCGTCGGCTATTGCAGCGGCAGCCTTGCCGCGCTCGCCGCTGCGTCCGCCGCGGGGCTCGGCATGTCTCTGCTGCCCGCCAGCTGCCGGCTACCCGGGCACAGGCCCCTCGGCGCAGCCGAGGGGCTGGCCGAGATCACTGATTTCGAGTTGGCGCTGTACTATCGTGACGAAGCACCGGCCGCGACCGCCGCATTGGCCGAGCGGCTGGCCGCCTTATGCCGGTTGGAGGCGTGACAGACGACAGCATTGACCTTCTCAATTGCCAGCATTGCCAATTATCGCTGCCAAAGCGCCGCCTTCGCCCGTATTTCTAGGGAAACAACCATAGGGAGGCGAAGTATGGAAACGGGTCACCATCACAGCAGGCGTGCGTTTCTCGGCCGGACGGGTGGCATCGCAACCGCCTGCGCCATGACGGGGCTGACGGCCAGCGGCGGTGCCAAGGCTTCGACCACCTCCGGCACGCCTGCCGCGCCCGAAGCGGGGACACGCGCCCTGACGGACCAGCACTATCTGCTGACGAATGTCCGGCTCGAGGAAGGCTTCGCCTATGACGGCGACGTCGTGACGGCTACCCGCACCGCCCTGCATACGCTGGAGATCAAGGCCGGTAAAATCGTCGCGCTTCATGCCGCAGGCGCCGTCTTGCCGGCCGGCGTGCCCACCTACCAGGCCAATGGCCAGCTCGCCCTGCCAGCGATGCGCGACATGCACATCCACCTCGACAAGACCTTCTATGGCGCCCAGTGGCAGGCGCCGCTGCCGCGGCAGGGCAAAACGATCCTCGACATGATCGCGCGCGAAGAGAAGCTGCTGCCGCGATTGCTGCCGACCTCGCAGCAGCGCGCCGAGGCGCTGATCGCCTTGCTGCACTCCAAGGGCACCACGGTTGCCCGCAGCCACTGCAACATCGATCCGGTCAGCGGGCTGAAGAGCCTCGAGCACCTGCAGCGCGCGCTGGAGAACCATCGCGACGAATTCAGCTGCGAGATCGTGGCCTTCCCACAGCATGGTCTCCTGCACTCGAAGGTCGATGGGCTGATGCGGGAGGCGATGAGCATGGGCGTCGCTTATGTCGGTGGGCTCGATCCGACCAATGTCGACGGCGCGATGGAGAAGTCGCTCGACGCGATGTTCCAGATCGCGCTCGACACCGGCAAGGGCGTCGATATTCACCTGCACGAGGCGAGCCCGGCCGGTGTCGCAGCGATCGGCCGCATGATCGATACGGTCGAGAAGAATCCGGCCCTGCGTGGCAAGGTGACGATCAGCCACGCCTTCGCTCTCGCAACGCTGGCGCCCGGCGCTCTGGCCGAAACGGCTTCGCGCATGGCGGCGCAGGGCATGACGATCGCCTCGTCGGTGCCGCTCGGCGCGATGACGATGCCGCTGCCACAGCTGAGCGAGAAGGGCGTGTTCGTGATGACGGGCACCGACAGCGTCTACGATCACTGGTCGCCCTTCGGCCGTGCCGACATGCTCGAAAAGGCCAATCTCTACGCTCAACTCTACCGCGGGAGCGACGAGTTTCGCCTGTCCCGAGCCCTGGCGATCGCGACCGGCGGCGTGCTTCCGCTCGACGACAGCGGCAAGCGGGCATGGCCCAAGGCCGGGGACGGCGCCGACTTCACGCTGGTTCCCGCCAGCTGCTCCGCCGAGGCCGTGGCAAGGCTGCCGGAGCGCGGCGCAACCTTCCATCGCGGTCGAATGGTGTTCGGCAGCATCGGGACCGCCTGACGCGGCCGGGCGAGATGCAGGAGACGGTTCGATGAAGCGCGCTTTCGCCGGCATCTTCGCCATGGGTTTGGTCGCGGCCCTCGCGGCAATACCGGCTTCGGCGCAGACGCCGCCCTCGACCGCCGAGATCGCGGGTTATAGCGCCCTGCAGACAGCCGCCTGGACCGGCGACGTCGCCGCCATCGAAAGATTGATGGCGGCGGGGGCCGAAATCGATGCACGCGATGGCCACGGCCGAACCGCGCTGCATATCGCGGCCCATGCCCGGCAGCGCGAGGCCATGCGGACGCTGGTCAGGCTGGGAGCAGACCCGCGTGCCCTCGATGCTCAGCGCTACGATACGGTCACGATTGCGGCGGTCGGCGACGATGTCGAGACGATGCGTGTGGCGCTGGCGATCGGCGCTGATCCGAAGGCGATCACCAGTCCCTATGACGGCACTGCCCTGATCGCCGCCGCCCATCTCGGCCATGACGAGATCGTCAGGGTCCTGATCGATGCCGGCGCTCCGCTCGATCACGTCAATAACCTCTCATGGACCGCGCTCATCGAGGCCGTCATCCTCGGCGACGGTGGAGCGCGGCATCAGCGCACCGTGAATCATCTTATCGCGGCCGGCGCGCGACGCGACCTCGGCGACCGCAGCGGCGTGACACCGATCGAGATGGCGCGCCAGCGAGGCTACAACGCCATGGTTCGCATCCTCGACAAAAAATGAAAGCCTTCAGCGAGGCCGAGTAAAAACCAGCGGGCAATTCGGTGCAGTGACATGTCCGGTTTGAGGAAAGCGTTCGATTTCCGCTTTTGGCGCGTCTCGCGCGGGCTGTAGGCTCGCGGCATCGGGCACGCTATGGTTTCGTTCGCGCCGTGATAGATTAGCGATCGGATGCGGCATCCTGACGGAGGATGCGCTATGCCGAACGAACCTCAGCAGGGTCAACTGCGTCAGGCTTGGAACACGGGCCGTTTGATAGGTCCGAAACCGCCTCTAAAGCCACGTCACGATCCGCACGCGATTGCATCACGGCCATCGCGTACGCGATCTCGCCATGTTCAACCTCGCGATCGACGGCAAGCTGCGCGGTTGCGATCTGGTCCGGCTTCGCATCAGCGATGTGGTGCTCGGTGGGACCGTGAGATTACGGACCTCGATCATTCAGCAGAAGACCGGTCGGCCGGTGCCATTCGAGCTGACCGACCCGACACGCGAGGCGTTGACAGCGTGGCTTCGACGTCGTGCGGTCGCCGATAGCGAGTGGCTGTTTCCCAGCCGAATTCGCAAAGGCGATCATGGGACGACTCGGCAATACGGTCGCTTACTCGACGACTGGGTGGCGCTGATCGGCCTGGATCCCGTGCTCTAGGGCACGCACAGCCTGAGGCGGGCGAAGGTGCGCTGATCTACAAGCGCACGGGCAACCTGAGGGCCTGCCAGCTACTCTTGGGCCATTCGACGCTTGAGAGCACGGTGCGATATCTCGGCATGTCCGTCGTCAGATAATTTGAGACTGTTTTCGTTTCTCAGGAACGGAGGTTCTGGCTCATCTGGGTTTGAGGTTATGCGGCCTGCAGCTGATGCTGCAAGCGTCTGTGCTGGATTGTCTGGCGCTTGATCCTTTCACGTTCGGTGAGGATGGCCTGCCCGCGGTTGAAGTAGACGTCGGCGGGCGTGAGATTGCCGAGGCTCTCGTGAGATCGGGCATGGTTGTAATGCTCGACGAAGGCCGCGACCTGCCGTTCAAGGTCACCGGGCAGATAG
>NNBV01002432.1_pt1 | contig 16216 bp, 10 predicted proteins | sample 1173771 | NCBI WGS metagenome assembly NNBV01 (sample SAMN07173938, study PRJNA388173) | plant metagenome | isolation source: symbiotic tissue sample KVS11 | place: Norway: Troms, Kvaloya island | reverse complement strand
CAATACGTTACGGACCACATTGAAGGTCTTGACGAACCGTTACTTGAAAATCCGCACACTCAGATCTTTCACGAAAGTCCGAAGAAGATCATCAACAAAATCGATAGTCCTGATTTACATGGAATGTATTCAATGAATCCTTATCAAGGTTGTGAGCATGGATGCATCTATTGCTATGCACGCAACACGCATGAATACTATGGTTTCAGTGCAGGTCTTGATTTTGAAAGTAAAATTATTGTAAAAGAAAATGCTCCTGCTCTTCTTGAAAAAGAGATCATGAATCCGCGCTGGCAACCAGTGCCCATTATGCTTTCGGGAAATACGGATTGCTATCAGCCACAGGAAAGAAAATTTGAAATCACCCGTAAGATGCTACAGGTACTGGCTAAATATCGTCATCCGGTAGGTATCATTTCTAAAAACAGTCTGGTGACAAGAGATATTGATGTGCTTCAGGACTTAGCTTCCGATAACCTGGTGCACGTAATGATTTCGATCACTACATTGAATGAAGATTTGAGAAGAGCTATGGAGCCACGCACAGCAAGTGGGTTGAAGAGATTGAAAGTAGTGGAGCAGCTAGCGAAAGCAAACATCCCGGTAGGAATAATGAATGCACCACTTATACCCGGATTGAATCATCATGAGATACCACAGATATTAAAAGCAGCGGCTGATCATGGCGCATTGACTGCCGGCATGACCATAGTACGATTGAATGGCTCCATTGGAAATATCTTTGAAGACTGGCTTCGCAAAAATTATCCTGATCGCTTTGAAAAAGTTTGGAATCAGATCTGCTCGATGCATGGCGGTAATATAAACGATTCGCAATTTGGCAGGCGCATGTCAGGCTCTGGTAATATTGCGGATATTATTCACCAGCTCTTTCGCAATTCCAAAAAGAAATATTTTGCTGATCGTGAAATGCCACCTTATGATCTCACCAAATTCAGAAGAGGAGGTACTCTTTCTCTCTTTTGAATCAGTGTGGCAAGTAGTTACCGAGAATGCCGCTCATACCAAAAATTTTCAGATTCAATGACATGTGCTATTTTTGTATTCATGCATCGCGCGCTGTCCATCTGTTTTGCTTTCCTCTTCCTTTCCGGAAGTGTGATGGATCTGCACGATCTCTCCAAGCTTCCTTATATGCTGGAGCATTATCAGCAGCACAAAAATAAATCAAGTGCTTTCTCTGTTTCCGAATTTTTTGATCTGCACTATGGCTTCAAAGCAGAGCAACACGATAAGCAGGAGCATGAACAGCACAAGGGGCTACCCTTCAAAAGTCATGATTGCGCTGGCTTTCATGCTACTCTTGTGCTACAGAAATTTCAGCCAACATTAATCTCCACTTCTTGTTTTACTATTGGATATAGCAATTTTTATCAATCTGCTTTTCATTCCTCTTTCATCCGGTCCATCTGGCAGCCACCTAAGCTGAGTTAATTCCTTTCTTTTTTTGATTTGGCTTTGCTGACATCGCTGTTTTCTTTTTTCTAAAAAGTATTAACTCTATTGTTCATGCTGAACAGGATCATCTCCTTTTCTATAAGGAATAAATTTATCATCGGTATACTCACATTGGCATTGATTGCCTGGGGAAGTTACTCAGTCAGTCAGTTACCGATAGATGCAGTACCGGATATCACTAATAACCAGGTACAGGTAATCACATTATCGCCATCGCTTGCTGCGCCCGAGATTGAAAGAGTCATTACCTTTCCGGTGGAACAAACAATGGCTACGATACCCGACATTGTTGAGATACGTTCCATGTCGCGGTTCGGACTGTCGGTTGTTACCATTGTGTTTAAAGAAAGCACCGATATCTATTGGGCGAGGCAACAAGTAAATGAGCGGCTTGGCCAGGCTAAAAGTGCGATACCGGCAACAGCAGGAATTCCAGAACTGGCACCACTAACTACAGGGCTTAGTGAAATTTATCAATACACCATCAGGGCAAAGAAAGGATACGAAGCAAAGTATTCCATCACCGAGTTGCGTACCATACAGGACTGGACGGTGCGCAGGCAATTGCTCGGCACGGAAGGAGTAGCTGATGTGAGCAGCTTTGGTGGCTATCTCAAGCAGTATGAAATCGCCATCGATCCGGAGAAGCTGCGCTCCATGGATATGAGTATGAAAGATGTATTCACTGCTCTTGAAAATAATAATCAGAATACAGGAGGAGCTTACATTGACCGAAAGCCTTATGCTTACTACATACGAAGCGAAGGATTGATTGAAAGTCTGGATGACATTGCAAACATTGTTGTTCATAACAATCCCGATGGATTGCCCGTGTTACTCCGGCATGTAGCCGATGTGCGGTTTGGTCATGCCAATCGCTTTGGTGCTATGACATTTAATGATGAAGGAGAAACCGTGGGCGCTGTAGTGCTTATGCTTAAAGGGGCTAACTCATCGGCTGTTATTAAGAACATCAAATCACGCATCGAAGCAATCAAAGAAACATTACCCGAAGGCATTGAGATTGAGCCCTATCTCGATCGCACAAAACTGGTGAACAATGCCATTGAAACAGTTATGAAAAATCTGGCGGAAGGCGCTTTGATTGTTGTGTTCGTGTTGGTGCTGCTGCTGGGAAATTTTCGTGCAGGATTGATTGTAGCATCGGTGATTCCATTGGCCATGTTGTTTGCCATATGCATGATGAATTGGTTTGGTGTATCGGGCAACCTGATGAGTTTGGGTGCAATTGATTTTGGTTTGATTGTAGATGGTGCGGTGATTGTAGTAGAGGCAACCATGCATCACCTGGGCCAGAGTGCAATTGCACGAAAACTTAACCAGGAGGAGATGAATGAAGAAGTATATCAGTCAGCTTCAAAGATGATGCGCTCAGCTGCATTTGGCCAGGTTATTATATTGATTGTGTACCTGCCCATACTTTCGCTCACTGGTATTGAAGGTAAAATGTTTCGCCCTATGGCGCAGACTGTTGCCTTCGCTATAGTGGGCGCATTGATACTGTCCGTGACTTATGTGCCCATGATCTCATCTATTTTTCTAAGCAAAAAGGCAGGCCCCACAAGTACTGTTTCAGATCGCATTATAGCGGCCATACATAAAATATATACTCCTGTAATTCAGTTTGCTTTACGCAGGAGAATCGTGGTGACTACTTCTGCTTTTGTTGCGTTGGTGATAAGTGTCATGCTCTTTCTACGTCTTGGAGGAGAATTTATTCCCCAGCTGGATGAAGGCGATTTTGCCGTGGAGACCAGAATACTTACAGGCAGTTCACTTTCAAAGAGCACCGAAGTATCACAGAAGAGTGCGCGCATTCTTCTTGATCATTTTCCTGAAGTGGAAAGAGTGGTGAGTAAGATCGGAACGTCAGAGATACCCATCGATCCGATGCCTACTGAAGTAATTGATCTTATCGTTGTGCTTAAGGATAGAAGTGAATGGACATCAGCATCCACGCGGGATGAGCTGGCACAAAGCATGTCTTCCACATTACGTGAAGCAATGCCGGGTGTTTCGTATGGTTTTCAGCAACCCATTCAAATGCGGTTCAATGAATTGATGACCGGTGCACGCCAGGACCTGGTGCTGAAAGTATATGGCGAAGATTTAGATCAGTTGGAGCAGTACGGTAAACAGATAGGACAACTGGCAGAGCGTATCGATGGAGCGCAGGATGTTTATGTTGAGCCAATCAATGGTTTGCCGCAAGTGGTTGTAAAATTTGATCGCCAGCGTCTTGCACAATTTGGCTTAAGTGTGGAGGAAGTGAATCGTGTGTTGCGTACAGGCTTCTCCGGTGAATCGGCAGGGCAGGTATTTGAAGATGAAAAGCGATTTGACCTTGTGGTAAGATTGAATCAATCCAGCAGAGCAAGCATTGATGACATCCGGAGATTATATGTAACTACCTCTGCAGGAAGACAAATACCTATCGAAGAAATTGCTGATGTACAGATAAAGGTCGGGCCGAATCAGATACAACGTGATGATACGAAGCGGAGAATTGTAATCGGATTGAATGTGCGCGGTCGTGATGTAGAATCCATTGTCAATGAGCTGAAACAAAAGATCGAGGCGAAAGTGAAATTTCAACCGGGCTACCGGATCACTTATGGTGGATCTTTCGAAAACCTGGAAGAAGCAAAGCAACGCCTGAGCATAGCGGTGCCCGTTGCGTTGGCACTGATTTTTGTGCTGCTTTACTTTACCTTCCACTCGTTACGTCATAGCCTGCTCATTTTCACAGCCATTCCGCTTTCTGCTATCGGAGGAATCTTTGCGTTGTGGATACGCGATATGCCTTTCAGTATTTCAGCGGGCATCGGATTCATTGCTTTGTTCGGCGTGGCCGTGCTCAATGGAATTGTACTCATTGCTGAATTTGATCGCTTAAAGAAAACAGGCATCACCGATCTTAAACAAATTGTGTTGATGGGAACAGAACTGCGGTTGCGTCCGGTGATCATGACGGCTACCGTGGCATCACTTGGGTTTTTACCAATGGCACTATCGCTATCATCAGGCGCGGAAGTGCAACGGCCTTTGGCAACAGTAGTGATCGGTGGTCTGGCCACAGCCACATTGCTTACGTTGATCGTGCTGCCGGTATTGTATACTTATTTTGAAAAGAAAGATGTTCAGGCATACTAAAATCCTTCCTATGAAATTAAAAATTGTAATGCTGCTTTTATGCGTTGCCACAGTAAAACTAAATGCCCGGCAATCATTAACGATGGCAGAAAGTGTTCAGCTTGCTCTGAAGAATAACCTGCAGGTAAAAGCAGATGAGTACATGGTTCAGTCTTTTCAGCAACTAAAGAAAACGCATAGCGACATTGGTAAGACCAGCGTTACCTGGATGCACGGACAATACAACTCGCTGAACAAGGACAATAACTTCACGTTATCGCAAACCATTCCTTTTCCCACAGTGATTGCACAGCAGTTGAAATTAGGCGAAGCTCAAACAGAAGGAGCAAGGTTGAATCTCTCTGTCACGAGAAATGAATTGATTTACCAGGTGAGTAATTTATATCAGCATCTTACTTATCTGCAGTCATTGCAACAGCTATTGATTTCGCAGGATAGTCTGTATAGTGGGTTTGTAAAGGCATCAGCCCTTCGTTATAAGACGGGTGAATCGAATCTGCTTGAAAAAACTTCGGCGGAGACACAGATGCTGGAGATTAAAAATCAACTGAATCAAAACGAATCAAAAATCAATATTTACAAAACGCAATTTCAAACGCTGATCAACAGTACGGATTCAGTTAAGATAGCGGATCAACTTCAAAAACTTTCACTTGAGAATGAAGACACTTCTCTCAACCAAAATCCAATTCTTTTATTATCAAAACAACAGGTTTTAATTAACCGTCAAAGTAAGAGAGTAGAATACGGAAGATTCCTGCCGGATATCACGATAGGGTATTTCAATCAATCGTTAACCGGTTTTCAGCGCATCAATGACGACGAGATTTACTTTGATCGCAGTAAACGATTCAGTGGTTTTCAACTTGGTCTTTCTGTTCCGCTTTGGTTTGTGCCACAACAAGGAAAGGCGAAAGCGGCTTACTTTAATGAGGCAGCATCACAAAAAAAATATGAATACGAGCAAATCTCTTTGAAGAATAACCTGATCCAGGCGCAGCAGGAGTTTGCAAAGAACAAGGCCGATCTTAATTATTATGAAAGCAGTGCATTAAAAAATGCTTCTCTTATTTTGAAACAGGCACAGAGCGCTTTTAAAAGCGGTGAGATTGGTTACCTGGAATATTTGCTAGCCGTAAAGAATGCGCACACCATCAGGGCAAGTCACTTGTCTTCTTTAAATGAATACAATCAATCCATTCTCCGCATTCACTATTTGGCGGGAAGTAATTAAACACGACATGAAAAATCTTATCATTTATATCATTTTGTCTTTCGGCTTACTTTCCTGTTCAAAGCAGGAAGCAAAAGAAGAAGTAAAGCAAGAGAAAGCAGCTTTAGTTAGCGATGTCATCCTTCTGAATGACGCGCAATTCAAAACAGCGCAGATTGAGATAGGAACTGTTTCCTTTCATGATCTAAGCACTGTAGTAAAGGCCAACGGCAAACTGGATGTGCCTCCGCAGAATATGGTTTCCATATCTGCACCACTTGGTGGGTTTGTAAAGAATACCGAACTGCTTCAGGGCATGAAAGTAAAGAAAGGACAACTTCTGGTGGTCATGGAAAGTCCGGATTACATTCAGTTACAGCAGGACTACCTTGATGCAAAAAGCCAGCTCACATTTCTGGATGAAGAATATGCGCGGCAGCAAGAGTTAGCTAAAGAAAATGTAAACTCTACGAAAACACTGCAACAGGTACGTGCAAATTTTCAAAGTACCAAAGCAAAAAAAGAAGCACTGGCAGCAAAGTTGAAATTGATTCACATCAACCCTCAGAGCATTGAAGATGGCACTATTCAGAGCACCATTTCTATTCCCTCACCACTGGAAGGATTCGTCACGGAAGTACATGTCAACTTAGGATCGTACGTGAATCCTACCGATGTGATGTTTGAAATTATAGACACCGAACATTTGCATGCCGAAGCGGAAGTTTTTGAAAAGGATGTTCTGAAATTAAAGAAAGGCAACATGGTTCGTATTCGTTTGGTGAACGAAGCTGAAGAACGTGAAGCAAAAGTTTATTTAATCGGAAAGGAAATCTCCCCTGAGCGCACCGTGCGTATTCACTGCCATCTGGAAAAAGAAGACATCAATCTCTTACCGGGAATGTATTTCAGTGCAATCATCGAAACGGCAAATCAGAAAGTACAAAGTCTGCCTGAGTCCGCTTTCGCCAGCTATGAAAGCAAAGAATATATTTTCATTGCTACAAATGCAGAGAAACATGAATATAAAATGATAACCGTAACGAAGGGGATATGCGAGGATGGATTCTGTGAAGTGACATTGCCTGACGGTATCGACATTAAATCGCAGATGGTTATCAAAGGAAGTTTTGAATTGCTATCGGCATTAAAAAACAAAGAGGAAGAGTAAGATCCGTGCTGAATTTTTTTCAGACTGATTGAAAGAACAACCCATATTTAAGCACAATTTAATCTTGTCGGGATTAAAATCGGGTTATTTTTGCGACCGATGAACGAATACGCAGTGTATGCGCTTGGCTTTTTTGCTCAGTCCCTTTTCGGGTCGCGCCTGGTTATACAGTGGATTCAATCAGAGCGTCAGGGCAAGGTAGTTTCTCCTACCATTTTCTGGGTGTTGAGCCTTATCGCATCGTTTCTTTTTTTAATTTATGGTGTGCTGCGCAGAGAGCCTGTCATTCTCATCGGCCAGACACTTTCCTATTATATATACATTCGTAATCTTCAGCTAAAAGGATTCTGGAAACAAATTCCTCTATGGCTTAAAATCATTATCACCCCACAACCCATACTCATACTTTCTTGGATCATTTTTTATGAGCCGGTATTATTAAAGGCCATTTTAGATAAAAGTGATTTTACAGAGCCGATCATGATTATTGGTACAATTGGGCAACTGATGCTTAACCTTCGCTATTTGTATCAATGGTATTATTCAGAAAAGGCAAAAGAATCTTTATTGCCTCTCGGATTTTGGGTGATCAGCTTTGTAGCTTCTATCATGGTAGTTTCCTATGCATCTATAAAGTGGGAGGTTGTGCTGCTGGTGTCTCAGGGTTTTGGTATGCTGTCCTATTCAAGAAATATTTATTTGAGCGCCAAAGCCTTAAAAAGAGAACAGGAAAATAAAGTTGTTTAATGCAACTTGCCGTCATGTCTTATTCTGATCTGAAAAAAGCGGAAATACAGGAATACATTTTTAAGCATGAAGCCGATGATGAAAAAAGCCTTGTACTTAAATCGAAGGAAATTCTGGGCGTATCTTCTTCGCTCATTGCGCAACAGATAGCCGGCCGAAGAAAGGCAAAATATAAACTTCCTCTTTGGTATCGAACGAAAGGAATCATCTATCCTCCTTCCATTAACCTGGAGCAATCCTCTTCCGAAGTAACGGCTCAATACAAAACCACGCTTGTACAAAAAGGAAAAACAGGCGCAGATCTTACCGGTGGCTTTGGCATTGATAGCTTTTTTCTAAGCAAACAATTTGATAAATTCTATTATGTAGAACCTGATTCTGATTTATTAGTTCTAGTAAGGCACAATCATCAATTGCTTGGCGCAGATAATATAGAATACATCAACAGCACGGCTGAAGAATTTATTCAAGAGTCTGTAGAGCAATTTGATTTTATCTTTATAGACCCATCACGCAGAAGCAAACAACAAAAAGTTTTTAAACTGATCGACTGCATCCCAAACGTAATTGAGCTGATGCCTTCGCTGATGAGTAAATCCAGAAGCGTATTGATCAAGAATTCGCCACTGCTCGATATACAACAAGGTATTAAAGAACTGGGAGGTGTTGAACAAACAGATGTTGTAGCGGTAGATAATGAATGTAAAGAGTTACTTTTTCTTTTGAAAAGGCAGCTGAACCCCTCACCGGTGATCAATGCGGTGAATCTGAATGCACATGGAGTTAGTGTTGATCAATTCTCTTTTCAGCAGGTGGATGAAAAAACGACAATTGCTCATTTTGCTCCGCCACAGCAATGGTTGTATGAACCGAACACAGCCATATTAAAAGCAGGTGCATTCAAAACGATAGTAGCCCGGTTTACTATTTCCAAACTTCATCCCAGTACTCATTTATACACCAGCGCTCAGCTCATTGCTTCTTTCCCCGGCCGTACATTTAAAATACTTCAGCATTTAAAACTGGATAAAAGTGTACGAGAAGCTTTCCCGGAAGGGTATGCAAATATTCTAACCCGTAATTATCCGTTGAGTGTGGAGGAAATAAAAAAGAAAACAGGATTGAAAGAAGGAGGAGAGTTGTATCTCATCTGCACGCAAAGTGAGAAAGAAAAACATGTACTTCTGGCAGAACGTATAAAAGAAAATTAATCTTTACTTCTTATCACCCAAAGGTAACTCCACACGTTCGCCCCAGATGTATTTGTTAAACCATTGCCAGTTGTGCCAGGTGGCGGCCAGTTTTTCTTTGGGTCGTGTTATACCGTGACCGAATCCTTTATACACAATCAATTCACTTGCCACTCCTTTGTCGCGCAATCCCTGCAGTAACTCATATGCATTGGCAATAGGTACACGCTTGTCAAACTCCCCATGTTGAATGAGTGTAGGTGTTTTCGCTTTATTGATATTGGTGATGGGTGATGTTTTTTTATAGATCGCTTCATCACTCCATGGAGTTGCCTTCAGGTATTGCCGAGTGAACGGATGGATATCGGTGCTCACATAATAGGTTGACCAGTTTGAAATGCCCGCACCTACCGAGATGGCTTTAAACACATCGGAGTTAGTGGTAAGAAAGGCAGAGATGTATCCGCCCTGGCTCCAGCCCATACATCCCATTTTTGATTGATCAATCATGCCTTTGCTGTTCAGGTAGTCAATGCCTGATAATACATCCCACGAATCACCCACGCCCATATTTTTTACATTGAGTGAACGAAATTTTTCACCGTAACCTGCAGAGCCACGATAATTAGGTCGAAGCACAAGACAGCCTTTATCAAGCCATTGTAATATTGGATATACATAACCGGGTACAGGTGTTGGAGTGTCTATTCCAGTGGGGCCACCATGAATGACAACCAGCAGTGGATATTTTTTAGATGGATCGTAATCCTTTGGCTTATGCAAAACGCCTTCAATGATTGCGCCGTCTTTACTCTTCCAGCTGATCACTTCACTTTGTGCTACTTTCCAGTCTGCTATCTGTGAAGACAGATGAGTGATTTTTTTTGGTTGAGGAGAATTAACAGATGAAATAAAAACCTCATTCAGCTGATCGCCATTTCTCCCTGAGAAGGTCACCTGATCACCATTTTTTGAAAACGCAATTCCATATACCTGATCGCATAGATTTGCCAGCGTTGTGAAGCTTCCGGTATTCGCATCTATTTTATAGAGAGGTCTTTTTGTTTTATTCCATACAGATGCATAGATGCCAGTTGCTTCCCATGTAAATCCTCCCAGGTCTTCATCCAGTTCTTTTGCTAATTGCCTGTTTGCTTTTGTTTCCGTATTGATGGCAAAGAGTTTGGAGTTTGCATAAAAATTAGAAAGCGTATCACTCAGGTTACTTGTATATAATATCTCTTTTGAATCAGGTGACCAATCTTCCAATGCATCAGAACTCGGGTTGGTTACTACAGCAGTAATTTTTTTTGAGCTGATGTCAACAACAGAGATGTCTGCTTTGATAAATGAATTAATCAAAGGATCAGGCTGATGAGTAAACGCGACTTTGTTTCCATCAGGAGACACGGAAAAATTATTGATAGTAAATTTGCCCTCTGTCAGTCGCTGTGCTTTGGGCCATTCAATACAACCTGCCTTTACTTTTAATGAGTCAACACTTTCATAACACGGGCGTTCAGAAGGATCCGGCATTTCGGGGTTGAAATCAATCTGCCATAAATGTGAAAGAGTAAAATCTTTATCGTCCGTTTCAAAAGCGCCATAACGTTTTTCGATGCTCTTTTTGTTTTTATCTTCTTTTTCAGGTTTCAGAAAGATCAGCTTCGTTCCATCCGGGTGCCACTCGAAAGAAGAAATGCTTTCATCTTCTTTTGTAATGGCGAAAGCATCACCACCATCAAGACGTGCTACATAAATCTGATTTTTGTTTCCGCGATCAGAAATAAAAGCAAGCCATTTTCCATCAGGCGAGAAGCCCGGATTCATGCTGCTGTTTTTGGTATTGTTGGTTAATTGAAACGGCTTCTGGCCATCTTTTGATAACCATATTTCCACATCAAGACGGTTATCACTCCAGTCGGTGGATTGCACAGTGAAGGCAATATTTTTTCCATCCGGTGATAGGGTTACACCTCCTGCATTGCGAAGCGAAAGCACCTCTTCAAAAGAAGGAACCCGCTGAGAAAAACAACTGATTGAAAGAAGGATCAGCACAACAATGAAAAAACGATTCATAAAGAACAAAGGGTTTGCTCCTGCCAAATAGAAAAAAGCAGCGGGCATATTCTATCGTTTTTATACAAATGGTAGCGTGTGCAACTAATCAGGCAACCCAACGAAGAATAAAGTCAATCAGCTTTTTCTTTAAAGGTGTATAAGGCGGATAGAAAAAATAGGTGGAAGATAACCCACGCTTTTGACGTATGGATGGCTTTTCATTAGAGAATGATAAGAATCCATAATGACCATGTGCTTTACCAATACCACTATTATTCACTCCGCCAAAAGGCAAATCAGGATGTGTAAACTGAATGACACAATCATTAATACAAACCGCTCCGGCTGATGTGCGGCTGATCAATGCTTCCCTGAATTTTTTATTGTTGCTGAAGATATACATGCCTAGTGGTTTGGGCTTGCTGTTAATGATCTGCACCACTTCGTTATCATTGGTATAGGTGATGACAGGTAATACAGGGCCGAATATTTCTTCTTCCATGATGTTGCTATTCATAGCAACGTTTGAAAGAATAACAGGAGATAGAAATCGTGTCACTTCATTTTTACTTCCGTCGAGTTCAACTTTTGCTCCTTTTTGTATGGCATCGTGAACCAGTGAATCGATACGCTGGAAATGTTTTTGATTGATGATACGCGCGTAGTCTTTTGAGTGTTCATCAATTTTATTCCCCTCGCCAAACTGTGACTGTATATTTTCTTTTAAGAGGGCAACGAATTTTTCTTTTTTCGATTCGTGAATGAGAACATAATCGGGCGCTATGCAGGTCTGTCCGTTGTTAATGAACTTTCCGAAAGCAATTCGTTTGGCAGCATCATAAAGATTGGCGGTGTCATCAATCACGGTGGGTGATTTACCACCAAGTTCCAACGTAACGGAAGAGAGATGTTCAGCAGCAGCTTTCATCACTATTTTACCGATAGCGGGACTACCCGTGAAAAAGATGTGATCAAATGGAAGAGATAGCAATTCAGTAGTAACCTCAGCGCCTCCTTCAATAACCGTTACCTCTTCTTCATTAAAGAGCGAGGCAATCATTTTTTTAATCAGTGCCGATGTATGCGGTGTCATCTCCGATGGCTTGATGATAGCAGTATTGCCGGCAGCCAGACAGGAAATCAATGGACCGATGCATAGATTGAATGGATAATTCCACGGAGCAATGATAAGACAAACACCTTTGGGCTCATACCTGATTTCAGAACGCGTGCCCAGGTAAGTAAGCGGAGCATCAATCTTCTTTGGAGCAACCCATTGATGCAAGTGAGCTAAAGTGTGGCGAATCTCTCCAAGCACAGGAAAGATTTCTGAAGTGGTGGTCTCTGTATAAGGCTTTCCAAAATCGTTGAAGATCGCCTTCTGAAGTTCTTCCTGATTTCCCAGAAGCCAGGTTTCTATCTTTTTTAGACGAACTTCTCTGTTTTTTAAGGGTTCGCTCCTAAGCTCCAGCGCCTTCACTTTTTGTTTTTCGAAAAGACCCTGAATGGCCTGAATACCTGAATTTTGAGTGATTGTGCTCATAACATGGTGCTTTTCTTAAAGGTACTTCATTTTACAAATCTGCTTAATGTGAAGAAAATATTACGTCCATTAGGACTATTGTTACCGTAATATTAATTTAATGTTACGTTTATTAATTTTGACGTAATGTTGAACCGGGCTGTTATCGTTGTGCTGTTGGCGTTGCCCTTCATGGGATGGGCGCAGCATTCAGATTTGTTGCAAAGCTTTCTGGCTACTTCTCCCGTAAACGCACCTCACGCTCAAAGGCAGCTCAATGCTCACATCACTCATTTAAAATCAAAGCAGTCGAAAAAGGAAATGACTTTTTTGCATCAGATATTCTGGTCGACACAAAAACGTTTTCTAAAAACATATCAGCCCTACGAACCGTTTGGTGAACTGTTTGAATCAGGAAAATATGACTGCCTTACCGCAACGGGTCTTTACAGTATTTTATTAAAGGAATTCGGTTTTGAACATAGTATCATCGAAACCAACTATCATATTTTTATTTTAGTGCACACCATCAAGGGCGATGTGTTGTTTGAAACTACGGATCGCTACGATGGATTTGTGCAGGATCGTTCGGAAATAGAAAAAAGAATAGGCACCTATCAACAGAATGTAGTGGCTTCGTCGAGGCCGAAGTTCAATTACTATTTGTATTCTTTTAACCTGTACAGTGAGATTAGTTCTTCACAGATTGTTGGCTTACTCCATTTTAACCAGGCGGTGAAAGCTTTTAATAAACAAGAATGGATGCCTTGCGCCAACCAGCTTGCGATCACCAGGAAAACGTATGATTCACAGCGCGTGAAAGAACTGGCTGCTTTATTGATTCAGGCAGTACCGGTGAATGAAGAAAATATGCGCAACAGCATTATCCATCAGTTTAAAGACTACTGGATTACTGATCAGCAAACTGTTGCCAAGAGATAGTTTTAGTTTTCAAGAATTCGCAGCACCACTCTTCTGTTCATTACCCTAGCGGCTTCTGTATTTTCTTTTGACAGAGGTGCTGTACCTCCAAAGGCTTTTGTCTTTATCTTCTTCTTGCTAGCGCCCTTGGATACCAGATATGTTTTAACGGCATCTACGCGTTCCTGAGACAACTGCATACTTTTCTTTGGATCTCCGCCAAAGTCAGTGTGTCCTTCCAGCTGTATCACCATGTCCGGATAATTTTTAAGCATGGTTACTACCTCATCCAGTTCAGAAAATGATTCAGGGCTTATTTTCGCACGGTTCTGTTGAAAGATCAAAGCGTCAAGGCGCATTTCCTTTCCTACAGTGTGAGCCGTTTCCACGGTAGTGGAAGCAGCGACAGGTGCTCCTAATTCAATATCCTTAATTACCATTCGTTCATTATTCGCTTCGGCAGGATCAAGCATGTACTTGGCCGGAGCAAAACCAATCGCCTCTACCGTGATGGAATATTTTTCTTTATCATAGAGAGGGAAGCGGTAACTGCTTCCACTGAGCATCCCCACTTTGTTTCCGTAAGGAAGGCTTTGATAAGAAATAGTAGCATCAACAGCTTCTTTGGTAGAGCTGTTGATGATTTTTCCCTGGGCATAAATCAATGTGTCTGCCGACTGTGACCATGCACTGACAGATAAGGATAACAAGGCAACTGTTACCAATTGGTATTTCTTCATAAAGGCTAATTACATCTTCAGAATTTTAAACTCAACCCTGCGATTCTTCCTTCTTCCTTCTTTTGTTTCGTTGCTTTCTTTCGGCTTGGTCTTACCAAAGAATGTGGTCGTAATACGATCTGCCGCAATTCCTTTATCAGTCAGGTATTTCGATACTGATTTCGCTCTGCGTTCAGAAAGTGAAAGATTGTATTGATCAGGACCGGTAGCATCAGTATGTCCGGATATCTCTACAGTCATTGATGCTTTTTCATTCATCAAAGTAACAATACGATTTAACTCAGGGAAGGATTCAGCCTTCAATGTGAATTTATCAAAATCAAAGAAAATGTTGTTTAGTGCAATCACCATATCCGGCTCCACCTTCGATACTTCGAGTGGCGCAAGCGTGATGTCTGGCTGTTGTACGGTACCGTCTTTGGTTACGTTACGCAAGTCCAGATTTTGACTGGTAGATAGGTGATCTTTTGCTTCCGCACGTACACCATATAATTGTCCTCCTGGTAAATGGATTTCATATTCACCTGTTTCAGGATTAGAATAGGTAACTCCTACTTCTTTGCCATCAGGTAATCGTTCGTAGATAATTTTTGCACCGATTGGCTTACCTGTTTTGCCATCGATTAACTTTCCTTTCACAATCACAACAGGATCAGGACTCTTATAGAAGGGAAGCTTGGCGCGGAAAATATCAGCATTCTCAGGAGTAATACCGCGAGAGTAATACGCATATTCGCTGGTAGAAGGGATATTAAAGAACAAGTCATCAGTCTTGGAGTTGATGTCCGGCCCCATGTTTTGCGGTTCTGACCAGTTTGTCCAGGTATCATCCAAACGCTTGGTAACATATACATCGGCACCACCATAACCACTGAAACCGGTAGAAGAGAAATACAAGGTCTTATCATCTGACGCAAGGAACGGAGCTGTTTCTTCGCCAGCTGTATTTAATAAGGCACCAAGGTTTAAAGGTTCTGACCACAGGCTGTCATCTTTGGTGAACGACACATATAAATCGCGGCCACCCTTAGAGTCTTCACGCTCTACTGACATTAATAACGACTTGCGCGTGTTGGCGAGGAAGTAGTTTGCTTTCTCATTAAAGTTATAATCGTTCGCTATGTTCAGCGCTTTAGGCTTCGACCATTTTCCATTGATGTTATCACTTACCGAAACACCGGCCATCATCTTTCCATTATCAAGGTATTTATTTCCTAATATGATAATGACTGATTTACCATCAGGTGTAGAAGAGATAGCATTGATGAAGTTAGGATTATCATTATTGAATTGAGGCCCCATGTTCTGTGCCAGTGTCCATTTACCATCAGCACCCAGTTCTGAATACCAGATGTCTTCCTTATCACTCACACCGCCCACATTGTTAGGATGATTTCTACGGCTGAAGTAAAGTGTTTTGCCATCAGGAGAAAGCAAAGGATTCAATTCGGAATAATCGCTATTCACTTTCTCATCCAGCCGCTCAACCAAAATACCTGAAGCTAATAATTCAGGAATAGAGATGTTAGCGATAATAGGATAGTTAATATCTGAGATAGCAATTGCATCGATAGAGAAGTAGTCAGAAAGAGCAGCGCCATCAAACTCCAGTTTCACAGCAACTACTTTATATGCCGTTTTTGGAACAAACACATTTAGCATCCGGCCTTGCAGGGGTACGGACATGGGGTTGATGGTGCGGATCTTATATTCCTTTCCGGCTTCATCATACACATACACGGTGGTCAGCGCACTTGGATTGTGCGACTCACCTATAGCGATTTGCTCAATCTGGATAGGTGTATCAAACCCCACTTTTATAAATTCTTTTCTTTTGGGCTTATCAGGTGTCCATGCATTTGGGTTTTGGCCACCGGCGGGGAGCACATTGGGTTTACCTAAAACCTGTTGAGCGGAGTACTGAACCGGGGTGAGTTCGGATGAAAATTCGATGACTTTTGAGGCCCATTGAACAGTTTGGCTGAAAGAGTGAAGCGA
>NNBV01003282.1_pt1 | contig 16217 bp, 16 predicted proteins | sample 1173771 | NCBI WGS metagenome assembly NNBV01 (sample SAMN07173938, study PRJNA388173) | plant metagenome | isolation source: symbiotic tissue sample KVS11 | place: Norway: Troms, Kvaloya island | reverse complement strand
GAATAAGAAAAGTAAGTTGACGGAGTTGGATTGATTCCACAGGCCTTTTGCACCATCCCCTTCTCTTGCGGGGCTTTTTTTATTAAATTTTTTGATTGATATTTAGTTAAGAGGAAATAGACGTAATGTGTTTATTTCCTATAAAGCTAAACGAATTACGTTTAGCCAATTGTTGTGGCCAATAGCTTAAAGAAATCTCACCAAATAACTAAGTACAATGAAGACCCTACTTGTTTTAATTTTTGTTGCATGGACAATCTTTCAGCAATCAAATCAAGCATACAAAAGTAGTATTGAGAAATATTTTGAAGACAAAGCAAAAATAGTTGTTACTGTTAAATCTGTTAAGATTGATACCACCGTGTCGAAAGAACAGTATAAACGACATTATGAATCCGTGCTTAAAAAAGTGTGTGACTCTAACAAGGAGTTTTATGCAAAGCAAATTAAAAAATACATGGATCAAGGTTATGGTGAAAAAACAATTAATAAATATAAAGTAAAACTGGACAGCGCAAACAAAGGCCTTTGTCCTAATGACTTAATGGTGCCGGATATTAAAAAGATTATTAATACACCTACAACTTGCCAACAGATAACCGTTAAGTATGAGACCGTCAAAGGACAACCCATAAGAGTTCAAAAATTCTTAACAAAAGTGATTGGACGTGACACGACACTAGTTCCAATAGAAACAAGTGCCAAACAATACCTAGAGACACATTTGTAAGCTACTGGCCACAACACCATGTATATCCCATGGCGCTGGAGCGGAGAGAATAATTTTTAATTTTGCCAGCGCTACAGCATATACATAAACGATATAGTGCATTTGCCGCTCACCTTTAATTAAAGATGGAAGAGAAAAAATCCTCATTTTTATCAGAATCTTATCTGCAATACCTTGGCCCGTTAATTATTTTTCTTGGTGTCATTAGAATACAGACTTACTATGGAGAGTTTGGAATAAATATCCTCCAATTTATGGACTTGAGTGAAGCTCTCTCTTCGTTCTTAGATTTCATCATCTATTTGGTCATTTACCTTTTGACACATTTGATGACTACCTTTCTCCTTGAAGGTAGACCTGACACATTCCATTCCGACAAGTTCCAAAAAATATTGAATGCTGGATCGTTTTTTAAAAGATTAAAATACTATCTGTTTGATATAGCACTGATAGTTTTTCAATTCGGCTTAATGATACTAGCCTCTTACATGATGAATTATTTCAGGGATGAAAAAATTCCTAAAAATTATATTTACTACGCTTTGCTAATTGCATTGGCTGTAATAATTATCGCGATTATATTAAATGAAATAGCTTTTAAAAATCACAACAATGAGCGGTCTGACGAAAAGAAAAGCCTTGTGTACTTAACGTTTTTCAGTTTACTTTTTATTGGACTTGTAGGTCTGAAAAGTTATATGCAAGCAAAGGCAGTTAAGGATGATAGTACGTTTAAGGGTGTAGTAATTGAACTCACAGACAGTTCACCAATATATTCTACTGACGATTCATACTACATCGGCAAAACAAATAATTACGTATTTGTGCATGACGAAATTGAAAAGAAGACTAAAGTGATTCCAATTTCTCGAGTTAAGACAATAACATTTTTATCTGGTGACAAAAGATGATTTTAGAGATTTAAAAGCCTTCCCGACAGTGACGGGATTTGCGGCAAACGTCCTACAACAAAGCATATAAATCATGCCAGCAGAATTTGTTGATTAATTATTAATTTGCTCTGCCGACAAGCTTTATACGCGAAACGTCAAAACAAAATGAAAAAGAAGAACACGTCTCTTACAAGAGATGTTCACAAATAAAGAGTTTGAAAAACACCAACTAAAATGGTTATGAATTTTTCGCAGAGACAAGGAATTAAGCCTATAAGCAAACCGATTCAAATCGACTCAATGGATGAGGATTTAAGGAATGGATTATGGAATGGCATACAGATTTATATACTCAATACACAAGAAAAGTATGATAGATATCATGCAAAAACTCAATTCGATGTATTATGCGAAGTAATTTGGCATAACTACTTTAAACTAACATTAGATTCAATTCCTGAGCATAGTTCTTCTCAGGAGGCATTCATTAAGAGAAAATTCTTTCAAAGTCAGTGGTCAGAGGTTTATGATTTTCTGGAATTTCTTATAGGATTAGACACAAACCGTTTTAATTTGAACCATGGAAGGTTTCGAGTTTTTTGTAATGGAATATTTGAAAGAGACTTTGCCGGATATCGATTTATTGGTGACCAAATTTCACCTATTATTAATACACATGAAATTAAGGAGATTGAGGATTCTATATTCACCACTCAAAACTTTACCACTTTAAAGGGAGCAAACATCCATCTAACACAAGCTCTGGCAAAGATATCGGATAGAAAGAATCCAGATTATCGCAATTCAATAAAAGAATCTATTTCTGCAATTGAGTCGGTGGCTAAAGTAATTTCTAGTAATTCTAAGGATAGCCTAGGAGGAGCACTCGACAAAATAAAAGGGAAAATTAAATTGCATTCAGCATTAGAAAGAGGTTTTAAACAATTGTATGGCTATACTAGTGATAGTGATGGAATAAGGCATGCATTAACTGAAGAACACAATTGTGATTTTGAAGATGCTAAGTACATGCTTGTTTCATGCAGCGCGTTTATAAATTACTTGGTTGTGAAGGCTAATAAAGCAGAGATAACGCTATCGTAAGATTTCAAATTTAAAGTGCCCCTGCTACTGACTCTCTTATAGTTAAAAATACGTCTTAAAATTGGCGACCGCCAATTGACAGCTTTGGGTTATGATTGTTAACCTGAAGATGTAAGCTAAAATTATTGAAGAAAAGAGGGGATATCCGGTGATCCACACGGCTCCTGCTCCGGTGAAAGAGCTATTATTAATCCAATTAGATTGGAAGAAAACTATTCACACCAAGCCTGCACAATTATATCCTTTATGGCATGAATTCAACAAGCTGAAGACAGAACGCCCCCAGTTGAGCAATAAGCTTTTCGATCAGGTTAAGGTGGTGCAACTAATGAGGAGTTGAAAGTTTTTGTTGATTTTATAAAAGACTTTCAAGCTCGTTTTGAGAATCTCTTCGACCAGGCACGTCATGTTGATCAATATGGGACGTTACCCAAACTAGAAGAAGCAAAAGCATGAAGAGCCTTTGCCTGATACATGGTTGCTGAAGGATAAGAAACGTAAACTCATGTATGCAGCCGCACCTAAGTGATGCTTCTATCAATTCAAATGCCCAGCGCTTGAATTGATAGAAGCATTGAAAAAGTCATTGATCAAATGGTTCGCTGGCGAACCATTTGATCAATGACTTTAAAACCGCGGCATTCGCATGTTATAGAATGGTTAATCTTCCATCTGTGGAAATAATAATTTATTTCGGGGAATGAATTAAATTAATGCGCTGACTGCGTACTAATGCGATAAAGAGTCTCCATTGTTATTGAATAGTTTCATCCTAGCCAATAATGGTGTACATGTCAAAGCAATCAAAATTGCACTTATTCCTGTTCCTATCAATTGCCCAAAGAAGTTCTTCTCTATCCCAATGAAAAGTCGAAGAATCAAAATTGCTGTGAATATTAAGAATACAGATCCCCAGTACTTTGGATTTATACTACCTCCATTACTATCAGTTGCAGGTAGACTTAAAAACACAATCACTATACAAATCCCACCTAAGACTGTACTCAAATGTTGGAGCAATTTGTAAACTGGTATATCTTTTCCTGCGACACCTAAATTAGTTTGTAGTAAAGGAAGTAATTGAACAAAATAACCATGAATATGAGTAAAGCCATCCCAGAACAAATGGGATAGTGATCCAAATAAAATCGAAATAATTACTACAAGAAAATGTTTCCTGAAATATTGATTCCATACAAAGTTCTTAAATAGAACAAGTCTGCTCCTGGCTATCTTAGGTGAATTATCAAATAGCATATCCTTGACTATGTTATGAAAAACAAATGCAAGTAAAATCCCTGTAGGTAAGTCAAAGTAAAACAGCCCTGCTATGGTATGACTAAAATTGCTTTGGATTTTCATTCTGAAAAAATATTCAAAATCTGGAGCCATACTTCCTGCAATAAGACCCGTAAGTGAAAACCACCTTCCCGAACATTTCGCAAGGGGTAAAATAATTGCCGGGTGAGAAAAAGTGAAGGGCATCAAAATTATGGTCTAATGCAATCTCTAAAAAAGAATAAACATCCCTCCCATTCCCACAACAAACCCCAGAATACTTCCAATCAGTATTTCACGGGGCACGTGTGCATTGAGCACCAAACGGGAAGACATGACCAGGCCAGTAATCACGATTACACCTACTGTGGGGTACAGTAATTCCCCGGTGAAGACCATCTTATTCAGCGGAAGCAAAATCCCTACTCCGCCCCACATGGCCATGCTATGGATACTTACTTTATAAAAGAGCGTAGCAATAGCTGCGATAATGACCAACGCTGAAATAATCATCAGCAGGCGCACCAGGTTTGAACTCACCGGAAGCTTATAATAAAACAACACGGTGACCATGGTGTACATAACGGCGATGAAGAAGAAAGGCATTACACGTTCTTTGCGCTCGCTCAATGCAAGCGATGCTATGTTTCCAAAATAACGGAAGATAACCAGATTAAGCGCAGGCAACACAAAAGTGATGGCACAAACAAACCCTGCCATGATCCAGATCTTATCGGGCGAAACCATGAGCATGGGTGGGAAGAAAATACAAAGGAGAATAGTGAGATAGGAAGTGAGCAACAACGGATGGAATACCACCGAAATAAACTGTGCCGCTGCTCTCATTTTACATCTCTTTTCGCAAACGTGCCACAGGTATATTCATCTGCTCACGGTATTTGGCTACGGTTCTGCGTGCAATGTTATAGCCTTTTTCATTCAGCAACTCTTCCAGCTTATCGTCTGAAAAAGGTTTTGACTTATCTTCTTTTTCTATCAGGTCTTTAATGATCTGCTTCACTTCACGGCTACTCACTTCTTCGCCCGAATCGGTAGCAATACCTTCAGAGAAAAAATATTTAAGAGGGTAAACTCCGAAATCGGCCTGCACAGTCTTGCTGCTTGCCACACGGCTTACGGTAGAAATGTCCATGTTGATCATCTGGGCAATGTCCTTCAGAATCATAGGACGCAGCTTGGTCTCATCGCCTTCCAGGAAATAATCGTATTGAAAGTCGACAATAGCACGCATGGTGCGCAGCAAGGTGTGCTGCCGCTGCTTGATGGCATCGATGAACCACTTGGCGGAATCCAGCTTCTGTTTCACGAAAGTGACTGCCTCTTTCAGCTTCTTGTCTTTCTTGTCGCCCTTATCATAGGCTTTAAACATTTCGGAATAAGAACGGCTGATGCGCAGCTCCGGAGCATTGCGTGAATTCAATGACAACTCCAGCTTGCCATTGTTATTGCTTAAAATAAAATCAGGAATCACATACTGGTTCTTCACCATCCCCGATGATGATTCGCCTCCCGGCTTGGGATTAAGGCGTACAATCAGTTCAATGGCATCCTTCACGTAGTCTTCATCCGTCAGATCAAGTTTCTTCATGATCTTGGGATAATGTTTTTTCGTGAACTCTTCGTAGCATTCGCTCAGAATACGCTTGGCTACAATCACATCCACGTCCTGCCCGTCATCCATACGATCGAGTTGTATCAACAAACACTCCTGTAAGTTTCGTGCAGCAATACCCGCAGGGTCAAACGACTGTATCTTCTTTAACACTTCTTCCAGTTCCTCGTGCGAAGTTTCGATGCTTTGAGAGAACGCCAGATCATTGACAATGGACTCCAGGTCTCTACGAATATATCCATCGCCTTCAATGCTTCCCACCAGCTGTTTGCCAATGGCATAATCGCGGTCGTTGAGGCCCAGGTAGCCCAACTGGGTCATCAATGTTTCGTGAAGAGAGGATGAGGTAGGGATGGGCATATCACGATCATCTTCTTCATCACCATCGCCCTGCATTTTATACCCGCTGTAATCATCATCGCGCAGGTAATCTTTGATATCAATATCGTCTTCTTTCGATCCGGGCTGATCTTCCTGGTCGTTAAAGTTATCTTCTACTTCAGGAGTCTCCTCCTGCGGAGCTTCTTCTTCCTTGTTTTCTTCCTCGGCCTGCGGACCTTCGTCTTCCTGCTCTCCTTCTTCGAGCACAGGGTTCAGTTCCATCTCTTCTTCAATACGTTGCTCCAACTCGGCTGTAGGCACCTGCAACAGTTTTATAAACTGAATCTGCTGGGGCGACAGTTTTTGTTGTAACGATTGATTTAAACCAAGTCTCTGCATTAAAGGGTTATTTCGTTAGCAAAGTTATCAATTCACACACGCGTTCAAAACACATAAATCAGGCCAGACTGAGAAGTAGGTGTAAATCAGCATGATAATCCATCTAAAAGAAGCAAGTATTTGAAAGTTAGCCCTTTGATAAAAAAAGCAAATTGACGTTTTTTGCAGCCTTGTGAAATGCCGGAGCAAAAGCATCGCACCAGTGATGAAGTAAGCACCTGACCAACCTGATCATAAGTTAAAACGAATTAATCGGATAGGCTATATAAAACAGATGAAAAGAACGAAGATCAAACAACTCCTTGTTACCGAACCAACAGGACAAACCGTAGTCGTCAAAGGATGGGTGCGCGCATTCAGAAATAACCAGTTTATTGCCATTAATGATGGCTCTACGATTAATAATATTCAGGCTGTTGTCGAGCTTAATTCGCTGGATGAAACCACTTTAAAGCGCATTACCACTAGTTCATGCATTTCCATTACTGGAGAACTGATCACTTCACTTGGAAAAGGTCAGGCCGTAGAAGTAAAGGTGACGAAGCTGGAAATACTAGGTGATAGCGATCCTGAACAGTATCCGCTGCAGTTGAAAAACAAACCTAGTCTGGAGTTTCTGAGAGACAAAGCTTATCTGCGTTCACGTACCAATACCTTCGGAGCAGTGATGCGCGTGCGCCATGCTATGGCTTTTGCTGTGCACAAGTTTTATAACGATCGTGGTTTCTTCTATGTGCATACACCCATTATTACAGGATCAGATGCAGAAGGTGCCGGTGCCATGTTCCGTGTGACAACGCTAGATGCAGAAAACCCTCCGCGCGATGAGAACGGAAAAGTAAACTATAAAGAAGATTTCTTCGGTCGTGAAACCAACCTTACCGTTTCCGGACAATTGGAGGGTGAAACCTATGCGCTGGCATTAGGCGAAGTATATACGTTTGGCCCTACGTTCCGTGCAGAAAACTCAAACACCACGCGACACCTGGCCGAGTTCTGGATGATCGAACCAGAGATGGCATTCTATGATATCAATGACAACATGCAGCTGGCGCAGGACTTCCTGCAGTACCTGGCCAAGTATGCGCTGGATAACTGCAAGGAAGATCTTGAATTCCTTGACAAGCGTGCTGCCGAAGAAGATGCAGGCAAGCCACAGGAGCAACGCAATGAGTTGGGTCTGATGGATAGGTTGAAATTTGTTGTTGAAAATGATTTCCAACGCCTTACTTATACAGAAGCCATCGACATCCTCAAAAACTCTACACCAAACAAGAAGAAGAAATTCCAATACCTGATTGACGAATGGGGAGTTGACTTGCAAAGTGAGCACGAGCGTTTCTTAGTAGAGAAACATTTCAAGAAACCCGTTATACTGTATAACTATCCGAAGGACATCAAGGCATTCTACATGCGCCAGAACGATGATGGTAAAACCGTAGCCGCTATGGATGTATTGTTTCCCGGCATTGGTGAAATCATCGGAGGATCGCAACGTGAAGAGCGCTATGAAAACTTACTGAAGCGCGTTCACGAAATGAACCTCCCTGAAAAGGAACTATGGTGGTACCTCGACTTGCGTAAATTTGGTTCAGCACCACACGCAGGCTTTGGCCTTGGCTTCGAGCGATTAATCTTGTTCGTTACCGGTATGACCAACATCCGCGATGTGATTCCTTATCCGAGGTATCCGGGCAATGCGGAGTTTTAAAAATTCATCAGATAAAAAAGACATCTCTCAAAGGATGTCTTTTTTATTACCAACAACGTTCAGAGGTATCCGGACATCAACTAATCGTTATAAATCTGATTTCGAACTACTAAATTGCAACCCTAATTTGACCCACATGAAATTCACATACATCACCTTTGCCTTAGCCATCAGCATCATCAGCTGCCAGGCGCAGAAGATTGAAGCGGACAAAATCAAAGAACATATCAAGACATTGGCCAGCGATGAATACGAAGGGCGCAACACCGGATCGGAAGGAGAAAAGAAAGCCAACGCCTATATCGAAAAACAATTCAAGGCCATCAAGCTACAGCCCAAAGGCGAGAAAGGATACGATCAGTCTTTTGCTTTTAAGTCGGGCGTACATGGCAGTGGCACGGAAGGCACTGCAGAAAACATTATCGGCTACATTGACAATGGTGCTGAGAACACCATCATCATTGGCGCACACTATGATCACTTAGGTTTGGGTAACGATGGAAGTTCACTGGATGCTAATCCAAAAGGAAAGATTCACAATGGTGCGGATGATAATGCATCGGGCACCGCGGGTGTAATTGAACTGGCGCGTTACTTTCAGAAAAACGGCAAAAAAGAAAACACCAACTTCCTGTTCATCTGCCTTAGCGGAGAAGAACTTGGGTTATATGGATCGAAGTATTTCACAGAACATCCAACGATCGATCTGAGTAAAGTCACTTACATGATCAACATGGACATGATTGGTCGCTTGCCGGAATCAAAACATTTGTCGGTAAGCGGAGTGGGAACGAGCACGGCATGGAGCCCGGTGGTGGATAAACTTTCCAATGACAAGGTCATCATCAAAACGGACTCGTCCGGTATGGGGCCAAGCGATCACAGTTCTTTCTATGTAAAGAACATTCCTGCATTGCATTTCTTCACCGGTTCACATAGCGACTATCATAAACCCACAGATGATTGGGATAAGGTCAATTACGAAGGTGAAGTGGATGTATTGAATACTATTGTGAAGCTGGTGAACGAACTGGATGCACAACCTAAGCTTGCATTTCTAACAACTAAAAATAAATCAATGGGAGGTTCACGTTCATTTAAAGTAACATTAGGAGTAATGCCGAGCTATACTTCTGATGTTGAAGGATTATTGCTTGATGGTGTTTCTGATGGCAAGCCAGCACAGAAAGCAGGCATTCAGGCAGGCGATATCGTAGTTCAAATCGGAGAACTGCCTGTAAAAAACATTGAGAACTACATGGAAGCGCTTGGCAAATTCGAAAAAGGCCAGACCGTACCCGTGAAAGTAAAACGCAAGGATGAAGTGCTTACATTGAGCGTCACTTTTTAATTCACGTTAACAGTGAATAGTTAAAAGTTAATCGAAATGCACTTACAGTTAACTTTTAACTATTCACCACTAACTATTAACTAATACCCATGAAGACTTTTGCCAGCGATAATTATTCAGGTGTACATCCGGAAATCATGGACGCCTTGGCGAAAGCCAACCACGATCATGCCGGTTCGTATGGAAGTGATGACTACACGGCGCGGGCAATAGAAAAATTCAAAGGCCTGTTTGGCGATGACATTGAAGTGTTCTTTGTGTACAATGGTACAGGTGCCAATGTGTTGGGATTGTCTGCGCTGACTCAATCGTTCCATTCCATACTTTGTGCCGAAAGTGCACATATCAATGTTGATGAATCTACTGCACCCGAAAATTTTACAGGTTGCAAGCTGGTGACGCTACCGTCTGCCGATGGAAAGATCACTGCGCAGCAAGTGGAGCAGAAAATACAACGCATCGATGATCAGCATCATCCGCAGGCGAAAGTGATTTCCATATCACAGTCTTCTGAATATGGTACAGTGTACACGGTAGAAGAAGTGAAAGCATTAAGTGCTGTTGCGAAAAAACATAATCTCTACCTGCACATGGATGGTTCACGCATTTCCAATGCAGCGGTGAGTCTGAACAAATCATTTCGTGAGTTCACAAAAGATGCCGGAGTAGATGTGCTTTCTTTCGGTGGAACGAAGAATGGATTAATGTTTGGTGAAGCCATTGTCTTCTTTCAGCCGGAGCTGGCAAAAAATTTCAAATTCATCCGCAAGCAAGGCATGCAACTCAACTCCAAGATGCGGTTCATCTCTGCGCAGTTTGAGGCATTGCTAAGCAACGATCTCTGGAAACGCAATGCCACACATACCAATCACCTTGCTCAACTTCTCGATAAAGGATTACGGCAAATTCCACAAGTGAAAGTAACCCAGAAAGCAGAAGGGAACGGAGTGTTTGTGATTATGCCTCCGCAGATTATCCCCCTATTACAAAACGAATTCCCTTTCTACAGCTGGAACGATCAGCTCAGCGAAGTTCGCCTGATGTGCTCGTGGGATACGAAGGAAGAAGAGGTGGTGAAGTTTATTGCGAAGGTGAAGGAGTTGGTAGCTAAATAAGATTAGCATCCCATAGGGATCAGTATAGTAATCTTTTTGTCAATTTTTCCTCCAGTCAATTTATCAATAGCAGTTATTCTGAAAAAGAACCTACTGATAGCAATTTCACATGGATAATCATAAACGGATTTAGAGTTTTGCATCAGGTCTGCCCATTTACTCCCACATTTCTCTGTCACTGCACCAATGACTTCTTGAATTGTCACCTTCGGAAAAAAGGTGGATTCTTTTACTGTAAAAGTTGTCGCTCGAAATATATTTGAAGACACATTTACTAAGGGAATCCAATTCGAATTGTAATGTTTCCAATCTATTAGATCGCAATGCGGTCCTTCGTTCATTATTGTAACACTAGTCTCAAAAGCTTGATAAACAAATAAGTCTACATACTTATCAGAATGAATTACAATTTTTGATGAATCTAAGGTCGCTCCAACATCTGCGATGAAAACGGCTTCGTTATCAAACACAGTATTCAATTCTCGTTTATCCAATGCTTCAAATGATTTTATTGTTACAACCAAATCTCGAAATCGAACAACGGAGTTCTTCTCTTGAGAATAAATGTTTGTATAAGATATAATGATGAGGCTGAATACTATGGATATTATCTTCATGTCATTTGGGTTGATTATCAATAATCACTTTCAAAATCACATATTCAAAGTGGGGTGCCTTCTTTCCATTCAAATCAAAATCAATTTCAGCTACTTTTACTGCACCTATACGCTCAATTGCTTTTTGTGAGCGCACATTCGTGCTGCCGATATGAAAGTACACTTTATCCACATATTGAAAAGCATAATCCAGCAGCAGCTTCTTTACCAAATGATTGAATGCTCCGCCCCAATAGTCACGTGCTAAAAAAGTATAGCCAATAGCAACACTTGATGTCTCTGGTTTAAAATCATAAAAGCGGGTAGAGCCAATCACTTTATTGGTTTCTTTATCAACAATAAGGAACGCAGTACGCGAAGAAACAGCCGCATCAAAGAAAACCTGAAACACTTCCCTCTTGTACCGGTCTCGGGCAGGGTGTTGCTCCCATATCAGCGGATCAGCTGCCACTTCAAAGAGGTGTTCAAAATCAGTTGCTGCTAATGGCACTAACTTTACCAGGTTGTTTTCAAGAGAAGGTTGCCAGTTGATGTTGAGAGAAGACATTGTCTATTTTATCATTTAAATTTGATTCACAATAAAGTTGCGCATGCTACGTAAAATTAATTAGTGCAAAGAATAAAGTTAAAGGGTTTCCAACCTTTAAAAGGTTGGAAACCCTAAGTTGAGAAATAACAGAGTTGAAAGTATAAGGTCTACAGGATAAAAGGTGTACTCACATCACCGAAGAAGTAATCTCCGGCAATACTTACCAGCATATAAAATAAAATTGTGATTTAATTTAGCCAGCTGCGAATGAGTGCGCCCTGATGGCCTTTGCCTACATGGGCGAACTCGACCAGGTCTGCTTCGCCTGTGTAACGGTGCAGTGCTCTCATGCCTTCGGAGATAGCAGGCTTCATGCCCAGGTCATGATCGCTGTAGGCCATCTTCGTAAAATGACCGTTGCCGATTTTACCGCAGTATAAATACCCGTCCGGCACGCAGATGGATCGGAAGAGAGGTTCGCAGTAGTCAGCGATTTCTTTCTTACCTCCTACCATGGCGCTGATTCCATTTAGTGCACCTTCTTTGCCTCCGCCTGTTCCGCAGTCGAGGAAGTGAACACCTGTCTTTTCCAGTTCTTTGGCACGTGCAATGGTGTCTTTGAAGTGCGAGTTGCCTCCATCAATAACGATATCGTCTTCCTTCAGATAGTTTTTGAGTGTGCTGATGATGACATCGATGGTATTGCCTGCAGGCACCATGATCCAGATAATTCTTCTTCCTGTTAATCCATTCACCAAATGAGAAATGCTGTGCGCGGTATTCACGCCTTGGGCGGCAATATTTTCCCGGGCTACTTTATTGATATCAAAAGCAGTGACCTGGTGATGGTTGTTGAAATTGAGCGCAAGGTTGTATCCCATCTTACCTAACCCGATGATTCCGATCTGCATGAAGAAATGGATTTTAGTCTCCATTAATGAAAAAGAGACCCTTTAGTAACCCACTGCTAGCTTTTATTTAGGAAGTAACCCGCTTTGCAATGCAGTGATCTTATCCATTTTATCCTGTAGTGTATATGTCAGCTCCGAAAACAGCCCGAAATAGGGATCGTAAAGGGCTGATTTTCCTTCCTTTGGAAAGAAAGAACGCTCTCTCTTTGCGTCATTGAAGTTGTAACTTATGTTTAATGCCCTGAAACCCATCTTGGCTGCACCCAACGCCGAGGCATTGTTGGAATCGGTGATGCACACTTCCTTGGATAAAATATCCGCCAGTAACTGTACCCAGCTCTCCGAACCGGTGAAGCCTCCGCTGGCAATTACTTTACTTGCTTTGCCTGCACTTGCCTCCACGGCATCTGCAATACTGCGCAGTTCGAAGCAGATGCCTTCCAGTAAAGCACGCATCATGTGCGCATGAGTATGATGCTGGGCTAATCCAAAGAACAGCGCACAGGCATCGGGGTTGTAAAATGGTGCGCGCTCACCCATCACGTAAGGAAGGAAAAGTAAACCTTCACTACCGGGTGCAATCTCCATTGCACGATCTACAAATACGGGAGCGTTGGGTTTCTCTTTGAGAATGTTTTCACTGAACCAGCTCAATAACACCGAACCATTATTGGTGGCACCGCCCACAATAAAATGTTCTTCATCCAACCGGTAATTGAACACCCGCTGCTGCTTGTCTTCCTGATAAGTGCGGGAGGTGGTGCGCACTGCTCCGCTGGTTCCTATGGTAACGGAGAGTTCGTCCGCACTCATCACACTGCTGCCTAAGTTGGCCAGGCAACCATCACTGCCGCCCATGATTAAAGCAGTGCTGGTGTTTATGTTCAACTCACTGGCTAATGATGTATCTATTCCCGTTAAGGTATGATAAGGAGAAACGCAGCGCGACAGTTTAGATTCATCAATACCTGCCCAGGCCAATGCTTCGGGCATCCATTGCAGTTGATGAATATCAAAGAGGCCTGTTGCAGAAGCCAGGGAGTAATCGATCTCCCACTTGCCGATTAGCTTAAACCAGATGTATTCTTTGATAGAAATAAATTTGAATGCGGAATGAAACAGCTTCGCCTGTTCTGTTTTCATCCATGCCAGTTTACATAGCGGGGACGAAGGATGTATGGGTGTGCCGGTTGTTTTATAGATGAACTTTCCTTCATCTGAATTACGCAATGTTTTTGCCAAAGCAGCACTGCGTGTATCGGCCCAGATGATGACGGGGCCAAGTGCATTTCCTTTTGCATCTACCGGCAGCAGGCTGTGCATGGCACAACTGAAACTAATACCGCTGATCTTGTCTTTGTATTTTTGCCCGCTTTCGCTGATCACGTGCTTTACTGCTTTCCAGAGTTCATCGGCCGATTGCTCTGCATAGCCGGGCTGAGGATAAGAGGTAGCATACGCACAATGCGCACTGGAAAGAACTACTCCATCCGGTTGTACAACCAGGCCTTTGGTGCTGGTGGTACCGATATCAACTGCGAGAATATAACTCACTGACTTCAGGATATTAATGTTCCTGAAAAATAGAGAAAGCGTACTTAGTAAAAAAAGGAATTTTAGCGCTTCAGGAACTTGAAGGTGCTGCGATGGTTGCTCACATCTTCACGAACAGTGAGCACATAGTAGCCGGTGGGCAGGTCTTTCACCTTTAAATGAATCTCGTATTCATCCTGAATCTCCGACTCCACCATGATTTCGTTACCGATGATATTGTGAAGGGCAAACTTTACCAATTTAGCCTGAGGGGCTTCGAAACGAATACTTAAATAGTCAACCGCAGGATTTGGGAAAAGATGAATCGATTTCACCGGATCTACGCCAAAAGCCTCTTCTTTCACCTGCGCTTTCGCGGAAAAGATGAATAAAGTGGCAAAGAGTAAGATCAATATGGTTCTGAGCGCCTGCATTAACTGTGTTTTACGTCATTTATTATCCTTTAGATGCAATTTATGAACCAAAGGTTTAAAATAGTTGTGAATATTTTACACGATTAAAGATAAATGGCCAAAATACCCGGACGAACTTTGATTTTGGCTCAACATCAGCGCAGCAAAGTCTTAAAAGCAGCCGGCAAATAGGCAAAAAGGTCAGAAGCCATCATGGCATACACTGTTTTTTCCTTCGCGGCAGCATCACCTGCCACTCCATGAATATAAACCCCAAGAATAGCAGCATCCTTTGCTTCATATTTCTGAGCCAGCAAGCTGGTGAGTATACCGGTAAGCACATCGCCACTTCCTCCGGTGGCCATGCCCGGGTTGCCGGTGCTATTGAAATATACCTTGCCATTCGCTGAAGCGATAGAAGTATGCGCTCCCTTTAAGATGACCACCGATTTTAACTGAAGGGCAAGTTCTTTTTGCTTATCCAACCGCTCAAAATCATTACTCCAGGTTCCTGCCAGTCGCTCAAACTCTTTAGGATGTGGTGTGAGAATACTTCCTTTCGGGATAAGAGGAAGTAACTCGCGGTGTGTGCCCAAAATATTCAATGCATCTGCATCAATCACCAATGGCTTACCCGATTCCAATACGTTACGGAATGCATCTATACTTTCTTTCTGCTGTCCAAGGCCGGGGCCGATACCAATGGCGGTGTACGCCTCCAGCGAAGGTACTTTTGAAAAAAAATCTTCCTGTTCATCGATCGATGCCATGGCTTCGGGTACAGCGGTTTGTACAATGGTATAACCTGTTTTGGGAACATGGAGTGTCAATAGCCCGATACCCGATCGTAAGGCAGCACGTGCCGATAAAATGCATGCACCCATCTTACCATAGCTACCGGCAATCAATAAAGCTTTTCCATGCGTTCCTTTGTTTGAAAACTTCCCTCGTGACTTAAGTAGTTTCTTTACTGCTTTCCTGGTGAGATAGTAATAAGGTGTTTCACGCTCGCGGGCGAATGTCTTACTCAAACCAATATCTACCCGGTGCCACTCTCCTACGTAACTCTGATTCTCCGGAAGTAAAAAAGCAAGCTTGGGATTTTGAAAAGAGACAGTATGATCTGCATGTATAATTCTGCCTTCCGAATGATGATCCGCCATCAAGCCTGAAGGAATATCTACCGCTATGCGAACAGTGTTTGCTTCATTGATACGATCAATCACCTGCGCATAAATGCCTTCAACCGGGCGGGATAATCCTGAACCAAACAAAGCATCGATAAGAATATCAGCATCGGCAAACATAGAAGTATCAACCGAAGTTGTTATCTCGTTGATTTGCACTTTATCTAACCAGCTTAGATTTGCCTTAAAGTCATCCGATTCTTTTCCTCCACGAACAATAGATACATTGACATTGTAACCACCCTCTTTCAATAAACGGGCGATCGCCAGACCATCACCACCATTATTACCTGTACCACAAACTATGGATACGTTAAAGGAAGCATTATAGCGCTTCATAAACCATTGCACAAACGCTTTGCTGGCACGCTCCATCAGATCAACCGAAGCTACCGGCTCATGATGAATGGTGAAGTTATCCCACTCTCTGATCTGGGCGGTATTGAATATTTTGAGCATAGGAAAAGCGAAAATCCGATTTTAAATTATGTT
>NNBV01002180.1_pt1 | contig 16264 bp, 16 predicted proteins | sample 1173771 | NCBI WGS metagenome assembly NNBV01 (sample SAMN07173938, study PRJNA388173) | plant metagenome | isolation source: symbiotic tissue sample KVS11 | place: Norway: Troms, Kvaloya island | reverse complement strand
GCTTAATCATCTAAAATTGATTTTAAGACCTATTTTTGTTTAAATAGAAATTTTTATGGAAGCCATCAGAAAAATTGTTACGGTAAAAGACAACATATTAAAGGTGATGCTGCCCGATTATTTCAATGGCAAAAAGGTAGAGCTTATTATTCTATCGACTGACGAGTATGAAGCAGTAACTCCAAATGTACAGGAACCAAAGATGGATTATCAATCGCTTTATGGCTCGGTTAAATTCAACAAGTCCATAGAGGAGATTGACAAAGAGCTAAAAGCACTGCGAGACGAATGGGACAGAGATATCTCTTAGATACAAATATTGTAATCTATTTCCTTGGAGGAACGCTTCCTGAACGTGCTCAACAATTTCTTATCAAAGCACTGGCTGAACCACTAATCATCTCAGTCATCTCCCAAATCGAATTATTCTCCTGGAATCATGCTGATTTACCTTACATCCATAAGTTACAAATCATGACTTCCAGGAGTGAGATTCTTCCTTTGGATGAAGAAGTTGTTTCTCAAACTATTTTCATCAGAAAGCACTATAAAAAAACTAAACTTCCTGATGCAATCATTGCAGCAACATGCCTTGCTCATAACTTTACGCTAATCACACGGAATTCATCCGACTTCAAAAATATTGATGGTCTGAATTTCATTAACCCCTTTGATTTATAACTCACATGCCTTCCATTCCAAAACTTCTTGTTGCCAATCGTGGTGAAATAGCACTTCGCATTATGCGCAGTGTCAAAGAAATGGGCATCAAAACAGTAGCCGTTTTCAGTGAAGCCGATCGTCATGCATTGCATGTGCGGTTTGCTGATGAAGCGGTTTGTATCGGACCGCCACCTTCTTCCGAATCGTATTTACGAATGGAGAAGATTCTGGATGCAGCCATTAAAACAGGTGCTCAGGCAATTCATCCTGGTTACGGATTTTTATCGGAGAATGCGGTATTTGCAAAAAAAGTAAAAGAAGCCGGACTCATTTTTATTGGTCCTTCGGCCGAATCCATTGAGTTGATGGGAAGTAAGCTGGGGGCTAAAGCAGCCGTAGCAAAATTCAATGTACCACTTGTGCCTGGTACGGCCGAACCCATCACCGATATCAGCAAAGCGAAGAAAATCGCTAAAGAAATTGGCTACCCTGTGTTGATTAAAGCAAGCGCAGGTGGTGGTGGAAAGGGCATGCGCATCGTAGACAAAGAGAGTGAGTTCGATGAGCAGATGGAGCGTGCCGTAAGTGAAGCGAAATCTGCTTTTGGTGACGGATCTGTGTTTATCGAAAAGTATGTTACCCAACCACGGCATATCGAATTCCAGATTTTTGGTGATCAGCATGGCAATGTGGTACACTTGTTTGAACGCGAATGCTCCATTCAGCGCAGGCACCAAAAGGTAGTAGAGGAAGCTCCCTCTTCATTACTTACTCCTGAACTGCGCAAGCAAATGGGTGAAGCTGCGGTGAATGCTGCCAAGGCGGCTAACTATTACAATGCAGGTACTATTGAATTCATTATGGATGGTGACAAGAATTTCTATTTCCTGGAAATGAATACGCGCCTGCAGGTAGAGCATCCGGTAACGGAACAAATAACAGGTATTGATTTAGTGAAATTACAAATCAGGATTGCAGAGGGTGAGCCGCTACCTTTCAAACAGGAGGATCTAAAAATCAATGGACATGCCATTGAGGTGCGTGTCTACGCAGAAGATCCTTCTAATAATTTTCTTCCCGACATCGGCACATTAAAAACCTACAAGCGGCCGCAAGGTCATGGTATCCGCGTGGATGATGGGTTTGAACAAGGCATGGCCATTCCATTTTATTATGACCCGATGATTGCGAAAATGATTTGTCACGATGAATCGCGTGAGAAAGCAATTGGCAAAACAATCCGTGCTATCGAAGAATACGAAATCACAGGGTTAGAAACCACATTGGGCTTTTGCAAATTTGTGATGCAGCACCCGGCTTTTCGCTCAGGAAATTTTGACACACAGTTTGTAGAGAAATACTTTAAGCCCGAAGTACTTCTGCCAGTAGCCGATAAAACTGAGGAGATGCTTGCCGCGGCTCTGGCTGTCTTTGTATCGGAATCAAAAACAACTAAAGAGGTTACCTCTCCTGCGTTAGTTGTATCCGAAAGCAAATGGAAGAAAAACAGAGCAAATGGCTAACCGTTAAAAGTTAATCGCATACTATTAATCATGTATCCAGCATCTAGCATCATCTTCTTACAAGTAACTATTAACTATTAACTCTTCCCCCTTTGGCCGACATACGACCTCTTCGCCCCTGGCGCTACAATACTCATTTATCTTCCTCTATCGATGAGCTCACTTCTCCTCTGTTCGATGTAGTATCTGAGAAGCAACGCAAAGCACTCTATCAAAATCCGTTAAACTCTATTCATCTTTCAGTACCTAAAGGGGATGATGCCGCTCACCAGGCAGCCTTGCTTTTGGAGCAATGGAAATCAAACAATACAATACAGCAGGATCATCTTCCTGGCATCTATGTTTACTATCAATACTTCAAACTAGCAGGTTCATCGAAAGAATATTGCCGCAAAGGTTTCATCTGTCACATACGCACGTATGATTGGGAAGACCGTGTCATCCTACGACATGAGAATACCATACCGAAAGCTGTAAACGATCGAATAGAATTACTAAAGCAAACTCAATTGCATAGCAGTCCCACACATGGATTGTACACAGACACTTCTTTTGAACTGGAAGCATACATGGACGAAGCCATCTCAAATCCGCTTTACGAAACAGAAGATTACCAGGGCGTAAAAGATGTATTGGCCGTGATTCAGGATGGCGAAGCGATTCAAAAATTTATAGATGTAATCAGTGCAAAGAAAATCATTCTTGCTGATGGACATCATCGATACGAAAGCTCACTTATTTACAAGAATCAGCAGAAAGAAAACAATCCACTTCATACCGGTGAAGAGGGATACAATTTTCATTTAATGTACCTGACCAACACAGAAGCAGGTGATTTACGCATACTTCCAACTCATCGCCTGATATCAAACCTGGCTAATTTCAGTGAAGAGCAGATCATACAAAAACTGCATCATGATTTTATTGTGAAAGAGATAGAAGACTCTGACACTATCAATGAAATCATCACCGGCAAACAGTGGGCATTTGGTATGATCTTTAAAGACAAAGCATTTAAAGTAAGATTGAAACCGGCAGCACTTGCCACCATGACATGGAATTTTCCTGAAGAAGTAAAGACGCTCGACCTGACAGTGATGCATTATTTCATCATCGAAAAGATCCTTGGTATTTCAGGCAAAGATCAACGCAAGTCAGAAGCCATACAGTTTGAAAGAAGCTTTTCAGAATGCCGGAATAAAGTAATAAAAGGCGAAGCGCAGTTAGCAATCATTACCAACGAAGTATCGATTGAAGAAGTAAAGAAAGTATGCGACAGCGGTTACACCATGCCACAAAAGTCCACCTACTTTTATCCTAAAGTGATCTGTGGGTTTTTGTTCAGTTCCATTAAAGAAGAAGAATTTCAATCACCGGCTTATTCCCCATTTTAAATAATGAATTTCAACCGCCCTCTTATTCTGGCTTCCAGTTCACCCCGCAGACAGTACCTGATGAAGGAAGCTGGCTTTAATTTCACCGTTGAAAAACCAGATGTAGAGGAAGACTTTCCTTCTACCCTTCCGGTAGATCAGGTAGCCAAATACCTGGCACTGAAGAAAGCTGAATTCTTCCGACCTAAAATCAATGAGGAAGTCATTGTAACAGCTGACACAGTGGTCATCATCAACTCCATGATCCTGAACAAACCAGCCGACCGTATTGAAGCCATCTCTATGCTTTCAATGCTCTCCGGGCAAACTCATTTGGTAATGACAGGCGTGTGCATTCTCTCCAAAGAGAAAGAAGAAAGCTTTGATGATACTACAGAAGTAACATTCAAAAAACTGACACAAGCTGAAATAGAATTTTACGTAGATAATTATAAGCCTTATGATAAAGCAGGTGCATACGGAGCGCAGGATTGGATAGGTATGGTGGCCATTGAAAAGATTGTCGGATCTTACTTCAATGTGATGGGACTTCCAATTCATAAAGTACATGCTCACCTGATCAATTTCTAAATGAAGAAATTCGGGAAGCTTCTTATTGATCATGTCAAAGAAGATTTTCATACAGCAGTCTATCTATCCGTTGCGCTCTTTATCACTATTGGCTTGATTGTCAACTTCAGCATTGATTTAGAAAATACTCACATTGACAGACCCCTCAACAACCCGCTACGGATATTCTGGTATTTTTTAGTTTATTCGTTGGCTTACTACGGAACGGTGTTCATTATTCACTACTTCAGGAAACTTCAGTTTGTACGCAACACCAATTTTTGGAAAATCTCTTTGTTTGGAATCGGTATTCTTTCCTTACACAGAGGGTTTCCCTATGTATATAGAATTGTTCGCCTGTTTATTGATGATTACAAAGTAGCCAGCTGGGTTTACCAGACTTGTTCCAATCTCACCTGCGTTTTATTTCTTACTATTCCTTTATTGTTTTATGCAAGCACAGGAAACAAAGATCGTCTTGGTCTGAATTCTAAATTCGATGTTAAACCTTACCTGTTATTATTACTTCTTATCATTCCTTTAATCACCGTTTCCGCTTTTGAAAAAGGATTAGGCACCTATTACCCAACCTATAAATTTCAAGCAGTTGCTGAATTGATTGGATGGGATTCATGGATACCCGTGGCAGTATACGAGACAGCCTATGCTGTTGATTTCTTTAATGTAGAGTTATTCTTTCGCGGATTCTTAATTATTGGATTGAGTCATATCATGGGTAAAGAAGTGATACTTCCCATGGTAACAACTTATTGCTTTCTTCATTTTGGAAAACCATTGGGAGAAGCGATAAGCTCTGTCTTTGGGGGATATCTACTTGGAGTGATTTCTTTATATACACGAAATATCTGGGGAGGAGTGATCCTACATATTGGCGTTGCTTGGACGATGGAGATAGCGGCTTATTTTAGTATCCAGAGGGTTCCGGCACTCGTTGAAGATTATTGTGATTGATAAAATGTGAACCCTCGGCCGGAACGACACCTTCTAATATAAGGCGCTCTGAGTAATCTTATACCAAGCTATTATAAACATTCATCAACTCAGTTGCGATTACTTTGGGCTCGAATCGCTGGATGTATTGCTGGCTGCGCAGCACTCGTTGCTTTATGTTCTCACCATTCAACCAAACAGTACTTATTGCAGTAGCCAGTTCTTCGGGTTGATGGGGATCGATGTACCAGCAATCAGCTCCTCCTGCTTCGGCAAAGCATGATCCTTTGGATGTGATCACCGGCAGCCCGGATGCAATGGCCTCTACAATGGGTATACCAAAACCTTCAAAGAAGGAAGGATAGACAAACGCACTGGCCGATTGATAGATTAAAGGAAGATCAGTGAATGCAGCTTTGTGAATAAACTGAACCTGATCTATTAAGTTGTTACTCTGAATAAACTGATCCAGTTCCTGCTGATAGGAAGTAGCCCGTCCTACAATGACCAGCTTAATTTTTTCTTTTATCAACGAAAGTGCTTTGAGAATAAGCAAAGCGTTCTTCCTTGATTCGATTGTGCCTACATTCAAAATAAATTTGTCGGGCAGATTGTATTTCTGTTTTACAGATTGAATCTGCTCCTGCGAATACTTCTCTTTAAAAACAGGATGACATCCCTGGTAGATCACCTTTACTTTCTTAGCATCGGCTTTCAGAAATTCAATCACATCACTGGCCGTCTGCTCACTGACAGCAATAATCTGATCGGCACTTTCACATGCTTTCTTAAATTTAAAATCATAGATCGCCCTGTCGATAGGTTTATAGAAATCAGGGTAACGCTTATAGATTACATCGTGAATAGTGACGATGGTCTTTAGACCTCTGGGTTTAGTTAAGGGCAGTTCGTTGCTCAGACCATGAAAGAGCTGTACCTGATCTTTGGCAGCTACATTACCAAGACTGTAGGATCTCCATATACCTCCCAGCTTCGCCTGCAGCCCGTCCGGCTTTTTTAGTTGAATGTTCTTCTGATGAAAGAAATACTCCGCATCGGAGCTAGACTTAATTTTGGGAGAGTAAAGCAGGTATTCATTATCAGGATAATGATCTGCCAGGGCTTTGACCACAAAGCGGCTGTAATTTCCCAACCCGGTAAAGTTGTTGAACAGCCGCTTTGCGTCAAATCCTATTTTCATTTTTTATACACTTGCTGATACAAGGTAATGCCTTCCTTGATAATTTCCATTGCTTTGTCGCGCGACTGGAATTCGTCCACGATTACCTTTTTGTTCTCCAGTGTTTTATAATTCTCGAAGAAGTGCTTCAACTCAACGCGGAAATACTCGGGCATATCGGTTACATCATGAATGTGGCTTACGCTCACATCGTCAGCAGCCACGGCAATGATCTTGTCATCTGCTTCGCCTTTGTCAATCATTCGCATTACACCAATTACTTTGGAAGGTACAATACATAATGGCACCACCGATACCTGTGTCAGTATAACAATATCCAATGCATCATGATCTTCACCCAAAGTTTGCGGAATGAAACCGTAATTGAGCGGGTAGTACATGGATGCGTAAAGAACACGATCCAGTTTGATCAAACCGCTATCTTTATCAACTTCATATTTTGCGCGTGATCCTTTTGGTATTTCAATTATACCGTTTACAAATTCAGGAGGATTATCTCCTGTAGAGACTTCGTGCCAGGGGTGCTTAATCATATCATTCCAATTTTAGAGGCCGCAAAGATAAGCAAGAAGTGCTTTTTTAGGATAAATGAATCAGAGTATTATTGGATAACAACTACTTGTACACTTTCATAAAAGCAAACAGGCAGTTGACAACGTTTGCAATCAATGATTACTCGTTATCAACTGCCTGCAGCAGTTAAAAAATAATAGTTATTTCTTAGCCTTTGTCTCTTCCTTGCCCTTGGTTTTTGCTTCTTCAGGCTTCACCGCTGCCTTAATTTTATCTCCGTCTTTCAGTCGTTTGGACACTACAAGGAAAGGACCGGTTACCACTTCTACGCTGTCGGCAAGGCCTGATAGTATTTCAATATTGTCGTAGTCGCTGATACCTGTTTTCACTTCTATCATTTTTGCAACTCCTTTATCATTCACAAAGATCACCACCTTATCGGCTTTCTTTTCTTTCTTCTTGCTGTTATCCACTACCTGAGGTTTGTCATCATTATTACCACCTGCAGGAGGGCCATTCTGTTCACCACTCTTCACTTCATCAGGATTACGCGTAGTGACTGCTGCCAATGGCACGGAGAGTACATTGTCTTTGCGGCTGGTGATCACTTCCACACTGGCGGTCATACCCGGACGGAAAGGAAACTTGTTGCCTTTCTTAATTAGGTCTTCATATGATGAACGAAGAATAAGAATGCGAACTTCAAATTCAGTTATCGCATCGGTGGATGCTTTATCTCTGGCGGTGTTAGCAATGTTGGTTACCAAACCCTTGAACTCTTTACCTGTATTGGAATAGGCATCCACATCGATCAAAACAGAATCACCATAGTGTACGCGTACAATGTCATTCTCATTTACGTTCACACGAACTTCCATCAGGTTAAGATCGGCAATACGCAGCATTTCAGTACCAGTCATCTGTGCCGTACCCACTACGCGTTCACCTTGTTTTACTAATAACTTTGATACAATACCTTTCATCGGAGCAACTACTGAAGTCTTGCGCACATTCTCGCGCGATTCTCTCACACTTGCTTCCGTACTGTTTACTACATAGCGTGCTGCTTCTACCGATTGCTTGGCCGATGACAAATCGTTTTGGGCGATCTTAATATTCTGTTGTGCTAGCTGCCAGTCTGATTCTGCAATAACTTTTTCATTGAACAATCTTTCCTGGCGCTTATAATCCTGTTCAGCACGAGTGTAGGTTGCTTCAGCACGTGCCAATGATGCTTTTGAAGATTCAAGGTTCGCACGCTGCTGACTCAGGCCTGCTTCCGAACGTTCCAACTGACTCATCCATACATCAGGACGAATCTTCACCAGAATTGCACCTGCCTTCACTGAGTCACCATCTTCTACATTCAGTTCAATAATCTCACCTGATACTTCAGGAGCCAGTTTCACTTCAGTTACTGGTTGTACGGTGCCCGAAGCACTTACCTTTTCAACAATGGCTGTTCTTTTTATCTTCGATAGTTCAACCTCCATCTCTTTGGTTTTACCAATCCATCCTGCGGACTTGGCTACCACCAGTAAAAGGATAATAAAAATCAATCCACCAATGAGATAGTAAACCAGTTTGTTGGACTTGCGCTTTTGTTGCTTTGCCATGCGGTATAGATAGTTTGAAGTGTTGAGGTTAGTATTAAAAGTTCGTATTTATAAAGTAGGATTACAATTCAATTTGTTTTCCCTGATAGAAGTCGAGTACTTTTTTCTTGAAGATGAAGTTGTACTTAGCACGTGTCAGATCTGACTTCGCGCGGAACAAATCATTTTCAGAAACCTGGTATTCCACAAAGCTCAAACCGCCTAATTCAAAGCGTTGCTTGTTCATACGATACGCCTCCTGCTGTGCATTCACTTGTTTGGTAGAAGAAGAGTAGGTTTTTGCTGCTGCTGTTGCGTCATTGAAAGCAGTTTCTATGCTTTGACGCAATGTATTTTCTGTTTCTTTCACTGTAATGTCTGCCAGTTCTTTATTAATTGCAGAGCGCTGTACGTTCATACGGGTTTGCAGACCATTGAAAATAGGTATGCTCAATTGAAGGTTAATGTTCTTGAAAAGATTGTCCTGCAATTGATCTACTCTGCCATAGCTACTAGCCACCTGTGTGGTATTCGGTGTCTGTGTGTATACAATATCTCCCGTAGAGGATACGAAACCAATAGGCGTATTGCTGAAAGTTCCATCTGCCTGCGAGCGTGGACCATCAGAAACACTGGAATAGTTGGATTGAGCAGATGCATTTAAACTAAGACTTGGGTAATATCTCCCTTTGTTTGATTTCAAAGCAAATTCAGCACTTTGGACTTTAAGGATAGCACTTTTTATTTCAGGCATTGTACCTAATGAAATCTGGTAGATCTCCTCAGCCGTTTGTTCCAATATCAGATCATCGGCTTGAAGTTCAGGAACTTCCACCTGCATAGGTGTAGATGCAGGTAATTGCAATGATTGTTTCAACTGAAGTAATGAAAGATTCAACGCATTCTCCTGATTGATCTGATTCACTTCATTGGTTGCAACCTGAGCTTCCTGGTTCAGTTGATTAGATATCGATAACGCTCCTGCGGCAACTTGTTTCTTTATACGCTCTAACTGCTGCTCGCTGCTGTTAAGCTGATATTTTGCATTTTCAAATAACTCCTGGTTAAAGATTACATTAATGTAGTTGGTCACCACGTTAAGTATCACATCATTCTTTGCTTTATTCAGATCAGCGTTGGATGCCAAATAATCTTTCTGAGTTTGCCGAAACGAATTCTGAAGACGGAGTCCATTAAATAATAATACTGACGCAGATCCCTGTACGTTGATCGCATTCGAGTTGCGATTCACGAAAAGGTTAGTTACCGGGTTCAAGGCACGACCGTAGTTTTCTCCATACGATCCTCCTACGTTCACCGTAGGATAAAATGCTGCCTTCGACTGTGTATAAAAAGAATTTGCGTTTTGCACCGCATAAAGGCTTCTCTTCACACGAAGATTATTCTCCAGTGCTACGTTCACGCATTCCTGCAGTGTCCATTTTTTAATATCCTCGGTTTTTACTTCCTGCGCTTTCACTTCTTGTGCCATGGCACCAAAGCCGGTCAGGAGCGTACAGATGATTAGTAAGGTTTTCCTCATGGATTGTAGATATGGTTAGATTTGCGGTATATAGATAACTTCTTTCACCCAACTTAGACTCCTCAGGTAATCAAATGTTACAGGCTTGATGCCCGAATCCATTTCAATTACCAGGCAAGCCAGGTCATTTCTTCCTTTTCGGGAAACGGACATGGTGGCGATATTACAATCGTCATGTGCAAGCACGTTGGCAATAAAGGCTACACTGCCCTTCACATCATCAGCAAAAATAATGATGGTATGAAGGCTGGCATTGAAATCGGCCTTGAAACCATTTACTTCAGCAATGTTGATGACACCACCCCCTTTGCTTTCGCCCATCACTTCAATCTCTGCGTCCCCTCTTTTTAGCTTAAGGCGGATAGAGTTGGGATGCAAGGCAGATGCGTTCCCTATAGATTTGAATTTATAATGAAGACCATGCTGTGCAGCAAGATCAAGAGCGTCTTTGATGCGTTTATCATCCGTATTAAAATCAAGCAGACCGGCTATGATGGCACGGTCGCTGCCATGACCTTCATAGGTACGGGCAAATGAATTATAGAATGTGATGTCTGCTTCTTCCGGAGTGCCACCTAAAATTTTGATGGCTGCCCTGGCAATGCGCACTACTCCGGCTGTGTGTGAGCTCGATGGACCGATCATTACAGGGCCAATCATATCAAAAACACTGCTTTTTTCGGGCATACGGGTTTCTTAACGGATAAACTCCCAAAAGGATTACTGTATAGAGGCATTTCTACCTCTTTATTAGGTATTTATCAATCGGGTAGCAAAAATAACCTTTTAGTCTAAAGCTGAAAGTACCGTTTGCAGGTTTTTAAACCGCTATCGGGGCCTTTATGGAGGGGTGTGCCTGATAATTTACAATTTCGAAGTCTTCAAATTGATAATCGAAAATACTCTCCGGCTTTCGCTTGATTAATAGCTGTGGCAACGCATAAGGTGTACGGCTCAACTGCAGTTTGGTCTGCTCCAGGTGGTTGCTATATAAATGGACATCGCCACCCGTCCATACAAAATCACCGGGCTCGAGGTCGCACTGCTGAGCAAACATATGCGTGAGCAATGCATAGCTGGCAATATTGAACGGAACGCCTAACAGATAATCTGCGCTACGCTGATACAATTGACAGGACAGCTTTCCGTCAGCTACATAAAACTGGAATAACGCATGGCAGGGAGGCAAAGCCATCTTATCTACCTCTGCGGGATTCCATGCCGTAACTATATGTCTGCGCGAATCGGGTTTTGCCTTGATCTGGTCAATCACTTGCTTTATCTGGTCGATGTGTCTTCCATCGGGTGCTGGCCAGCTTCTCCATTGTGATCCATATACAGGACCAAGTTCGCCATTCTCATCGGCCCACTCGTCCCAGATGGATACGCCATTGTCTTTCAGGTATTTGATATTGGTCTCCCCTTTCAAAAACCAAAGTAACTCATGAATGATAGAGCGAAGGTGCAGCTTCTTGGTAGTAACCAGCGGAAACCCCTGCGAAAGATCGAAACGAATCTGCCTGCCAAACACGGATAATGTGCCGGTGCCGGTGCGATCGGTTTTGTGGGTTCCGTTTTCCAGAACATCTTTCATGAGGGCAAGGTATTGCTGCATGCGAAACTGTTTTATAATTTATAGAACCCTCAAAAATGGTAAATAATTCAATGAGATGAAATGCTATTCCGGCTAAGGAGTTCTCCCCGAACTATTACTATAAAATGTCGTTCCGGCCGAGGGCTTACACTTCATCAATTACAAAAATCTTCAACGAGTGCCGGAACCCTTCGGATATTAAAACGGAGAACGCAGCTATGAAATGAAGACCACAACTCATACTCTCGATGTAGGCTCGTGCTTCCATCCCGGGGCTACCGGGACTCGTTGACGATTTATCAATACTTGAAAAACTCTTTACTCGCCCAGTAAGACTTTTTTCATAGGAGGATTACCTGTTCCTTACTACTTCCCATGAAATGTCGTTCCGGCCGAGAGCTCACACTTCATCAATCACAATAATCTTCAACGAGTGCCGGAACCCTTCGGATATTAAAATTGAGAACGCAGCTATGAAATGAAGAACACAACTCATACTCTCGATGTACACTCGTGCTTCCATCCCGGGGCTACCGGGACTCGTTGACGATTGGTCAATATTTGACAACCTCATTACTCGCCCGGTAAGACTTTTTTTCATAGGAGGTTTTACCTGTTCCCTACTACTTCCCATGAAATGTCGTTCCGGCCGAGAGCTCACACTTCATCAATTACAAGAATCTTCAACGAGTGCCGGAACCCTTCGGATATTAAAATGGAGAATGCAGCTATGAAATAAAAAACACAACTCATGCCCATACTAAATCATTTGGCTTTGGCATGATTACATTGCCTTACACCAGAACTATTTCACGTGCCACATGTATTTCCTTTAAAAAGTGAATGTCGTGTGATATTACAATCAATGTTCCTTTGTATTCATTAACAGCAGTTGTCAGGATATGAATGTTTTGAATATCCAGATTATTAGTGGGTTCATCCAGAATGATCATATTGGGTGCGCTGTTACTTATTGTTAAGCAGCACAGCATCAATCGCATTCGTTCACCACCACTTAATGTCTGACAAGGTTTGTCCCAGTACTCTTTTGTAAACAGAAACCGGTTAAGGCGAATCTTAACCTCATGTTCCTGCAACAGGCTGGTGTTATACTGTTGTGCCTGATCGTATACCGAGATTTGATTGTTGATGAAGGAATAGTCCTGATCAATATAAATGGTTTTAATAGTTGTGCGGGAGATACTGCCGGACAGGGGTTGAAGTTCGCCCAAAATCATTTTCAACAAAGTAGTTTTACCCGAACCATTTGCTCCTTTTATTGCAATGCGTTCGCCACTGCATAACTGAAAAGTCAACCCATGTTTCCAAAGCAGGTGATGATCATATCTAAAATTAATGTTGGTTGCGCTTACTATTGTTTTTCCATGATGAAGTTGCGGGGGATCAAAACCCATCTTCATCTGATCCATATCCGGCAATTCATTTCTTAGTTTGCTCAGTTCCTGTGAAATCGACCCGACCTTTTCTTCATGAACACCTTTTATACGTGAAGTACTTCGCTCCGCATTGTTTCTAAACGTATTCATCGATATTGTAGGAAGCCCTGCCTTCTCCTGTTTCTTCTTTCCGCGAGCATCCAGTTTTTGCTGACGTTGCATCGTTTCTCTTTCAATCTCTTTTGCTTTGCGCAATTCCTTTTCTTTACTCTTCAATTCGTTATTCAAAGCTTCCACTTCCTCCTTTTTCTGTCCCGCATAGAAATCATAATTGCCACCATAAACGGTGATGCCCTTTTCGCTTAGTTCAAATACGGTATCGAGCAGGTTCAGCAATGTTCTGTCATGACTTACTACTACAAGTGTACTGGCGGAAGAACGTATGTAATCATAAAGAATTTCCCTGCTGTGTGCATCCAGATGATTGCTTGGTTCGTCCAACAGAACAATCTGAGGCTGATGAATCCGGATACCCGCCAGGAAGACTTTTGTTTTTTGTCCTCCACTTAAGCTTTCTGTTTTTTCAGTAAGTTTCAATCCATCAATCTGCCAATGCGCCAGCGCCTCCCTGCATCGTTCTTCAATCGTCCAATCCTCATCAAGCAAGGTCAGATTTTCATTACTGACATTGCCATTGAGAATTTCTTTTAACGCACGTAGTTTATCTTCCACCCCAAGGGCACGCGCGATACTGAAGTTATTGAACTGGCCAAAGAGCTGTGGCACATAGTAAGGTCTATCATCGGCTTTTACTATTCCGCCTGAGGGAAGAAGATTTCCCGCCAGCAGATTTAGTAAAGTGGATTTGCCTGCACCGTTATTACCGATCAGTGCAACTTTATCATGTCTGTTAATAATGAGATTTAAGCCGGCAAACAATACATCTTTATTGGGATGCACGTATGCCATATCCTGAAGAATAAGCATCTTTTTTCTTTTTAAAGAGTGAATAATAGCCAGACGGTTCGTACAGCCCGGAGGTTTTATTTTCTGAAAAAAGAGATGTCTTACATTAAGAAAGGGCGTTTTTTATGATGGGGCAAAGATAAATAAAAAAAAGTTTACCATTTCTGTCCAGAAAGTAAAAACCGGTTGTCTTCCTCGCATAACAACTTAAAATTTACAAAAATGGAAACCAGATTAAATGTTTTTGAAAAAGGTCAAAATGCGTTAAAGACACTCTTCGGCATCGGAAATTATTTGAAGAAATCTCCTATTGAAGCTCCCCTGCGTGAACTCGTAAATTTCCGGGTATCGCAGATGAACCAGTGCGCTTACTGTCTCGACATGCACTATAAAGATGCACGTGCACACGGTGAAACCGAACAACGTCTGTATGGATTGAGTGCTTGGCGCGAGGCTCCGTATTATACCGATCGTGAAAGAGCTGCTTTTGCATGGGCCGAAGGTGTAACTAAATGCATTGTGCCTGATGAATTGTATGCCGAAGTGAAACAGCAATTCACAGATGAAGAACTGGTTGATCTTACATTGGTCATCGGTTCTATTAATACCTGGAACCGCATCAATATTTCCTTCCCTCAAAAAGCAGGAAGCTATTCGGTAGGAATGTTTGGATGATTAAATCATATCTGGTTGAATAGAGTCGCACCACAATTGTGACTCTAAATTTCTATCTGATCATAATTAAATAAATCAACATCACCTCCAATTTTATTCTTATGAACGAATTCGTCATCATCATACACAGAGATCTTAAAAGTAAAAACGCCAGTCCGTCACCCGAGCAAATGCAACAAGCCATAAAGCCATTTCAGGATTGGATAGGTGGAATAGCAGCACAAAACAAACTGGTAGCTCCGCCAAAGCGTTGGGACTTAGACGGCCGCGTTGTGAAACCAGATAACGTAGTCATGAACGGGCCATATGCCGAAATCAAAGAATCAGTAGGTGGATTGATCCTGATCAAAGCTGTCGATTATGATGAAGCCGTAGAGATCGCCAATGGCTGTCCTATTATCAAGTATGGCGCTATCGTAGAGGTGCGCATGGCAGTTCCCACAGCGTAATACTTTTCGTAATTTTCACCTGATAAATACAAAGCAGAATGAACGAATTCCTGATTGCCATACACCGTGACTTGAAAAGCAAAGATGCAAGTCCATCGCCTGAGCAAATGCAGGCATCCATAAAACCTTTTCAGGAATGGATTGGAAATCTGATTGCACAGGATAAACTGGTGAGTCCGTATAAACGATGGGATGGTGAAGGCAGAGTGATAAAACAAGATGCCGTAACCAACGGGCCTTATGCCGAAATCAAAGAATCGCTGGGAGGATTGTTCATTGTGCGGGCGAAAGATTACGATGAAGCTGTAGCGATTGCAAAAGGTTGTCCTATTCTGAAATGGGGCGCCACGGTAGAAGTGCGCATGGCTATTCAACCTTCTTAATAATTTCAAAAATGCTTTTGCATGGGCAAAGGCATTTTTCTTTCTATCATGTACGAACAAGCACTACTACCCCATCTCTTCAGAACCGAATACAGGAACATTGTCTCTGTATTGAGCTACTTGTTTGGCATTCAGCATATCGAAATAGCAGAAGACCTGGTGAGCGATACCTTTCTATCTGCCACTGAACTATGGAGTGTACAAGGTGTGCCTGACAATCCCAGAGCATGGCTGTATGCGGTAGCTAAAAACAAAACAAAGAATTACCTGAAGCATAATTCCCTCTTCGAAAAGAAACTCTCCGCAGAAATAAAATACAATGCCGACAAAACAGAGGAAATCGAAATTGATTTGTCCGTGAAGAATATTGCCGACAGTCAGTTGGCCATGATCTTTACCGTATGCAATCCATGTAATCCAACAGAATCGCAGATTGCACTGGCATTAAATCTATTGTGCGGTTTCGGAAGTAAGGAGATTGCCGATGCTTTTCTTACCAACAAGGAAGTAGTGTATAAAAGAATCAACCGCGCCAAAGAGAAGCTGAAGGAAGCGAATATTAAAATAGAGCAGCCTACACTTAAAGAGATTAACGAACGGCTGGAAACTGTACTCAAAACATTGTACTTGTTATTTTCTGAAGGATACTATTCGACATCACAAAATACCACGTTGCGCAAGGATCTTTGTAGTGAAGCGATGCGACTGACTATTTTGCTGATCGAAAATGCAGACACCAGCACACCGGCAGTGAATGCACTGTTTGCGCTGATGTGTTTTCACTCATCGCGCTTTGATGCCCGCATAAATGAGAATGGAGAAGCAGTATTGTACCAGGATCAGGACGATGCGCTCTGGAACAGAGAGC
>NNBV01000228.1_pt1 | contig 16268 bp, 11 predicted proteins | sample 1173771 | NCBI WGS metagenome assembly NNBV01 (sample SAMN07173938, study PRJNA388173) | plant metagenome | isolation source: symbiotic tissue sample KVS11 | place: Norway: Troms, Kvaloya island | reverse complement strand
CGCCAGAGAATATCACTTTTGCCATCGCCGTTAAAATCTCCTACTTCGTTTATAAACCAATTCATATCACTTACCTGATTCACATAGCCGGAGTCAGCAATACTTGTACCATCCATCAACCACATATAGTTCTCGCCAGTTGTGCTGTTGCGCCAGAGAATATCACTTTTGCCATCGCCGTTGAAATCTGCATTATTGACATTTGAATATTTACTAGATGCTGTGAATAAATTAACTTGGCTGATTTCATCAACAAGTCCTGCTTCTACATTTAGCATTGGTTTATTCAATGCTATGGAAGAATATCCTAATGATTCCAACTTTGATTCGGATTGTATTTTGAACGCATCAAATACCACTGGAGTATCTCCTTTACTTACAATTTCCTAAAAAACACCGCAATCAAATATTCATAGGACTTATATCATGTCCGACTAAATACTTGTCATTACGTTCGCCCCGTTTCACTCGCAATGACATATCATAAGTGATTAAGCGGACATGATATTACGCAAAACTATATGCTGTAGGGGCAATTCATGAATTGCCCCTACCTGAAAATAAGGGTTTCGGCTATTATTTGCCTAAGTCCTGATTCAATTAACTGCAATTGATAGATTAATTGACATCAGTACTTTTCTGTAATCAAGTAATCTAACCTTATTTTTAGTAAATTCGCGCAGAGTTCCAGCAAAGCAGATTTCTTTATCCATGAAGATAATTTCCTCGATGAATTTCAAAATCAGCTTCAATTGTGCAGTTAATTTATAATATAAGGAATAATTTGATACTTTTTTTTTAAAAAAATATAAAATTTAAATTAGTTACGCCAAACTACTAGTATTTCTAAATAAAATTTACTACTTATTTTGATAGGTATGTTCTTTTTTAACGTAAATTAAAGGGTTTAAGACCCCTACATATAGCATCCATTTCAGTCGGGGTTTAAATCCCCGTCTGAAATGTCTTTAATTTTGGATTTTGAACTTTTAATTTTGAATTGTTAACTATTCTCTGTGTATAAAGAAAGGAACGGAAATAATCAGTCTCTCGACAGTATAGAGAATCACTTTAGGTTGTCTCATGTTTCTCCTCATACCATTTGACGAAAAAAATGATAGAAATAATTAAGGAATAAATACGAACAATCGAAAATAGCTGGAGTCACCAAAGTAGAAATATTGGAGTCAGCAAACCAATTGCATGAAATGCTGAGAAAACAAAAAAACAGCATAAGGAACAACTCATTGCTGCTATTGAAACCGCTCCAGAATCGATTCTAGAAGATACCTTCGACTATCTTGAATATCTCAAAACCAAAAAATTATCTTCGGTAAACCCAATCTCATTCAACAGCTACAAGCCCACAACGAAATGGGCGTTGGCACCAGCGTTATTGTCTGTGGAGAACTACTTTATCAGGAAAGGCAGAGGCAGGAGGCAGGAGGCAGAAGGGAATGCTGGCTCCTGTTCTCTGCCCGTGACCAAAGGAAACAAGGGTTTAATACCGCGCCGTCTACACGGCACTGACTTTTTCGTTGGGGTCTGAATCCCCATTCAATTGTTCCTTCTCCCTTCTGCCCTCTGCCTCCTGCCTTCTTCAATAGCCTACTAACTTGCCTTTCACCACTGCCCGGAATTATCTTCCTGTTGCAAACCTATTAACTGTCGTCGCTTCCAAGCATAGTGAAGAATATTAATCCCTAATTCCTGAGCTGTCCGAATGGTCAATCTGGGTAAACTCAAATCTCTATCTAGTCCCCAAGCAGTTGCTAAATCTCCAATTGCTAAAATAATTCCTCCACCAATTAGGAGTTTAATCTGCTGTTGATTAACCATTGGTAAAGCAGCAAATAAGAAAGGTTTTGTCCTTAAAGGATGACTGCGTTGTAATTCTTCTAAAGGTCTTAAAGGACTTTCTAATTGTTGTGCCAAGGCTTGAGTACTCTCAATCAGAGGATTAGCATTTGTTGGCGCATCAACTAGAAGCACACCACCTAAATTTAAGTAATTTTTGAGCGATTCAAATTCGAGACTATTTAAAGATATAGCCTGTCCACCTGTGAGATAAAGGATGTCATAGTCTTGGATGTTTTCTGCTAAAGAAACCTGACCTGGTTCATCAGCCCCTCGCAAATTGGGATATAGGGGTTCTACTGCTTGTAACAAATACGAAAGGCTGAAAAAATTACGCGCACATTCAGGATCACTATGATTCGCCTGCGCCATACAAACAAGTGCTTGGGGACGCATTTGTGCCTGACGGCGATAACGCAAATCAATATTGTTATATCCAGGAAAGAAAGCATCCGCAGGTTGGGTAATATCTGTATTTCCTGGTTGCAGAAGTATCCGACATATTTCTATTTCTGAACTGGCTGGTGTAGAGTTTCTTTGGTCAATTCGATAAGTTTCTTGAACAATATCTCTTTGCTGTCCACGCCGCAATTCATCAGGATCTACATAGCTAACTACTAAGTAGATCATGAGCGGTTCAGAACTTACTACTTCTATATCAATAGGAAAGTCATAAGAAGTCGGTACAACAATTAGATTACCTGCTAAATCAATGGCAATACCAGGTTGAATTTGTACCCAACGTCCATCTCGATATCTAGCTTCAACTTGGCTTGGGGCAGTCACATCTCGAATGCCTAAACCACAGACAATTCCTGGTTGATTTAAACTTTGATATTGGGCATTTTGCCGATTACGGTGATATTCATGGGCTGTGCGCCAGCGTTCTGCATTGATTAGTAACCCGTCTGCTGCTTGCAGGCGTTCCAAGGATTTGATTGGTGGGGGTGGGAAAGGATGGGACATAGCAATTTTGGATTTTGGATTTTATATTTTGGATTAGATTTTACTTTATTATGAATTATTTAATTAGAGGGATTTTCGATAGATAATTCATAGGTGCAAAAAGCCGGTTTTTCTTGCTCTATAATTCTTTGGATAAGTTCTTCGTTGATGATGCCACTAGAAATGTTGGAACGCAAACGCACTATAAAATGATATGGTTGCCCACCTGCTAAAACGGCATTTCCTAATTGGGCATCTCCTATAATAAAACTTGGGCCAAAAGGTTCTGTAATACTAATATGTTTATCAGCTTCATTAGGTAAATGTTCGTCTAGAGGTAAACCAGTATAAAGATGTAAATATAGACGTAATCCTTTACGAGTTCCCCGCCAGCGATAAAGTTCTACAGCACGGCGAATTAAACGCCGTTGTTGTTGGAGATCCCAAACTGAATCTACTTGCCAAGCAACCCAATGAGCCATAAATGGTAGTAGTGCTTGCGGTGCTGTCAAGGGATCGAGGTTTGCCCACATGACATTGTAACTATTAACTATTGGTTGAAAAGCTTGCTCAAATATTTTCATGAAGCGACCAATAAAGTCCACTTCCCGATACAAAATTGGCAAGAATTCCATGTAGGCAGTGTAGGGACGGATGTATAAATCGAAATACTCGCTTCTCTCGATTTGTTCGTTGTCAGTACCAGGGTCTATATGTAGAGTAATTAGGCTACGAAAATTGAGTGTTAGTTTGTCTTTTTTTCCAGGGGAAATCGCCTCTTGATCTTCAAAAAATGTGTCAGGAATTGAGAAGTAGAGAACAGCATCCATTTGTCCACGTGGCGGTATCTCACTGCCTTCTGTGCCAATCTGACACCACTGGGACGGAAAGTTTCCTTCAACGCTTAAACTTACCCGCAAAGGACGTTGTTCTAAGTTTTGCACTTGCACAATCATCTCGCTGGGATGTCCAGGATGTAAGAGCAAACTACGTCCAGCTACATCGATATTTTCTGCATTTGCAAATGCTAAACCTGCCACAGGTAAAGCTTCAGGAATTTGCATTGGCGTTAATTGAATGCTTACAGCTGGACTAGAACGACTTTGAACCATAGGGACTGGGGATTGGGTGATTGGGAAGAGAATAACTACTGACAAATGACAAATGACAAATTACGAATTACGAATTACGAATTACGAATTATCTGAATGTCGTGATTTGAACGCAGATTTGTATCAGCCCAAGAACATATTAAACCTTCTGAGCCTGGATCAATCAACTGTTCTGGTGATGGTTGTCGTCGCCAATTTTCTCCTTGCTTGCGGATGGGAAATAGCAAAACGGGGCCTAAATGACGCACGCCTGGGGTTTGTTGCAGTAATGCGACAATATCTGATGTATAAACTGGTCGCCCAAAGGGCCAACCTTTGCCGTCGATTCCTCCAGTTAAGGGATTTAGATATTTATATAGCGATCGCCTTAAATTCCGACGAATTTCTTCGCTGGCAAAAGTGTTGTTGTATGCTGGCTCTAAAGCAACTTCTGTCTGTACAGAAACACCTACGTAATTCGGCTCTTGTAATTCTATTTGTACCCCTAATAAGCGTCTTTCATCTAAGTAACTCAAAATTTGCTCTTGCAGGGCATTACTGAGGGCAAATTCTTCTGGTGTCATGCCATCACCTTGAGCGATCGCATCTGTATTTGCATAAGGAACTACAAGTAAACTAACTATACCAGCTTGTCTGCGAGAATTTGCTGGCAAACACCGGACGCGCGCGATCGCACCTGCACCCGCTTGTTGAGTTAAAACTTCAAAATCTTCGGCAGTGACGGCGCGATCGCGTGTGCGGAGGATGCGGGGAGCCTTGATCACAGCTTGCTCCAGCGATTCTGCATCCGCGCCATTGATTGCAGGTACACGATTTACCACACTAGCAATGTATGGATACGCAGACTTCAAAAACTGGATTGCCCCAGTTTGCACATTGCCTTCTCTACCGCCACCTGTGCGATAAGCAACCATTTTAATCTCTGCACCACGGGAAGGAATCGCCCCATATTGGTGTTCCGACTGGTTATTTTCTAGAACTTGTACAGATGTGTTATCTAGCGATGGTTCTTGAATTCGCGATCGCACCTGTGTTTGTTGTTTAAGTTGGCTAGGTTCCCGAATCAGCGGCCCAAACTGGATTGTACCAGTGATCGAATCGATGGTGTAATGAAAGTTATGCGGCCCAGAATCAGCAAAATCTCTCACCTCAGTCCACTTTTGAGGTAAACCACCACTGGGAGTAACTAAAATATACTCATTTTCTCGGCGTTCTAAAATTGGTGCTGTTTGTAATTGGAAACTCTGACCAGGTGTACCATCACTAATTCCCAATCGCTCATCTTGAATCAGCGTACTGTGGCTAGCCCTAACAGTACCGCCAATTGACTGCACTGCTAAACCAATAATCCTTGGTGGACGATTGTAACCAGTTTCGTTGGCTTCTGTAGAAACAAAGCTACAGCGCAGCCAGCGACCTCGATAAGAGGTAAAATTAGCCACAGGCCAAATCTGCGGTAGATGCAAACGTACCTCTGCACCTTGAGACGGATTTCCACCCTGTTGAGCCATTTCATAAAAACTGAACCCGCGAGTTTTATCATCTGACTCTTGCAATAAAACTGGTTGCCAATTTTCTCCATCCCAGGCTTCCCACTTGCGGGGTGGTTGATTAGGGTTAATCCCAGCCGGAGTAGCCGCAGCCCCTTGGAAAATAATTTCTAAAACATTAGCGTCTAAGGGATCATCAGAATTAATTGCTAAATAAAAGCAATTACCAGGCTGGGGTTCTTCTTCAAAAATCGGTTGTTCATTACCTGTCCAGTAACCGTTAGATTGACGAGTCCATGAAGTTGTGACTCTTTCGCGCAGAGATTGGGGAATATCTTCGGTAGTTTGGGCAGTTAAGAAGTGTTGGATGCGGGGTTTGCCGATAATTAGAGGAGAATCTGTACTAAAGGTAATCGCTTCTGTAGTCTCAGTGCGGATAGTTGAGGCTTCTAATCCGGCGGGAATAGTGTAGGCTTCGGGTAATGCAGCGCTTAAATAAAAAGTTAATTCCGTGCGGGCTGGGGCGGGAGGCTGGAGACGAATACCCAGTAATTCTAAAAAAGCAACATAATTTTTTCGGGGTACTTGGTTGAATCTGAGCAACATTTGGTCAGTTAACCAAGCAAATAACTCAATTAGCGTAATTCCTGGGTCGCTGAGATTGTGGTCAGTCCATTCTGGACAGTAGCGAGGAATACGCATAATACATTCTTCCACCAAATCATCGAAGGCGCGATCGTCTAAATTGGAAGAAGGTAATTTCGGTAAAAAGTCAAAGTTCATACCAATTTTAAAAAGAATGTGACAGATACAAGCCTAGAAACCCAGAGAAAATTCAGCTTTTTTAATTAGGACTTACGCATAAATTACGGAATAACGTAGACGCTTCGGCTTGCCGCAGGCTACCGCAGAGGCACAGAGGGCACAGAGAAATCAGAGTTTGAGAGATATTTTGCGTAAGTCGTATTAATTTTTAATTTTTAATTTTCAATTTTTAATTCGGATCACGATTCCTCCCCAGCTGAAACCAAATAATAAGGATAAACAAAGCTATAAATATCGGGGCCGTCTTTAAGCCGATAATTGATGATGATGTCCACTCTGCCACGCATAGGGTCAGGATCAGTTAGAATTTCATCGATAGTAATACGTGGTTCCCAAACTTCTAAAGCTTCCAAGACATAAAGACGGATTCGCAGTAGGGTATCGCTATTCATGGGTGCAAACGCCAGTTCCGACAAGCGCGAACCAAATGTAGGTCGATAAACCCGCTCACCTACTCCGGTGCGGAGAATAATCCAAATAGATTCTTTAACTTTTTGATCTTCACGGCTAAGTTGTATCCCGCCTTGCACACTTAAATGCAGTGGATAAGCCCAACCTGTTCCCAAATAGGCTTGTTCACGACCATAAACCATATCTGGCACTTATACAGTTTTTACATGGATATCTTCAAAGATATCGGCACAAAAGGTTTAAGCCTATTCGCCAAAGGTCGAGGATGAAGAAACGGGTGGCACAGGGAAAAAAACTTTTAACTCCTCACTCAGCACTTTGCTATATGCTGTATTTTTGGTGCTAAACTGCCATTGGTTTTGGGTTGCGCTGTAGCTTAACTCAACTTCAAAGAATCGGGTTCGCCTTTGGAAAGCAATTGCACTAACAATCTCCATGAAAAATCTAGCTTTACTATCTGCGACAGCTATTGCTGCTACATCTGGATTAGTTTTTGGGACAATGCAAGCCGCCTCTGCTCTAAATTGGAACTGGAATTATTCTAATACTGTTACTGACATCACGGCCGGCGGTACTTTCACCACTAATGATAGTCCTGACGATTTAGGTTTTTACCAGATTCTGGGAATTACTGGTACACGAAATGGTGAAACAATTACTAGTCTGCAACCTGCCGGAACTCCGATACCAGGAAACGAACCTTTTAATGTTGACAATCTAATTAGTCTTAATACTCAACAGTTAACGGGTGACGGTTTTGGCTATTCCACTTCTCTTGGAAATTATTCTAGTCCATTTTTCGCTAGTTTTTTGCCGACACCAGGTTATTTAGAGGTTTTTTCCGCACCGCCATTTATACCAGGTTCTGAAAATTTCGGACTAGAAGATAGTGAGTTACCCATTAGTTTTTTTGCAACTATAGTTACCGTCCCCGAACACACCTCTATTGTTAGCTTACTTGCCTTAAGTACTCTGGGCGCACTTTCAGCACTCAAACGTAATAAGTCATCTAAATTCACTGACAACACAGAAAAAATAATCTAGTAAAATAGCCCTGCGGAAGTCCCCACCTTTAATGTACTCAGCCGCCAATCAAAACAGTCGGATTACCTTTGATAATTTTATTCGGTGGCCCTAATGCTTCTAAAACAGTGTCGCCCATCCGAGAGGCAGGTAGATTGTTAATCAGCACAGTCTGACTACCATCAATCACAACCCCAGGGCCGTGAGGAGGTAAAGGTAAAGGTGTCGCGCAATTATGAATATCAGCACCAGCAGCAGCAGCAGCGATCGCACTACCCATAGTAGCAGCAGATGTTGTCTTTGTAGTTTGTTCGGCAGCTAAGGCAGCAGGTGCCCCTGGCGTACCAGCCGCCGCTAAAGTAGCAGCCTCAGCCGTTTTGATAGCTATATCAGAAGCTGTTTTAGCAGACTGCAAACCTGGTACTGCGGCAGCAAGCACACCCCGCCACGCAGGTAAAGACCCAATCAACACATTGGGACTACCCGGCCCTCCTGTTAAAACTGGGGGTAAGGGATGCGCCACATTGTCGGTAATTCTTGCTGCTGGTCTACCCATCACAACCTCCTAATAGTGTCTTTAATCTCTTCCCTCTGTGTTCTCTGCGTCTCTGTGGTTAGATAAATTACTTTTAAACCACAGAGGCACAGAGAGCGCTGAGAAAAAACATAGAAAATTAATTAAGGCGAATCATCGCCCCTTTAACTGTAATCGTACCGTTGGCTGAAATGTCTATATTGCCAGCAGCATCTAATGACATATTACCTGTTGATTTCACAGAAACAGATTTACCCATGTCGTCCATTTTTATTTTATGACCGCCTTTGGTTTCAATCTCTATACACCTTTGACTATCATTGAGATATATTTTGTGACCGTATTCAGTTTCTACGCGAATACCTTTTTTACTACTTCCTTTATCTTCTTCAACAAACTGTAGAGTATGACCTACACGAGTTTTAATTGTGCGTAATCTGACACCGTTTGCAACTGAATCCCTTACCTTTTCCGGTGGTGCATCTTTCCCGTTCCATACCCCGCCAATGACATAGGGACGGTGGATATCGCCATGTTCAAAACCTACCAAAACTTCATCGTTTACCTCTGGCAAACAGTCGAAACCTCTGTTGGGGCCTGCTCCCACAGCTACAACTCTCGCCCAGTCACTTGTATGGTCTTCTGTGAGAGTGGGAAACTTGACCTTCACTCTGCCCCATGCCTCTGGGTCTTTGTTATCAGTGACAATTCCGACTAATAAAGTCTCAGATGGCTGTAGGCGTTTTTCTGGGGATAGGGTTGTGAATAAGTTACCAGAACGTAGTCCCCGGACGCTGAACTCAGTTTCATAAACGCGCTGATTAAAGAAATGGCGGGTTTCTGTAACATAATACTTACCACTATAGCGATCGCCCATACCCTGAAGCTTAACAACTCGTCCAGGACGAATCTCAGGATTCCCTGCTGCTTTAGCATCGGCATAAACAAATTCTCCTCCCAATTCATCACATAAAGCCTGAGCCATAGCTTTTGCTTGCTTTTGACTGGCGACAGGCTTATCTACAACAATCATTTTGGGAGACTTAAGATTAGAAAATGCAGTACTGGTACTACTTCCTAACTGATTACCTGTCTCAGTTACTTGCTTTTCTTTATTAGCTGTTTGGCTAATCAATTTTTTCTGAGCATAGTTCCAGGCACGTACTTCCACAGAACTCACCTGTTCAGCACTGGTAACGCGGGTACTAAATTTACTAATATCATCTAGCCATTCTAATGCTAGAGATTCCTGAACTTTTGGTTTACAAAAATTTATCTTATCCTCTGTAATAAATAGTTCAAAACCGTTACGGGCTGCCCTTTCCCGCAGAAACTCCATATTAGTTTGATTCTCTTGAAAAACATACTTATTAACTTCGCCTGTTGAATCAATATTGCCAGGTCTTATACCTACTTCCTGAACTATTTTTTTGACTATATCACTATCAGTTTCATTCAAAAAAGAACGATTATAACGGCCTCTGTGAAGACGATGAGAAATATCATAACCACGAACAATGATATCAGCTTCAGATTTTTCATTGAAGTGAACTTCCATCGCGGTAATTTCGCCTTCAATTAGAATTTTTTCTACCTCATCTTGAAAATTATTATCTAGAGTAGTACTCGAAGTAAAACCCAACTTCACTTTTTTGCCAATTCTAAACAACTGCTCATGTCGCCAAGCCTTATTTTCTGGTCGGTCAGATGTGGGAATATAGCTATTATGGATTACTAGCGTAAACATTGCTGGTAAATGAAGGCTTTCTTCTATTGTGATTTGCAACAAATCCTTCATTAATTCAGGAGAAGCAGGTTGTCCATCTATCTGTATTTTAGGTTCGCTTAAATAAAGGCTTTTTTTAGGAGGCATAACTATTATTTGATAATTTATAAAATGTTTAGAGCAGCCTTTAATGACAAAGTAAATACTAATTTATTACTTTATATATTTTACTTACTCAGTTTTTGACTCTTTTTATCTGTTGCACGAGCGTTGCCTTTAGAATCAGATTTACGTCCTCCAGGCAGGTTATTCTTATCTACTTCTTGCAAGGCTATATCTACCAGTGCCCTGACTGGTGTACCATCACTCAAAAACATATTTAAAGTGTAGGTTAAACTCGTGATTACACAATAAAAATACTCATCTCCCCATGTAAATATGTAGACAGGTGGTCGTTTGTCAGTGGCTTTAGTGATAGTTTCTACACCTTTTTTAATGTTATCTATGTACTTTTTCATCACCGACTCTTTCGTTTCATAAGTATCATAAAGTAACTGTTTAAGTGTAAATTTGTAAGGTTCTACGCCAGAAAAGTTTACTTTCGGAAGTAGAGTAGTTCCTCTATTACCATCCTTACTTTCCCACTTAACAGTCCGAGCGAAACTAATATCTGTAGGATTAAACATTAATTCAATATCTGGCGCTTCATTGTTATAAGCGACAAGTTTAGCTTTCTCAAGTTGCGGTTGACGCTTTTGAATAACAATAATTGCTGGACTTGCCATTTGAATATTTCTCCTAAAATTAATTATTGAATGAAAATTTACCAAGGTAATCGACCTGAGTAACCGCCATGACGCTCTCGTTCAATTTCTATTCGTTGTCGTAATTTGTGATAAATTTCACGAGCTAGAGCTTCAAGATCGGCTGTATCATCTTTTTCATCTCCTTGAGAAGAAGAGGATGCACTCTCGATTGTCTCAGTTATCGGTTGTATTTCTCTAGATATGATGTCGGGTAAAGTGACTTCTCCACCATTAGCAAAACCTCTAGGTGAAGGAAGGTGTTTAGCAAAAACTTGTGGCGATTGTGAAACATGAGAAAATTCATAATTTTGGCTGTTAGATTCTTCATCATTAAAATTAAAGCTAGTGAAATCATCATTATTTCCATTTAGTAAATCTTCCACACTTGACCATTGAGAAGGTGTATGAGTGCTGGGATTTGCTTTTCGGAAAATCAAAGGAGGCGATGAGTATTGAGGTAAGGATTCACTTACATCAATTGTTTCATTGTGAAGAGGATGAAGCTGTGGAGAATTGAGGATAGAAAGTTTCTGTTTGTTAATATTCAACCCTAAAGAAGAAGGAATTAAAGAATTGGATATCTCAGGTGAATCAGTCTCAGCGCTTTTTAGCTGTAATGAAGTATCTGGAAAAGAATCGACTTTAGTCGGAGTCTCTGGAGAAGTTATTGCTTCTGGTTCTGTGGGATTGGGTGTCTGTAAACTTGGAAGAATAATATCTTGCGGTGTTCCACCCGTGTTGATGTGATGTAGTAAGGGTAGATTCTTCTGTGCATCCCTGGTATTAATGACAAACTCCCCAGGCGTAAGCATTGCAGGTACTGTATCGGAGGGTGCTATCTGCTGGCGATTTTCAACCGGGGAATCTGTAACATGACCACCAGTAGCATAACCTTTAGGCGCGGGCAAATTTTCTGCGATCGCATTTTGCTCAACTTTAGGTGCTGTGCTTACCTCATCTTGTGGAAAAGTTGGGTTGTCTGAAATATCTGGATTATCCCAGGTATCAGCAAAGGTTGATATTTCAGGATTTTCTGATTCTACTGTTTGTTCATTATCAATAATTTTCCTAAAAATACTTGCTTCTTCAACAATTTCAGGCGATGTGGCGCTAATTGTTGGTGTTTCAGCAATTTCAGGTGATGTGGTGCTAATTGTTGATGTTTCGCCAATTTCAGGTGAACTGGTGCTAGCTACTAATGCTTCACTAATTTCAGGTGATATGGCGCTAATTGTTGATGTTTCGTCAATTTCAGGTGAACTGGTGCTAGCTACCAATGCTTCACTAATTTCAGGTGATGTGGTGGTAATTGTTGATGTTTCGTCCATTTCAGGTGAACTGGCTCTAATTATTGGTGCTTCAGCAATTTCAGGTGATGTGGTGCTAGCTACCAATGCTTCACTAATTTCAGGTGCTGCTAAGATGGAATGACTTTCTGTAAACTCACTAGTAGTATTCTCAAAATTGCTATCACGTTGCAGTGAACTTACATTTGCTGAGACATCTAAGACATTAGCCGCCATAAGAGACTGTGACTCTAAAGTGACTACCTGTTCATCGCTATCAGAGTTGCTGAATAAAGTAGGTGTATCTTCAATATCGGCTGAGGTAGGTGTTAACTGAATAGGCGCACTATCTGGAAAATCACTCGTAACACTCAAATCCATTTCCTGGCTTTTCGCGATATCTGTAAAATCTTTATTCTGCAAGGATAGAGGCTTTAAATTATCTCCTTTTCCTTGTAATGAAATGGAATCGGGGTTTAAGTTTTGCGTTGGTTTTTCTATATTTTCTACATACTGTGAAAAGTCAGAATCAATTTCTTGTTGTACTGTAATTTGATTTTTTCCAACTGAAGACTCAGAATTAGGTGAAGCAACATACTCCCCTACGGTATTTTCATCATTTGCTAAAGGATGGAGTAACGTTGGTGCATCATCAACATCAGATGAATTAAGTGCTGATGATAAAGTTAGAGAATTATCAATAGCGGCATTATCTTCAACAAAATCATTTACGGTGCTTTCTAATATTAAATCTGGTTCAATGGCTATAATCGCCTCGAAATTAGTATTAGTATTTGGTACTTCTTCTTCCTGTGATGGAGAGGTTAAGGTTGGTGAAACCTCTTTTATTTGAATTAAATTCGTTTGGGCTGTGCTGCTTTTATTGTCAATTACAGAAGGAACTTGATTTATTTCAATATCCTGTTTTGGTGGCGTTGGGCTGACTGGGAACTCTGAAATATTAACTGATTCTGATACTTCATGGATTAGTTTTTGTTCATGGCTTTTAAAGTTACTAGACGGTGTAAACGTTTCTTCAATATTATTAGAATAAGGAAAATATATAGATAGGTTTTGTACTAATTCACTTGTATTATGGTTTGATTCAATATTTACTTTTGATGTCAAAGTACTTTCTGTTATAGACAAATCTGCACTAGGCAAACTAGATAATAGCTCAGAATTTACTTGCAGATCATCGGTCGCAAGATTACTGAATAAAGTCGATTTATCTTCAATAATAGGCGAAGTAAATACCTTTATCTCACTGGGAGAGCTATAATCATTTGTAGTATTGTCAGTATTATCTGAAGCGATATTCCGTCCTAAAATTGGGGTTTCCGAATTTTCCTCAATAGACAAAGATTCATCTGATGTTAATAATTTATCCTCCTTGCCATTAATAGTAACATTGCTTTCATCAATAAATTGATCAACGTTCTTAGCCGTTGATGATTTGATAGTTTTTTTAGTTCTAGATTTTGATTTTCTTTCTGGTAGCTGTTGAGATTTATTTGTTTTTTTTGATTTAGATTTACCTTTAGTTTTAATATTTAGTTCTTGTGATATCTCATTATTTTTACTCGTGCTTTTCGCAATGCGAGTTGGCATTATCTCTGGAATTCTGTCTTTTACTGATTCATTACTATTTTCTAGTGCAGCTATTGAATCAGAAGAATCAAACTCAAGTAATGAAAATTCACTATTTATATCTTCATTATCCCAACTATCCCAACCGATTAATGGTTGAATCGATGGTTCATACTGACGAGAAAAGAAAAATTTAGAGGATTTTACTAATAGTGGTTTAGTTTGGATTGTACTAATCAAATTACTTCGTGAATGCAAAGAATGAGATTCTTTTCCCAATATTATCCCCTGAGAGTTAGATAAAGATGATATTACCCCAAGGGGATGAATATTGTTTCCTAGTGGAGATTTAAGAATTTGCATAGTGATAGTTTAAGAGTAGCCAATTAACTAGAAACGAAATATCCTGATGTTTTATCTCGTTGTACAGAAGAGCCTCCTCCTGTAGACCTTGCAACTTGTAAACCTTCATAAGCTAAAGTTAATTCTTCAATGGCAACTGCCTTACCATCTGCTTGGAGTGCAGGTGTTTTCCAGGTTATAGGAATAGCACCAATCAAAGTCCAACTCATCATCGTTTCACCGGCTTGATTGAAAATCAGAATATTGACATTACGCCGAGATGTTTTCTTTATTTCATCAAAAACTGCATTTATCCAGTTCCAAAAACCTGGATGATCGGTAACTCCACGTTTAAGAGTGATGTCTGCAAATTCTGTATGACCTAAATAAATTCTTTGCTGATCGTTGACACCACCTTCCTGAAAAACATTTTTCTTAATTTGAACACTTAATCCTGAACATTCAGCGAAAGATGCAGCAATAGAACTGTCTATCTCAACGTAGAAACGATTAGTAGTGACATAATTTAATTCGTGAGTAATGTTGCCGTTATTAGCGCCTGTAGCCATCATAACCACCTTTGAGAATTATAATTACCAAGTCTTTCGCGCTGCGATCGCAAATCTTCTAGCAAAAGTTTATATACGCGTTCTGTAAGCTGGTTCATCAGCCGTGAATCGTTAAGATATTTACTTGCCGTTTTAGCCGCCTTGCTAGCATCAGATGCCGCAGAAACCCCAGCGTAGCCAGCAGTCCCGCCAACGTCTCCATCAAAGGTGAAAAAACTTTGTTGCTGTTTTGAGTCCATAAATAAAAAAACTCTCCCTAAATCCAGGCTAAAGGTACTGCATCAGAATCAAAAGTAGCCAAAAGTCGAACTTAGGGGCGCAAGGTCTTGCGCCCCTAAGTTCGCTGGAAGTCCCTTAGAGGAATTGTGTTACAAGTGCGTAGGTGTAGCCCGTCGGAGACATCGCTGTAATATCGATATAAGTAACAGCGTACTATTTATCTAACTACTGGTTGGGCATCTGGAGAAGAAAATGAGAAAACACGTCAGCCGACAGAAAAAAACTACTACAGGCTTCTCAATTCCATCCCTGAAACACCCGATACGCGGCTTTGGTTTGGAGTCGTCAGCAATTTCACGCCAAGCGGTTCCTGAAATACAACCACTCGATAAGCCACTTACTCACGATATAAGTCGTATACCACTGCGTAGGCAAGCAAAACTCTCAATTAGCGAGCCTGGAGACATTTACGAACAGGAAGCTGATAGCGTAGCACAGCAGGTAATGCAAAGAATGGGGCAACCTGTAAATCGCCAGTCTATCCAACGAGAAGCATTGCCAGAGGAAGAAGAAGAATTGCAGATGAAACCTCTGGCAAATTCCATCACGCCTTTGGTGCAACGAGAAGCATTGCCAGAGGATGAGGAAGAATTACAGATGAAATCTCTGGACAATAGCACATTGCAACGAGAAGCGTTGCCAGAGGAAGAGGAAGAATTACAGATGAAGTCGATGGTGCAGCGTCAGGGTGAGGCTGGGATGGCTGCTGCGCCTGACTTGGAAGCGTCCATAAACCAAGCGCGGGGGGGTGGACAAGCGATCGCAGACAATATCCGCGAACCGATGGAACAGGCGTTTGGCGCTGATTTCAGTGGGGTGAAGGTTCACACAGATGGTCAATCTGACCAGTTGAATCGGTCAATTCAGGCGCGGGCTTTCACAACAGGGCAGGATGTGTTCTTTCGGCAAGGGGAATATAATCCTGGGAGTCGGGGAGGTCAGGAGTTGTTGGCGCATGAGTTGACCCATGTGGTGCAGCAGAATGGGGGGGCGGTACAGCGATCGTTCGCTGTCTTGCAACGAGCTACCTTGCATACAATACCCGCAGATGGGAGGACACAAGGCAAAATCGAAGTGAACGATGACAGCAACCCGATCACCGCGACTGGGGAGATTTACGGGACTGTGACAGATGGTGTTTACCAACCGCTCGGCAATACTAAGTACGCCGTCAATGGATCGCTTTCTTATAAAAAAGAGGGTAACGCGCTCGTGATTTCTGTGATCTCTGCCTCGCCAAAGCGCACATCCATCGGCGAAATTCTCGTACATTACCTCGCACTAGAAGCCATTAATAACGATCTAGATTTCATCGGTACAGAACTGTCTGCGCTCGAGGAAGGGACGCCAGAGTTTTATCAAAAGCTTGGGCTGAAACCAGAAAATGAATGGGCAAATTTCCAAAACGAGATCGTAGATGAGGAGGAGAAATCTGGAAAATTCAAAGTAGGAACGGAAGAGGAAAACAGTCG